>VOFH01000650.1_pt1 | contig 30153 bp, 58 predicted proteins | sample 5384091 | NCBI WGS metagenome assembly VOFH01 (sample SAMN12384727, study PRJNA508395) | human gut metagenome | isolation source: healthy gut G | host: Homo sapiens
TGAGCGCCCGATCCCTCGGACGGACGCAAGCCATTCGAAGTGCTTCCAACTCCTGCGCCGAAAACGCCTTTTGATAGTGCTCTCAATACGTAGCGATTCGATACGCGCCACAGGATTATCTTTCACAAGGTTCTCTTTTTGCAGGAAGGTCCAGAAGCTATTTAGATACCGCATCCGCCCCTGCAGAGTGACCATGCTGATTTTATTCCGCTCCCGGAGCATTCCAAAGTACCAGCGCAGATCCATCGTAGTGATATCCTCAATATTCTTTCGCAGCGCGTTACGGCAATTAGTGATCTCCCTGATGTACTGAGCCAATGTATTGTCTTGCCTACCTGACACTTTTTTAGATGCCACAAATAACCGCATCTTTGCGGTGTCGCTGTCTGTGCCCGTTGCCTGGAGTTCATTCTTCTCTTCTACTACTCACGCCGTGGAAATTGATGTACAGGACATTCTGCAACTTGTCCAACTGCTCCTCATCCAGGCTGTTACTCATTGCATTTACCACATTCATCAATAACTCTTCTACCATATAAAAATCTCTCCTTTCTGACACTTTTAAGGTACCAAAACGGAGAGATTCTGTAAAATTTTCTTTATGAAATTGTTAAGTATAGGCTACAAGCTGAGCATGCGTAAAAGTTCCGACCGAACCATAAGTGTTAAATATATACTCATATAAAACCTTGAGGTGCGCAGGAATCGCCTCTTCAATACTCGCTTTAATATCCGATATATTCCTGGTATTCCTGATGTGCCGACAAATCGGGCGATCACCGTATATACCGAGAAGTTCTCCTGTAACTCCACAGCGGCGTTTTTGTATAGCTTTCCGCGATGTGCTGAATCAAAGATGCCGTAGTAGTTCCTGCTCCCTGATACTCTTGCAGCAATTCTCTCACGTCTATACCGGTCGGATTTATCTGCATCTGGCGACAGACCGAACATTTTTTCGTAGCGTGATAGCATTTCGTTTCCAGATGCTTTTGACCAAAATGTATCATTCGTGGTCCTCTTTAAAACCGTTTCCAAATTTTCAGTAACCTCAGATAAAATTCTCTGCAATTCCTGCATCGTCACATTATCATCGTAATATTCAGGTAGTACGCTACTAAGCTCCAAGCACTCGCACCTCCTCCAACTGACGGCTCCCATAACTGGAATTTCTTTTGCCGCAATCGAAATATTTCAGAAGTACTGTTAAGGGTCAATTCATCGTAATCTTGCACTCCGTCTGTATTCAGCAAAATGCTTCCGACTTTTGCATAGCTGACCCGGTACTCTTTAAAAATTGTACTTTTGAGGTAATCGTCTAAGTTCGACTTGAAAGCTGCCAAAACATCGCTGATCGTCTTGGATCCGCCTAAAAGCACCTTCGCTGATACTACAACCGTATGAGCAGTTGGACTTGATACAGTTACGGATGCTCCAATCGGACGCACTGTTTCTATGTACTCGGATACCGGTGCCTCAAGGGATGCGTTAATCCTGCGATCGAGTCCACAATCAACACACCGACCGTCCCCGGTCCCGAATCCAACGGAAATATTTTGCATCCCCTACTCCAGGCACTTCCATCGCCCACTGGCGATACTGGTGTGCGTTTCCAGTTGTTGCTGGCTGTTGCACTTTCTCATAAAACCGCACTCTCAGAGCTTCGTCACTTTCTCTATCTGCTCCATCCGTAATGATATCTGTCACTTCCGCCGTCACTCCATTTACGGCAGACAGCGACGCCAGCTCCCCAGTATAAATGTTTCCGATTTTTCCTGCCGTTTCACATTCAGCTTCATATACATTCTCATCAAGCTTCTGCGTCACCGTATAAACCACATTTTCAATCGCCCATCTGCTGCCGATAGGAATTTCTCCCGACACGGTAATTTTCCTAATCGCCGCACTCGCCTCTTTCCGCGTAACGCCATACCCACTGACTGCCCGATCAGATACTCGCCAAGGGCGGTGTCTGGCAGAAGCAAATCAATAAAGTTTTCAAGCTGGAAATACTGGTCTGCCAGGAAATAGGCAGCCGGAGCAAGAGCATCATAAATGATACTCCCTCTCTTTTTATCCACATCGTCTGAAACCCTATTAAGCATCTCCTGCAAGATGCTTTCATATGTCATCTTCTCATACAACACCCTCAACTCCTTCCCGCATCACTCCGAAAATGCTTACCACGTCAAACGTACAGCGGCAGACATTCCCTGAAAATTCGAACTTAAAATTCTCGACCTCCATGATTCTGTCATCTTCAGACAATGTCTCCTGAATCATCCGCTTGAGCTCCGGCCGCACATATTCCGGACTCTGCCCGATTAAATCCCGCCAGTTTACGCCGTAGTTAAAACTATAGATGGGATATTCAAATTGCTGGGTTGATAATCGTTTATGGATAGCTTGGGACAGCGCCTCCAACTCAGATACAAATCCCCGGATAGCCGTCCGAGACACGTTATAAGAACAGTTTGAAAAGCTCTCGGCTTCCAGCCTTGTATCTGTCTGCAATTTCAATTCATCCGCCATAATCAGCCTCCTGACGTCATGTACGGCTTATTGATTATTTCAAGGATATAAAACTCCTCCCATCCGGTCGACGCAAGCATCCGGACTTTGTCCCCTGCTGCCAATTTAGCCTTCATATTTCCGGACAGCTGAGCAGCAGGAATCGTAAGCCTGGCATCTATCTGCACACCTGCGCCGTTGTATGTGCCAATCAAGATAGCAGGCAGCTTCACCGTGTTCAAAAAAGCCTCTATAACAATTTTTAATTTCTCGTTGATCAATTTGCGATCACCTCCAGTTCCATCGTGTGTACTGGCAAATACTTATGAGTAACTGTTTTCACAATCACCCGCCGATTCAAATCAATATCTTCTACACTGCCGAAGATGCTGCATCCCGCTCTGACAGAGTGATCCCCAAGCAGGAAAGCTTAATCGTTTCTTTCTCATGGTTATATAACTGCAAAAGCTTCTTCGCCTTCTCCTGCAGCTTTGCGACATCCACGCTCTTATCTGACATGTGCTCATAATATTGCAGATTGCCGTATCGATTCACCGAATCCTGATCGGATTCCTGTGCCGTCTGGGCTTTGCCGCTGTTCTCATCCATCCACGACAGCTTTACGATGTTGTAAAATTATCATCGATTGATTTCTCCCAGCTGTAACCATGCGCCAAAGAGCCGTCGCCCAGCACAAGCGGTAGCTGCAAATCCCATAGGCTGTCTAAACGTATCTCGCCGTATACATCCGACAGACGATACCAATCTCCCCTGCGGATTCTCCGCTGTCTTTGTGTTGAGCAGCGTATCGGATATTAAACCGTAAATTACATCAATCCAGGTATCCTGATATTTAACCTTGTCTGACGGAACCTTATAAGCGACCGCCGGCATCGTACCAGCTTTCAAGTTAAGGAACTTACACATAGCCTGTGTAACAGTGCAGATATCATCCTGACCGCCTTTCAGCGTGATGATATCTTTCGCCTTTTCCATACCGCAGCTGATCGTATGCCTTGATTTTCACTTTGCGGTCTTCTCCCATACTTACCTTAAAAACCATGCCGAAGAATATACCATCCGTCTCACTGGTATTGGTAAGACGTACCACATCGCCGTTCTCAATCATCAGCTCGTCGTCATACAAATATGAAAATTCCAGAACAGACGAGCCGTTGTTCAATTCATCCTTCCAGCTGATCTCCTGGCACATCTTGGATATCTCTAAAATCTGTCCATTATTTTCAACACATAACTGCATCGGTCGCCCCTCCCTTCTTTACGACGGTATCGAAAACGTCTGTCCGGGATAAATCAGATTCGGGTTCTTAATCTTGTCCGAATTAGCGCCCACAATCTTTGAATACAGGCTTCCGTTCCCATAAAACTGTTTCGCAATCTTCCACAGTGTGTCGCCAGATTGTACAGTATACGTTTTTCCTTGCTCGACTGCGGGGTTTGCAGGCTGCGCTGTTTGCGGCTGCGCTACGGTAGCGGCAGGCGTTACAACCGCCATATATTTTTTTACCGGGTGCTTTGTACTGCAAAAAAGAAAGAGAGGTATTTATCCCCTTCCTCTCCCGCTTTTTCCGTAATAGTACACGATTCAACCAGAACTTTTACCGATTCATCGTCCGTCTCCCCATTTGAATAAATCAGCCAGATCGGCTTCTTATTCTTCTGCGCCTTTGTGATAGCGCGGATATAACGATCCGGATCAGCTCGTCCGCCTGGCTCCATGTAATGCATCTCCTGATGTGGCAGCTCACAGCTGAAATCATAACTCCACAGCTCCGCATATTTGGGAACACATACCTGCCCCTGATTGCAACACCTGATACTTTTCCACGTTTAACTTCTGCGTTTTTTTATCTCTTCCGGGTTGACCGGAAGTTTATACTTTTTCCCACTGATTTTCAAATATACACTGTAGCTCATCAGTACAATCCCTCCGGTGCTGTGTCTATCTCATCCTGTAATATCTGTGCGACGGCTGGACCGATCTTCTCGTAATCCATTTCACGGTTAATATCGCCCGTAAAAGTAATCTGAATATTCGGTGCCAGCGTGTTCTGGGCAATTCGGGCAACATAATCACGCTCCGCCAACTCCCGAAGATAATCAACATCTTCATCTTCCAACTTCACGTTCATACTTCCGTTCTTTCCCGCACCTTTTACGGTTGCCGGATTTCCCGCTGTGCCCGCCGGGATACCGCTGAAATCAAGAGTGCTGCCGCCCGCACCGCTTATAAAATTCGACACCTTACTGCCAAGGGTCGAACCTTTGGAGTAAGCCTTTACTCGCAGCCACCGTATAATCCATTAGCTTTGGCTGTTTTACAAACTCTTTCCAGCCACTCTCATCCTTTATGGATTTCGTTTTTGATTCTATCTGAATTTTCAAATTCTCTAAGCCAGATGTTATATCCTTAGTAACTCCAGGGATTCTATTGATAACACTTTCTATCGCTTTCGCCATATTTATAACATAGCTTATACACGTGTTTGCCATATCCAAAAAACAGTACTTTCACTGCTGCCACGGGACTATGAAAAACATTTCCAATAAAATTCGCAAGCATCGCAAATCCGTTGTACGTTGGATAGATGAAAGTATTATAAATTCCAGCCCCAGCACATAAACAGCCGCGCCAATAATTCCTGTCGCACTTACAGATGCCCCCGTCAATTTATTGAACGCGGCCACCCCTGCATATAACGCAACCACCAGTACAACAAGCCCTAATGCCATCAATCCAGCCGGATTCATCGCACATATCGCATTCCACACCCCTGCCGCCGCATTCAGCACCCACTGAGCCGCTGCCGCCCCATACGTGAAAGCTGCGTAAACCCCCAAGTCCCGCTGCTATGCCTAGCAGGATCGGACCGATGATGTCCATATTATTGGCGATCCAGTTTAGTGCAGTTAAAAACGGCGCCGACGCCTGCTGAATTGCATTCATGGCCTGCGTCCACAGCTGCGCCCATGTCGTAGGCATGGAGTTAAACTGACGGTCTATATCACCCATCGCGGCAAGCTGGGCATTCTTAACAATCTCAGCCGTAACCGCCCCTTTCTCCGCATATGACTTGATAGAGCCTTCCGCCCATCCCATGTACTTCTCGATGTTACGGGCGATACTTGGCGCTGCTTCCAGGACAGAATTGAGCTCATCGCCACGTAGGGCACCTGCCCCCATCGCCTGCGTAAGCTGCGTCATGGCACCTGCCGCCGCACTCGCCTCTGTTCCCCCAATGACAAACTGTTTATTGATGGATTCCACAAATCCAATCAGCTCATTCTGATCTTTAAACGCTTTTTTTGCGTTCAGACCAAAGGCTTGCAACACCGCCTGCCGTGCTTTCATAAGAGGCTCTGGAACGTTGCGCCGACGCGTAAACATCCTTCTGCAGGTTCTGGTTGATGACATTCCCGTCATTGTCTTTATTAATCAAATTCAGGCGGGTGTTAGCGTTCATGTAATTATCAGACGCGGACATCAACTTGCTGCCTACATCCACCGCGGTTTTTACGGCGAATATCTTCCCGAGGACACTGGCCGCTTTTTCGGCTTTGGACTGAGTTTTATCAACCTCATCGCCCATGCCCTTAATCTTGCGTCGGGCTTTATCCGCCCCTTCGCCCGCTCCCTCGATACCTTCTTTCATCCGTTTTCCGCTCTTCCCTGCCTTATCCAGGCTTGTTTGTACACGATCAGCCGCAGAACTGACACCCTCTACTGATTTTCCCGCTCTGTCGGCGGCGTGCAAAACACGGTTGATGCTGGATACAAAACCTGCGGACACCAATTCGAATGTCGCTCTTAATTTTGCCATCTATTTTTCCCCCTTCGCGGCACGTTTCTCCGCCTCGACTCGCATTTCACAACTGGCGGCAATAAAGCCTTCTCCCGAACCGTCATGCCCGCAAGCTGGTCCGGGAGAATATAACTTCTGCAACGCAAAGTGCGCCAACAAGAACTCTGGATCACTTTGCTTTATTCGTTTTTACGTCATTTTTAAAGCCTCAAAATCTTTATCCGCACCGGACAGATTCTGAACAGCCTCAACCAAGGTATCATACTCACTTGCGTAAAGCATCTTCTTTAACAGCTTGGCTTCTCCCAGGACACCGTATGCTTTCTGCAGTTCTGCGTTCGTTAAATCTGGAAATACCACGGCCGCCACCGTAAACTCATCGACATACTTTGTACGGTCAAAGGTGCTATTGCCCTTTTTATCCGTCTTGATACACGTTCTCTGGATTCTATCGCAGACCTCCTGCTCCAGCGGACGGATCACAAACGGAACCGGCTTCCCGTCTTTCCCTTTAAACCGTGCAGATACAATAACTTCTTTTTCCGGCGTAATCTCCGGATGTAAAAACCATATAAATCTCTTACTGTCTCGCTCATATGCTTCTCTCCTATCTCATATTTTCCGGAAGCTGGAACGCTTCCAGGCAATCGCAATCATCAAAGGTAAAGTCCGAATCAAAAGTAATCGGGTCTTCGCTATCGTCTTCCAGATACGCCAACGGGATTGTATTTAAGACTACATGGAACAGCGATACCGTCTGACGACCGACCGTTGACTGCGGATCTTCATTTGTAAATTGCATTGTAAATCCGGTATACTTGCCCGTTTTCTTATAGTTGACAAAATCTTTCAACGCATCTGAGTTCATAAAATAAAAGGTTCCACTTCCGGAGCCGGTCGCACCCACTACCTTATGCTGGCTCATTCTGTGCCCCAGCAGTTTCCTTTCGGTAACTTTCAGCTCCACATGAGCATCTACCTTGGATAACTCATAAAGTTTCCGATTCTGCCCGTTTATTGTGATATATCCGCTGCCTTCCGAACCTGCGAGAGTATCGGATAACATCGTGTAATTTTCTGCTGCCATCGTCTAACCTCCTTATGTCAGATTCACATTGATGTACGCCAGTTCCATACTGCCCACCAGCTGGATGCCACAGTTTACCAACACCGCATTGATTGCATTCCCCGCTTCGACCGTCACATTGTCTGAATCAAAGTTCTGGATCGCACCGCGGCGCTCAAGGTCCGCAAAGTACTCCACCAGCATTCCCTTGAAGATCATCCGGCCGGAGGCATTATTGTTGTACTTGCCTTTAATATTGGCATCCCATACCGACTGAATGTCGCTGCGGATGCCGCACGCAGTACGCACGGAGCGGTTCTGCTTCATCAGTTCGCCCTTGGTCTGCGTGGTCGATGTCAGCGAATTGACATCCGCAACCACTGTTACATTCTGGCTGCGATCCACATCCAAAAGGAACTTGCCCGCCTTAATCGCGTTTTCCTGTTCTGATTTTCCCATTCTAGGATTCACATCAATCGCCCCAACAAACCTCTGCGCCGTGTTCGATTTCGTGATGCTTGCCCCAGCTGTGATACCGCCGATCCACGCTGCCGTTTCATAAGCCGTCAGACTTGAGCCGTCCGAAAGCATAACCCCCTGCACACTGTTGATGATGTACTCTGAATCCGCTACATAGTTCGGTAAAACCGCCGTCACGTTCTTGCCCTCATCATCCTGCGCAGACTTAATCCATGTCGCGATTGTCTGCTGTGCTGCCGAACTGCCTGTTCCCGACTTGGCATACGGATATACCAGCACATCAAAATCGACTGTCTTTAGTGCCGCCAGCATCGCCTCTACGTGTTCATCTGTATGGGATGCCGGGAGCTTATACAGCAACACAGTTTTGGCACCCAACAGCGCCAGACCTGCCAGTTTCTTATCCGCTGCCGTTGCATTTTCCGGATAATTCGCTTCTGATGCAGTAATCTCATAAATCTGATTGTCCGCGCCCTTTGAAAGCTCCTGTGCGATTACCACGGTACCGCGTTCTCCGGCGGTAATACTTAACGGCGTATTCGTCAGGATATTGATATACGCCCCTGGAATTACCTTGTTCTGGCTTTCCCATGTACCTGCCATCGTTATTCCTCCATTTCTACGTTCGTCTTCATTTCTTCCATTCTCGGTTCCGTTGCTTCTTTGAGCTCCGTATAGGTAACACTGAACAGAAAATGAAGAACATCGTCCGTTACGTTTGTATTTTTTTCTCACATAAAAGGAGACGCCATCTGCACTGATCAGATCAAAGCGCCGAAGCATCTCCTGTTTTACCTTTTCACATTCTTTTCTGCGATCCTGTATCTCAGCAGTTGGAAAATACTGGACATCAAAACTCTGCTTTTACCCGCTGATTTCCAGCTAAACACCGGTTGCTCTCGGTATTCGTAATCAAGACCAAAACAAAGGGCAGCTCCGTATTCTGTGGGATGTTATCCCGGTAAACCGTTTGAGATCCGGAACCGCCGCCCGGCACTCCGCCGCGATTGCTTTATATAACATATTAATCCCCACTCTCATGCTCCTTCTTGATTCTTATCAACTCTGCCTCAAACAATACCGCCAGCCGCCTATCAATGTACGACACGCCTTTTTCCAGCAGATATGTTCCTTTGACAAAACCTTTTGTCGGACCTCCGCGCTTTGTCACAATGCGATGCCCATAATTCCAATATGACGCATATTCGGCGCTGTTAACCAGCACTTTCTTCGTCCCGGATGCAGACTTCGATGCGGGCGCCGATCTCCATGATTTTTTTAGTAAGCCACCCACCACTGTTCCGCTTACCGCAAAACTGACAACCTTCCCTGCATCGGGACCATTCTTATGGTAAACGTAACCGGATTCGGATGTCTGCCCGTCGGAGTCCGGTCTTTCAGCCACCGAATCCCCTCATTTACCGCTTTATTCAGTACCTTGACATCTATTTCCGACAAATCGTCAATTTCAGCTTTAAGCGCCTTCCGGAACTCATCGATAGCTGCCTTGTTCCGCCTATAGTTTGAACTGCTCACAGTGTCTCACACCTCTCCACGCGGCACTGATACTGGAAGCTATACGGATGTATCTCTCCTGTTCTCAATGTAACCTGCTGCCCCGTGCGCAATGTAACAACAACCTTATCACCTTCCCGGATATCTACCCCCAAGCCACAGAATAACTGGTTGCCGGACTGCACATTCGGAACAGGGGCTCCGGCATTATTCTGCCCGGAAACGCTGTATCTGCATTTGATGCCGGACGCCCACACACCTCGGCGGAGGTATCAAATCCAGCCTCATCTTTCGTGCCCTGATATCGGTACACATCCATCGTAGAATCATACATCACTTCGTATGGATTAAACATAGCCTCTCAACCTCCTAAACCGGCGCAGAGCCGTTTTGTCTGCATCAGTCAGACCATATATGCCCTCCCGGCTGTTACTGCCCCCTGTGACATAGGTAACGCTTCCATCGCCCTCTTTAATGCTGGCAATATCCTGTTGATAACCAGTGCCTTTAACCGTTTCATAATTGATGATTCCCTTGACCTTCTTCCGGATATACGGCTCCAACAGCTCCGGAAGTTCGTTCTGGTTTAAGTTACAATAGTCGCAAACATTGAAAATGACATCGGAGATATCAAGATCCCGCGTGTCATCCGTTAGTTTCAGATTTTCTTTCACGGTTTCCCGCATCTCCGACAAAGTCATATTCAGCCTCCTTATCCCAGCTTATGTTTAAATGCTACGATCCGGATCTGTTTCGGTTCATAAACCGGCTTCCAGTTCTTCGGGTTTGCCACCTCAGTTCTGGACGGTCCTTCTGTCTTCTCCACCTCCGCATTCTGCCAAGCGATTCCTCTCGGATGCAGGATCGTAGTTCTGCGGTTGATCAGATAGTCGATACCAGAGCCTTTACGTTTCGCACGATCGGTCTCTGTCGGCACATCGCCCACCGGATGACCGTTGCCGAGCGCTACAGCTCCGTTACCGAACAGATATGTCGTGTACACATCGCCATCGACCGGGCATCCATCATCGACGATAACTCGTTTTCCTGGTACACACCGAATGCAACATCGCTGGACGGCTGCACCGTCTCAATCAGGTTCTGTTTTTTCAGATATGCCTCCGTTGCAGAATGCATACAAACACCGGTCAGCTGCGCTTTTGCGTCGCCCAACTTCTGTTCTGCATCAATGAATGCTGAACCAGACCAATTTGCTTTCGCGCCACTCAGACCAGAAATGTCCAGAATATTAGACGCCAGTCTGGTTTCTGCCGGAGGAGTTCCAGATCCACCTGCCGGTACGGTACCAAACACGCCTTTGAGGATGGCGATCAATTCTTTCTGCATATCACGCTCCCAGAATCTGGCGACCAGAGTACCAATTGCCATCATGGGATCTGTTCCCGCAAGTGCCGCTGCCAGGTCTGTTGCCGACCACATCTTTGCACGGCGAAGAATTACCGCTACATCCTTGTTTGATGTAATCTTGTTGTCTGCAAGATCCGCGCCTTCAATAATCGGCTCAGACTCTCCAGTCAAATCCTCGAAGAACGGCATATTGACCATCGGGGATGCCTGGGAAGCCAGGGCATCAAACTCTGTATTATTTGCAATAATTCCGCTCTGGTACAGCGCGGACAGTTCCATCGTACGATTAATCACATACGGATTAAAAAGTTCCGGGACAATAACGTCCTGTAAGGTTGTTCCTGCCATTTAAAATTCCTCTCTTTCTTAAAGTTTTACCCCAGCTGCAGCCGCCATCTGCCGTGCCTGCTCCGGGTTCTGCTTGAACAGGCGTCCCTGTTCCGTCAGATTGTACGTTTCTTTCGCGAACGGGTTATTTACAGGCGGCTTTCCGCCGCCAGCCGGATCGTATCCACCAGTACCGCCGGCATTCTTAAACAGGTGTGGAGAAGATTCCCTCATCGGTTTCAGAACATCATCCAGACCAATAACCTTTCCATCCTTGTCAAAGGTAAATTTATCCAGACCGCCTTGCTTATAGATGATGTAGTCTGCATCCGTGACGCCCGCCTCTTTCAGCTTATCCTTCAGTGCATACTCTTTTCGGGTATTATCCGCCTCCGTTTTAAGCCTTGCCGTCTCCACTTCATAATCTTTGACCTTCTGCTGCAGCTCTGCGTTATCCGCATTATTTTTCTTCAGGTCCTTGATTGTCTCACTGGCTGTGCTCAGCTCTTTTACTTTGTCATTGTAGTCCTGTTTCGGTACCGCGTGCTTTGGAAACTCCGCGTTGATCGCTTTCACGGCTGCCTCAACATCCAGTTTTCCATCAGTAATTACTGCTTTTTCTAAGATTTCTTTTAACCATTCCACGTTACATACCTCCATAGATTTTTATTCCCGCTCTCCGGGTGTTGGGATCGGCCGGTTATACTCCCGGCAGAGTAGGCCCAGTTTTATGCCTTATGGCAGGGCATAAAAATAACACGCATCTCTGCGTGCTTACCGCTCGATCTTATCGCATTTCGTGCACCGCCGTACATAACCGAATCCCGGCTCCGGTGTTTGCAGTAGTGATGGCTGCACCGGTGCCGTCTGATCCACTTGAAGATTCCCGTTATGATCACCTCCCTGTTGTTGCGATATCGCAACGGATTATTTGACTTCAATATCCGGAATTATTCTTTCCGGATAAAATACCAGCTCATAATGATACTTGTCCGTCCCTTTAGGCTCCGTCTGCTCCATCACGTAACAGGTCCAGTCATTCAGATAAATGTAGTCCTTATAATACTGTTCCTTTCCAGTCTTAATCGTTACTACCAATTCATTTGACCTATTATTACTAAGTGCCATATACCCTTCTGCCTGAAGCATGATTGTATCTGTTCTTGCATTCGTAACCGTGATTTTGCGGTAAACATTAAATTCATCCGCGTCCTTTGACAGATTGTGATTCACTGTAGATGCCATTGAACAGCCAGATACTCCCACAGCAAAGCAACACGCCATCATAAGTGCTAAAAGTTTTTTTCTCATAAACCTTAAATCTCCTCTCTCGAAAACGGGTACAAAAAATACCACCAGCCTACTGACCGGTGGTATCTTTCAATTTATTTCGAATCTGTGTTTTATAATCTTCAATCCCATCGTATTCATCCCAGTTATAAGGTGGAAACGGTGCGGAGTACATCTCCTTCCATCTTGACCGAAGTTCTTTCAACTCTTCATCCGTCTTTAAATACTGTATTAACCCCATCCTCCGACCTCCTTATAAGCCTCATACAAATCTGGAAATAATTCTTTGATTTCCTTTAAACTGTCGTATTCCAACACCTCGATGCTGTTGATATTTGCAAAAAGTTCCATGCCTATATTAGCATCTGTACTCCAATACTCTACACTGTGTCCCGCAAACAAATACTCATTGAATTCTGCTTTACTTAACGCACTAATTATATCCGATAAAGCCATATCATATTCATATTTGCCTCCGTCAGAAAACCATTGTTTTACAAGATCAACATTATTGTACACCGTCCTCGATGCTCCTTCAATCGCTTTCTGAAATCTTGCATTTCTCCATGAATGATACTTTTTATAATCAATACGATGAGATGTTTCATGCGCTTGTACAAATGCTAAATCATATAACTCAAAGTTGGGGGCTTTTGAATTGTACATTATCACATCTTTCTGCATGTCATACGCAAATGCCACCTTTAAATCAGGATTTTCTTGATATACGGCTGTATCACTGAACATGATCATATCCAATACAGCCTTGTTCTCGTTTGCGGTGTTCGCTAATACTGATGTAAATTCATCATAAGCTTTTCTGATGATCTTATCTTTTATAACCGGCGCTTGTAGACTACTGTCTAGAAACTTTTTCTTCCAATCAGCATAGGTCATATTCTCCGGCACTTCGATGTTGTTGCCATCCTCATCCCTTGCAGCTCTCATCTGGCCTTCCGTTGGAGTATCCGGATAATACGGCACGTCCGTGCACCGGCAGAAGGGATGGAACGGAGGCATATTCTTTCCGGTTACTGCTTCAGATACCAGATAAATCTTACCATCTTTTCTCCGCAGATACCGCAGGTCTTACTGTCCAGAGTGGCCAAAATCTGGTATTTCTCAACCCCATCCTCTTTATATCCGGCATGGGCAGCCTCACTCATCACGAACGATCTTTCTGTGTGCAGAAGGCGGTAGGCATCGAACTTCTTGGCCTGCATCTTTTGGCAAAGTCTTTTGCTAGGTTCTGTGGAGCAATTCCCTGAATCATCATGGTGGTCAGTGATTCCATGAGCTGACTCTGCAGGTGATCCTTCTGCTTCCAGAGCCTTGTGGAGAAATCCGCGCCATTGAATGGGTATTTAAGAAGCTCTTCGACTGTCCGAGGTTCAATCTGCGCAAACTCTGCGTGAAAGCCGTGATACCGGTCTGAATCGTACCAGATGCGGTGGTAAGTATCGGCATAGACCTCACTCATCATCTTCCCCGCATCCGCTTCATAATCGACCGCATATAGCTCCCGGAGAATCGCATCGACCTGTGCCTCCAGTGCCTGGTACCTCGTCATACGTGCCTTGATGGACATATTGTTAACCTTCTGGTTGTGCTTGCCAATGTTCTGCATCACAAGGTCAATATACTCACGTAGCTCTCCTATTTCGGCTTTACTGAGGCGTTTCTGTGCCTCCGCATATGTGAGTCCGTTCTCTTCTGCATACTGCCAATAAAAAGCTTTCTACAGTCTTCTGAAGTTCTCTCTTTGCCTGGTTGAATGCCTTTTCCAGTTTTGTGAAATATTGATTTACTGTAAGTTCGCCAGCTTTATAGGCTGCTTCCTGCCTTTTCTGCCAGTAGGCCATTAATCATCACCGCCTCCGCCGTCTGGATCGTCGATAGGGTCATTCTTCGGGAACATCTGTGAGATTTCTTCTACTTCTGATTCTTCCTTCCGAATCATCCCCATCTCCTTTTCCGGGTCTTCCACCCACGGATGATGATCCACAATGGTCTCATCTGAGATGATGCCCTTGCTCTGTGATGCAATCTGTGCAAGCTCCTGGTCATTCTTCACACTGGTTCTTGTCCAGGTCTGGACAATCGTGTCATCCTTGATTGAGATGTCACACAATCGGCAGATGCAGCGGATGAAACTTCCGAAGCCTGTTTTAAACTCCGTTTCCTGCAGTCCTGCCTTCTGCTCTATCAAGGAGTACAAAAACTGCAGTGCAACGCCAGAACTGTTCCCGAAGTTCTGCGGATCCGGATCGATCCCCATGCCCTGCTCAAAAATGCATTTTCTGGTAATATCAAGCAGCTTCTCCCTGGCCTCCACCGGCAATTCAATCGTTAAAGTCGAAACGCCTGAATGGTCGCCATCTCCATCGTTATCAATCTGTATCGCTTTGTAGTCCTTCAAATCCCTCAGGAACTGGCCTAAATCCGCACCGCCATAATTGGTCAGTATAAAGATTACCTCCTGGATGTCTTCCAGGTCATTTACAAACCCGCTGAATACTTTACAGTAGGTGTCAATCAGCGGCTTGATGTTCTTTAAGTCGTTGGTATCTTTGTTGTTGTTGAAAAAAAGGAAAGAATGGAACCTCACCGACTCCATGCCGATAAGTGTTCGAGTACTCACAAAGCGAAGGATCAACCAGGAACATTTGATGCGGCATCAGCTGCCCAATCCCGTCTCCGGCTTTTAATCGATATGCAGCGCATTCAGTTTCGTTCCAGTATTCGTAAATTGTATAGGCATCCCCTGTTTCTTCGTCAATGTCCTGGTAGCATCTGAATACGCCCAGCAGCTCTTTTTCTAGGCTCTTAGTCCAGACCGGGATAACCTGCTCGGCCGGAACCACCGCATACTTCCATATACCTTTTCCGTCCTTCCACACATGCAGCCAGCCAACCGTGCAATTGGATGCCTCGATGCACAAGTCCTTACAAATCTTCGCATATTTGTCCCCGAGAAACTTTGAAAGCTTTTTGTTCTCCTCTTTTTCTCCGAGGTCAAAGATTGGAGGTGCCGTGAACATGTAAGCAGCTTTCTGATCGACTAACATGCCGTGGAAGTTAAATGGAATCCGGTTATCTGCATTTCGGAGTGGTTTTTTCTTTTTTCTCTCGTTCTTCCTTCAACGGCGGGAATAAAATATCTGTTTCGTTTTCATAGTACCGCCTCGCTACTTCAGCCTTCGCCATAAAATCCGAATGCCCTACCTGATACTTCCGTATCAGCTTTTTAATCACTTCAATGTCCATCCATATCATCTCACTTTAATATCCGAATGCCGCCAACCCTGCGAATAATCGTGTAGCAAAAGTACCGGAGAGCATCGAGCGCATGATCGTGTTCTTTTACCGGCTTGTCTTCTCCGCGTTCTGCTGCCTTTGCATCCCAGATATAGGATGCAAATTCTTTAATCAGATTTTCACAAGATTTATCAACAAAAATAGAACCCGAAAGCAGCAAGGTTGCTACAAATCGGATTCCGTCCAAAACATCATTCTTTGCTTTTTTAACTTTGTATCCGTCTTTCTCCAGCTGCGCCTTGAACGAAGCAGCAGCAGGATCCAGAATCACCGCCCGAACCTTTTCTCCGGAAAGCCAAGCGGTCAAATCATCCGAAAACTCTTTATCCGTTTTCTGTCGGCCTTTATCGCGGCCGGAATAGTAATACTCTCTGCGGCAGTACCATTTCTTGTCGGCTCCCTTACTCCACAGCAGAAAGGCCGTCGGGTTCTGGGTACCATAGTCACAACTGACGTACTGGTCGCCCATCCAGAACTCGTGACCGGTTTTCTGCCGGTATTCCTCTGCAATTGCCTCTGCATCAACTACGTTTTTGTCCTGGCTGAACATGTCGTAGATGATGCCCTCAGCCATCGCCCAGAGTCCTAAGATATACCGCTTGAAGAAAACGCCGGAATACATGCTCCGGTATCGTGCTTTGATTTTTTGCGACAGGCTCAGGTTATCATCCATGGTAAAATGGACATACAACAGGTTCTTGTCTTTGCGCCGGTCGATCCAGTTAACCTTGAACCAATGATAAGGGCCGTCCGGGTTGCAGTTAAACCAGTACTTAGAACCATCAACGGAGCATCGGCCGGTTGCCTGATTAACAAATGATTCCGGCATCAACGTAACCTCATCACAAAAACTCCTGCCAGGGTAATACCCTGAATCAGGTCCTGACTGCGTTCGTCCTTACCACCGAAAATGTAAAAGTAATTCGTTACATTCTTTCGGGTGATCTCCACTAGATTGTCAGCCCGATGGTCCGCCACTTGATAGCCTCGGCTCTTGAGCATCAGCTTCAGCCAAAACAGAACATTTCGCCGGAAGGAACCAATTGTCTTCCGCACATGGCGAAGTTCTGGCCGTTGAAGTTCTCCATCGCCCAGAACACGAACGAAAGAGACATACAAACCGTTTTACCCGAACGGATGGCTCCATCTGCAATAACACCATCATAGTCCTTCACAGGGCTTTTCTGCATCCACCAGGTAAGAACCTGCTTCTGTCTTTTCGAGAACAGCTGGAATTTAAAGACCTGGACCTTTGCAGTAATTCCGCGCCGGTCTTTCATGGCATTCACTTTTTTCTCGCATGTCGGTGATGCGCTGCTTAATCGTCATCCGCATCACCCCACAAGTTACTAGCCTCGGCATTCAGTGCGTCAATAAAGCCATCGTCCTCGACTTCAGTCTCCTGACCTCCCAGTTTCAATGCCGCCAGGTCAAGTTTCATCATCTCGATTTCAAGGCGGGCATCATCCACACCATAACGGTGCAATGCGTCGATGGCAGCCTGCTTCCGCCCCTGCACACGGGTCAGCGCAGCCTCGATGTTTTGGATCTGTCCCAAAACGCCCTCATATTCTCCTAAATCTGATATTTTCCCTTTTCTATACCAGCCTTATATCCCGTTACCGTCATGCCCGGCGGGATCTCTATCTCATATCGGTTATCCTTTACCGGCTCTTCTCCCGCTTTGCGGAGTGCTTCAATCCGGTGCAACATACGACGTTCCCGGACTGTCAGAAGCTGTATCTCCTGCATGAGGAGCTTCTGCTTGTCCTCCGGGACCGCCTGTGCAAGACGCTGTTCCTCTGGATCAGGCAATCAAAAGGAGAGTGTCAAACTCTCCCGTGGTGACTGCATTCTTGTTTTTCTCCGGAGCCGCACCGCCTCTGTTCCCGGCAGCGTTCTTGTTTCCTGGCTGACCGCCTTTCCGTTTCGCAACGTTGCGTTTCTTTTGCAACGTTGCATTGTCCCAGTTATATCTATTTTTCCAGCTTCGGATTGTCCCTTCCGGGATTTCCAGAAGCTCAGAAATCTCAATAAGTTTCTTACCTTCCAGGAACAGTTCTCTGGCCTGTTCCATTCTGGCGTCCGGCGCTCTGGCCATGCACCACCACCTCTCATTCGTGTTTGTTTTTGGAGATAAGAAAAAGAGCCACACGGGGCGACCCTTTTTACTTTTCATATGCCTTGCGCGTTTCTTCCAACATATCAATCCACCCATTAAATCCTTCGATAATAGCTAAAGCAATGGCAAAACCGGCCACTTTACTAACCGCCCAGCTACTGTTGATATAATTCAGAAAATTGACAATGGCACAGTACCAATAAAAAGCTCCCTTAAACCCATTTGCCGTAGCCAATGCACGATGATTTTTTTGTTTTCGTCCATCCCACAGTCCCCATCCAATTACCACTGGTACAACTATGTAGTTAAAATAAATCCAACATCTAACATTCTTCATTTTCTCCTTTTTTTCTCATGATACCACCTGGTACCGCAAAAGAAAAGCACCCGTTTCCGGATGCCATTCTCGAAAGGATATTATTATTATGAATCACAACGCAAGTGGATCGGCGTGTTGCTCCGCCAAACAACCGCCAAATTGCCGCGGCAGGAATCGAACCTGCACATACTCCCTGCGGAGTGCTCTACCATTTAAGCTACGCTCGCACTACACACATCTTGCTGGCAGTATGTCTCGAGTCTTCGCTAGACACCCGTGCACAAAAGCGCCCGCTGTCAAGTTCTAGCCGTGCAAGCTATCCTCAATCTCTCTGAGATAGTGTGTGTTCAGTTCATCCGGAGATCACCCGGAAAATCGGGACGGAAGGAATCGAACCATCGACACGCTGGATATAAGCCAGCTGCTCTAACCGACTGAGCTACGCCCCCAAGGGGTTCCCCGCCGGGACCATCTGTCCAGCGGGGTTGAAGTACATACGGAGGAGTTTTCCGTCATCATGAACCGTCCACATTCGCCGTCACACGAATGCTTGATACCATATTAGCACCTTTCATCGGGACATTGAGGGACATTTTTAATTTTTTTCAAAAAAAATTTTCATCCGTTTCTTCCATCTCGTCCGTATATTTCTTTCTGCGGTTTTGGAAACATCCGGTTCATCGGTACGCTACCTTCGGATCATCTCAAACCATCTATAAAATACAATCTGAACATAATCCGCAGTTCTGAACTCTGGATCGTCTCTATGTACTCTTCTGCCTGAGTAGTCAACTCCAAAAGTTCCGTCTCTTTTTGCAGCCAGCAACTTCCTGTATCTCTCTCTGGCTTTCTGCTTTCGACAATAGCACCGGGTCCGGAATACCAACTATCTTGATCGGGCCTATCGTTAAATCCGCCCTGCTTCCTTTTACTGTGTCCGCCACAATCGGCGGATTTTCCAGGAACTTGTCCAGTTCCCGGATGCGTCTTCTAATATCTTTTATCTCTTCCATAAGCTCACAGTACTGTATCAGGACTTCTTTGTCCAACGGTGCCACCTCCCTCTATTTTCCTACGCGAACCTTAACTGCCCGCCCGCATCCTCGCCCAGACGATCCGCCCGGCAATTCGGCAGCCGCTTCGCAACGCATAACTCTTTCAGATTCGCCCGCACCAGTGCCATAGGTATCGGCGGACACACAGCATTTCCACAGCGTCGCACCTGCTCCGCTCTCGGATAAGGCTTCCTGTCGCAGGCCAATATCTACGATCTGGTATTCCGTGCCATATATGGTAACCAGCCCGAAGCGATCCTGTGCCGTAATCGTATCCAGAGGCTCTTTTACATCCTCCAATTCATCAGTTGAGTTAAAATCAAGTTAGATCAACTCGTAATTGAGTTATTAACTCGTTAGTTGAGTTACATGCATTGCAGATTGTCTGCAATTGCCTTAATAACTGGTACTGTCACTCCATTTCCCGCCTGCTTGTACAGTTGGCTATCAGAATTTACAAATTCAGCTTTTTCAAAATAATCATCCGTCCATCCCTGCAATCTGAAACACTCTTTTGGTGTCAATTTCCGAATTGCTATGTAGCAACGGCATTTTTCGTACCATACCGCATATACAATCAAATTTTCTGATATTTTAACAAAAATTCCATTATCAGTTTTCTCAGAAATTTCTGTCGGTTCAATTGCTACTCCGTGCCGGTCTTGACCCGTCAACGTGAACATTGGTTCTCCATTTTCTTTGAACCGTCTGCCATTTTGCCGTTTCTCTGCCCTGTCTGGCGTGAGAACAGGGATTGCAATTCCACTGTCTTGTCCTGCGTGGTTTGCCACTCCTTTGTAGTACCTTACTTTCAGGCATCGTGCCTGATCTGTCATTTTGAACCTTCGTTGCATAAATCAATAAAACATGGCAATGCAATGTGATGTCCTCTTCCTCCGCTGGCCGCTGTGTCTAATGCTTCTGTAATTCCTTCCTGTGAATATACTTGTGAATTTCTCCTGTATCCGTCTCTGTGACCAATTATTGAAACACTATTCTCTCTGTTTGTTCCTTTGACAGGAAATACTTCTGTGGAACATCTGCTTCTAAGATGTCCGACAACGAAGCACCTTTCTCTGTTTTGTGGGACTCCAAAATCTTTGGAGTTGAACACTTTCCATTCTGCATCATACCCCCCTGCTCCATTTCAATGAGCAGTCTGGCGAAATCCCATCCTCCATTAACGCTAAGCAAATTTTTAACGTTCTCAACGAAAAGGTAAGTGGGTTTATTTTCTTCTTCGAGTTGTCCGATAAGATACATAACTCTGAAAAACAGGCTTGAACGGTTTCCTTGAAATCCAAGCTGTTTCCCTGCGACTGAGATGTCCTGACACGGGAATCCGAAGCACCAGCAGTCTGCTTTTGGGATGTCCCAAGCAAAAACTCGTCTAATGTCATTTGCGTACCATTCTCCATTTCTGTATTCCTCTTTCAAAATTTCTTTCTGTCTTTGTTTCAACGGAAGAGTAGAAAGATATTCTCTCTGCTCTTCCGTAATCAGATGCATGGATGTATAACTTGCTGTCGCAAACTTATCGAATTCACAAAATCCAACGCATTTGTGCCCTGCTATTTCCATGCCCCTCCGAAATCCGCCGATTCCAGCAAACCAATCTAAAAATTTCATGGCATCACCTCCGGGAAATCTTCTATGCTCAGCTGTTCGTCACGCTCAAATACTAGCATTTCGTTCTTGGCACGTTCATAGAAATTCCGGTCAATCTCAAATCCGTAGGCACTTCTGCCGCTCTCCACAGCCGCCCGAAGTGTAGAACCCGAGCCACAACACGGATCAATTACTACATCCCCTGGGTCTGTGAATACCTCAATCAGTTTTTCAACAGACCTACCGGTTTCTGCGCTGGATGAATTTTCGGAATATCTTTCCCGTCCTTTTCCCACGGGAACCAGTTAAAAATCATTTTACCGGTTCCTCGAATTGTCTTTCCGTTTTCGTCCCGCTGTGCCCCATTTCGGAACTTGGGAGCCTATCCCGATAAAACACCAATGCGTACTCTGTAGCCCCTACAATCCGCATATTGGCTTTCAAAACCTGCGGACTGTAGTTTTTCACAAACACTAACGGTATGTAATGCGCGAATCCATGCTTCTTAGCTGCCTTAACAAGCGTTTCACACTGCTCAAACGCGCAGAACACAATCATGCATGGGCTGTCGCTGCTACGTCCTCTGATGGATTTTTAGTGTCCTCTTTTTTAGCATCCGGCTGCAAAAATGGAAGTATTCATACAGGTTGAAATTGAAATCTGAATTGAATGCTGCTTTTCCTGCCAGTTTGCTTTCTCCGTTGGCATTGTCTCCACCTTTATACCACATAGGATTGCTGCCGTAGAAATTGTTTCCCACATTGTACGGAACGTCTGCAATTATCAACTGCGCTCTCGGTATTCCGTATTTTTTGTAATTCTGCATCGAATCTCGATACATTTCACACTTTATTCTCTTGTCCATTTTTATTTCTCACCGCCTCCATCTGGTAACACTTCTGGAAAGTCTGCAATATTCATCTGCCCCAGTATCTCCGTTTCAAGATCTCCTGGTCTCCATCCAACGCCAATATAATCAAGTACCTTTGCCCAGCCGTAATCGTTACCATTTTCATCTTTGCAAAGATGGAACATCAGATAATCCCATTCTTTTGGGTTGCTCTGGTAAAGCATATCGAACCGGTGCGGACGTTTCTCCATGTGGATTCCAAAGCCGCACATGGAACAGCCCGTCCGCTGTGCCTTTGTGGTTCTCAATGTTCCATCTTTATCCCGTTCAATGGTTCCATAAATCTCCGGAATAAGGCTTTCCGGCATTTTAAATGTTTCTGAGATTTTCCCGCATTTCAATAACTTCTCTCGATATTTCTCTTTCAGACCAGATTTCCACATGTCATCCATTTCGAAGGCAAGCGTTAAAATATCTTGTCTTCCGAAGATTGCAAACGGTGCCGATCTAATTGTGGACTTCCCGAAGTAGTTACATCCATGCATTCTCAGACTCTTTGCTCTTCGCCCCCCTCTGAAGCCATAAGCCCCAGAAACGGAACAGAATTATGTGCCTTGCCCCAGTCATCACAGTTTTTTTCTTTGAGATAATAGCAGCATTTGGACGATACTTTGAAATCCGGCTTCTGATAATTTGTTCCCTCGTTCTCATTCTCGTATCCACCAAACTTTTCAAGCCACTTCTGACTCATCCTCATGCGGCTGTTTTTCTGCCAGCCACCATATTCTCCTGTCTCTCCAGTTATGATTGCATGACGCACGGTTTTGTTCTTTTCAGATGGATTCTGCAAAAGTTCAATCTTCGCTGCAATCTCCTTGCTTAAGACTGGGAACCCAAATTCTTGAATAACTTTCGGTTTCGTCCACCTCGTACCATCTGACCGTTCAAGTGGCGGAATATTGATTATTCCCAATGCCCTATGTATCCTCTGTATGGATTTATCTTCAAGGAATGATGCACTCACACCCGGAGCTTCAATGCCGCACACTTCGTTGATGAACATGTACAAAACAATGCTGTCCAGCCCACCTACTGACACATGCCAATTCAATCCTCTGTTGTCACATTCCCGCACAAACTCTTCCACTCTGATCTGTGCGTATTTACGCTTAAACTCATATGGTTGTTTCTCTTTTGCAATGAAGGACGCGATTTTTTCACTCGTTCCTTCACGCTTCATTCTCTCTAATACTGATTCCATTTCCTCTAAGGAGACCGCATATGCATCACTCTGGCCAGAGTCTCGGCTCCCTTCCTATAATTTATTGACTATTTAAGAAATCTAGTTAAACGGTAACCCGTCGTCTACTCCATCCTTTACCCCTATTTCTGCATCTCTTTCAGGAACTCTACCAGATCACCCTCACTGTCGGTAAATCTCGAATACTCTTCGTGGTAACTCCACTTAGGAGCCCCACTGCTGCTCTTCGCCTCTTCCACCTCATTCGGCCAGATTCCGTCTATTATCTTGCAATCAATCGACTCTGCTTGCCCCCACTCCTAGCATCTCGCTCGAACGGGTCAGTCGATAGACTCCTCTCTGCCCCGGGAGCCCGTCACACTCTTGATGCACTTCTCCCAGTTCGCACATTCTTCTCACTGCAGCTCTGGTTCTCTCCAGTTCCTCGCCAATCGCTTCCGAAAGCTCCCGAAGGGTATTTCTCTTGCCGCCCCGAAGCTGCTTCTTGATGGCTGCCCGGCGTTCATCCATGCTTTTCATCGTCCTCTAGCTCCCTTCATCCCGTACCGGGTTCCACAGCGCTTCCAGCCTCGCCCTGCCGCCGCTGCGCCCACCATGCCCCACACCATCGCATCGTAGTCGTAACCATGTTCTTCCAGGTTGTGAAAGCGGTTCTTCTTGGCGACTTCGGCGGCCCCATCCTGCCTCTGCGGATTCTTTTCTCTCCTGTCCCAATTTCTAACCGCTGCTTTCCAGTCCTTCATGCGATTCTTACCGACCATCCAGCCATTACTGGTGTAAAAGTCAATAAAGCGTGCTGCATCCACGTTCGTGTAACCCATTTCCCGGCAATATTCACTCACATTCTCCAGGGTGGGCGGCGCGAAGCGCTTTTCTTTAACACCATCTATGGTGTTTTCTTTTAAATCATTATCATACTCATTATCATTATCAGCTTTTTTTGCTTTTTCAGAAAAGCATTTGCTTTTTTTGCTTTCCTCCGAAACCATTTGCTTTTTATCAGAAGCATTTGCTTTCGGTCTTCCGCCTTTCTTTCCTGCTTCCGATCTGGCAGCACACGCTTCTTTGTAGCGCTGGCTGTCCGCATCCAGCTGCTGTTTAATAAGCTCGAACACAAACGCCAGCGCCACATCCTCCAGAACAGCATCCGGGTCTTTCTGGTAGGCATAGATCGCCTTGATGAGTTCGCCCGCCTGCTCGTTGCTCATCTTTTCGATGGCAGCGCCCCAGCTCTCATACATGACAAAAGACTTCTTATCACTCATCCAAGCCCATCTCCTTTCCCGCCTGCCAGTCCCGGTAATAGCAGATCCATGTATCCAACAGCAGAGTAATGATTCCACCGCGGATCCGTGCTTTCAGTTCGTCGAAAATATCGTCCGAATACATCCGCTGGAAGTTCTGCAGGTACATGGACACCCGCCACGGCTCATAGTTGCGCCGGTGCATTACCACCGGAATCTCGCCCGCCCTGGCGTCCCTGGAGGACTGTTGCAGCGCTTTCCGAAGTCTAAGGTCTTCCACTCGCTTAACTTCAATATGTATATCTGGAAGCCCGATCACATCCGCATCGCCGGAAGTCCCGCAATACTGCTGACCCCGGCGGCAGTTGTATCCGTAGTCCCACAGGATGCCCGCAAGTTCACGCTCGCCGCTCTTTCCTTTCTCTCTCTGCATCTTCCCCATCCTGTCCTCCGTCCCTGAACATACTAATCTGTCCATATATGCCCTTCGGCTCTTTCCATCCCGTCGCAAATTTAAGTGCTCCCGCCTGTGCTGCGCGGATTGCCTGCACGCGGCGATCTTGCCGCTTAGACCAGCGCTTGGCATCTGCCCGCCCCGCATCCGTTGTCTCCGGCAGGTAATAGCCCTTGCCATCGTCACGGGTCAGAATCGCATAATCAAGCCGCAGAATCTCTATTCCTTGCGGAGCATCCAATCGCTGCATCCAGCCGCTTGCACAGCTCCCTGCGGGTCTGCGCGTTCTTATGTCCTACACCCAGCGCATTGTATAAAGCACTGGTAAATATTTCCATTTCTGTCAATTTCTTGTCCGACAAATCTCTTCCTCCTCCCGGAGCGGGAGGGTCGGTCTCCCTCCCGATAAACCAATGGCATCCTTTAAAGGTTCGGTAATATATAACACGGTAAGGCGTGCCAGGATGCTGTCTACGGGTTGCTATGTACAAGCCCTGCGGCTGTTGTACCGTTATAAATAACTCTTGCCAAACTCGGCAATAAACTGCTGTCTGCTGCCGATGTGAGCCTCATAATACTCCTGTGCCTGACGTTTCAGACTCTCATCGAACTCTTGGTTCATATGGACACTGTACGGCGTCATGTTATGCCAGTCCGGGCGGAGCGGAACGATAAAGCCATATGCCTCCGATCTGCTCCGGTTGGCTCCATTAAATACATGATGGATTGCCACCTCCTGGCTGCCGGTAATGATACAATGTTTTAAATCATCCGTCAGTACGCTATACAGTTTCTTTCTTCCTGTGGTTTTCTTCATATTCTGCCATCATCCGAGCCAACTCCTCCGGCGGCAGGGTTTCAATCCCCTGCTCCTTACATTCCGCTACCAGCCCGTTTATCAACTCGCTCATTTCCTTTGTATCGTAGGTACTGGATCCAGCAAGCACCGTATATGTACGGTATGCTTTCCCATCCTTGCCCTGCTTAACCTGCGAAGTTGGACGGATGTGGAAGGTTTCCGCCTCCAGCGCCGTCTCTTCCGCTTCGGTCGTGTCCGGCACAACCAAATACGCCATCTGACCGGCAATCATGAGATTCTGACCGTACCTCCGAAGCATGAGATTGTGCGCCCGCGGCTTGGATATGCCCGCCGCCTCTGCCAGACGCGAGAGAAGCACCCAGTAATACGCATTCGCGTCCAGGCTCCGTTCTTCTCCCGCCATTGCTTTGCAATGATCCGCAGGCTTGTCCTTCATCTTGTCAATCGACGATGACACATCCGATTCCAACTCAAACGTCAGCCGCATCCGACCGGTTTTCCAGTCCATCGACACATCTTTTAAAGTTCCCTTACTCTCCATAGGCTAATTGAACGGAAGACCGCTCGTTTCATCCTCCGGCGGCACCGTGGCTGGATCTACTTTCCCTTTGGATTTATCCGGCGTGTTCTTAAAACTCTTCATCGCGTTCTGGAATCGTTCCACCGTCAGGTGTTCCAACGAGTCTACGCCGATTGCTTTCAAAATACATTTCGGACTCTTTCCGATTCTGTCGCACTCTTTCAGGAATACATTCCTCATCGCTTCGGTCGCAAGCTCTGGTGCCTTTGTTGACTCTGGCGGTGTCTCTGCATCCGGATCCTTCATTTCCTCGGTTGGAATGCAGAACACCTGAAAGCAGGCATATTTGAACGCAACCGACATCGCTTTGTTGGTTGCTTTGTCGCCGCTGTCCATCCCTTCGCCAACTACCACCGCCTCGATGTGGCTGCCGTCCTCTGCGTAGAATGTATATTTCATACGGCAGACCGAATATAAAAGCATCCCACCCTTTGCAGTCCTGCGTTCCTCCCGCGTCTGATCCATAACCTCCGGGACAACAAACAAATGATGCTTAATAAATGCCGGATTCAGCGCATTCATGACTGCGTCAATGCCGCGATACTTGAATTTCTGCTGCTCATTTAACGAATCTTTCCCGACCACTCCCACATCTTCCATGACGGCCGCTATCGTCTGGAAGATATTTTTTTTGTCTCTCCCATATCTCTGCCACCTATCTAATGATCATGTTGCTACGGGTTACAATCGATACTCCAGGAATTTCAGCGCCATTGTCCAGCGCCTCTTTCAGTGCTGTCTTATTCAGCTCTGGATCCTTGCGCCGGATGAACGCTTCCGGAAGTGCATTGATATCTCCGGCGTATTCAATCGCTTTGCTGGCACGGTACGACACCGCCACTCTGCTTGTCTTAAACTTCTGACCGTCCAATGCTCTTTTAACATACTCCTGCAGCGAATCCGCCTTTCTCTCGGCTTCTCTCTGGCGTGTTTCCAGCACCCTCTTCTCATTTTTCAGCTGCTCCGCATCGCTTTTCAGATCCTTAATCCAGAGCAGGACATTCTCGATCTTCTCGTCTCTGGCTTCCTGCAGCGCATCCAGCGCCGCATAAGCCTCTTCATTTACAATCTCCCCCGTCTCTTCATCGACCGCCGCCTCAAACGCTTCCATGATGCGGGCATCAATCTCATACAGATTCATAAGCTACCTCCGACTCTTGTACTCTATTTTCATTTCTCTGATTTCTATGGTTGATCCGGTTCTTCATATCTTTCAGGCACTCCTCACAAGCCAAACCGCCGTCTTCCAGATATGCGCCGCAGCAGTCACATCTTTCCAGTATCCTGTAACTCCTTTTTCTTGTTCGCAAGCTCTTCTAAAAAAGTCTATCCGTACTACAACCAATATAATTGGTACTGAATGTCCAATATTCATAGCAACCAGGGTGCCACCCATCGGGATATACACGAATATCCAAGCAACCATTAATGTGTCCATTAAACGCAAAGAACGCCGTAGGCTTGCGTCCAGTAAGCTCCTGACTTCTTGTCTGCGTGGTATTAATCTCCAACACCATCTCCAGCGCCTCATGAATCTTCTTCCGGCGCATCTTCTCAATTTTCTTTGCCAGTCTCTTCTTCATCAGAATCCTCCCGTGCTTCTTCCGCAACTGCGTGAAATGCCGTATGGAAATCTGCATACGCTTTCTCCAGCTCTTCTCCCGAAAAATACGCTTTCAGAAGCGCCACCGCCATTCTTGCCAGGGCTCCCGGAAGAATTGAAAATTTAACATCACCGATGATAAACGCCCCTGAATTTCTGGTTGCATCATACTGGATCGTGGTACCAAGGATCATATCCCCCTCCAGCTCCATCGGCTCCCTTTACCTTTAAATGTTGCTTTTACCATTGCATCCTCCCGAATCTCTTGATATAATCAAGTTGTTAATATTTTTATTAATTTGACCGTTCAGCTCTGCCAAGCTGGCGGTCTTTTTTTCTTTGGTTTCCCATAACCGGTGTACCGGCTGGCATGCACACACGCTTTGACACGTAATGCATCATCCCTGTAATCATCCTTTGGTTCCGAGGATTTCACTAGGCATTCCCTCAACGATTCTTCTAATTTCTTCTGCCATCTTCTCCACCTCCTAATGCAGTACCAAGAGCGCCCCGGTCGCGATCCCCGCAACCGCCGACATCACTACCGCTACTTCTGCCATCAGATGCAGGGTGCTTGTCCTTCTGTCTCAGCTCCGCTTCCAGCGTCTGGATCATCTGGTTGCGCTGACTCCGCAGGTTCATACACTCGATGTTTCTTTCCTCTCTCATCGCTCTTCCTCGCTTTCTTCTCATATTCTCGGCAGGCATATTCCCGGTCGGACTCTATGCACCGCCACCGTTTCCAGCAGGTACTACATGACCCTCTCATGCCACCGAATCCTTATCCATCGGATTCCGCCCAGTTTTCTCTATGTACAATGCCATCAGACGGAACACCAGCAGAACACGCCCCGACGGCGGTCTGCCGACAATGTACTGCAGGTTCCGGCTTCCTGTGCCAATTCGCTTCGCCAGCTCTTCATCCGTCCATCCGGTACGGTTCTTAATGGCAGATACCCAATCCTTGATCCAGAACCAATATTCCGGTCGTTTTACGATTGATTTACTCATTCAAATCCACCTCACTTTCTGCATTGTTTTCCTATCCATCAACTTTTATTTGGTGGGTATTCGAATTGCTGTCATGTTCTTCCTGCCTAAGCTCAAAAGAAATCATCATCGAATTGTCTGGAAAACTTTAAAATAAACTTCGTTAGTACAATCAATAAGTCAACGTACCCAGAATCTGCCATCTGTTTATGCGCGGACAGTAGATTTGCTGCTATTCGGTGTCGAATATCCTTTCCAACAGATATCTTCATTCCGCTCACCTCCCTCCATCTAAACTCCATTAAAATACGCCTCTTTTAATTGCCATCCCCCATCTCTTTGTCCTATACTGTACTTACAGGCGTTACCGCGCCAAGTACAAAAGAAAGGAGAATCTTATGAAACTTAATCCCGATTGTATTAGAGATATTCTCGTTTCGTCGAAGAAATGGACTATAATTCTGTCTATACAATTCAGAAGCTTCACGAAAATTACCGACCTACTCTATCGAACAGTTGAACTATCACTGCCTTCAGATGATGGACGCCGGACTGATAAACGCAAAATCTATGTAAGCTGTAAAGATGCAACATCCCGCAGGTATGGAGAATTTTGATCTCACCTATTCAGGGCATCAGTTTCTTGCAGAAATTCGTTCTGATACCATATGGAACAGAACAAAAGATGTTGCCAAAGGTGTCGGCTCTGAATCCATCCGCTCTCTAAAAGACATTGCGGTCAGCATCATTACTTTGGCAGTCCAGAACAAACTTGGCCTACATTGACATACATTGTTACTGTTAACTTCGCTGGTTCCTGTGAATCAGCGGAGTTTTTCAAGTTTATAGGCTGTTACATTCTGGATCTCTTCCCCATCGAGGAAAATACGTTCTTTAGAATCTATAGAGACCGTTTTCAGTTCCATCCTATTCACCTCCCTTCTATCTACTTGATTTATTTCCATCTTATGTTTTATCTACTTTTTAGTAGAATAGCAAGGTAAAAAATATAATCTTGAGGAATTCCATATAAACGTGCCAACATTTCAATTTCTGGAATTCTGGAATTATCTTTTCCTTTCTCCCATTTACAATAGTTGTTTTACTGACTTTCATTGCCCGAGCTGTATCTTCCTGAGTCATATTTGCATTTACACGAGCTGCTGCAAGGCTAATCTGAAACTTCTCCAACTCTATCACCTCCTTGTTCTGGAATAATTGTACTCTACTTTTTGTAAACTGTCAATACTTTTTTGTAGAATATTTTATATTTTGGTATTGCCATTTTTCTACTTTCTGTTATACTATGATTATAGGAGGTAAACATGAATGTCGAGGAAATCTACAAAAAAAAATTTTTCTAAAATTTAAACTATTACATGGAGAAAAATCAAAACTCAATCCGATATAATCAACGATCTTGGCTTTAATAAGTCCGTTGTTTCAACTTGGTGCAATGGCACACGGCTTCCAAGAATGGACAAGGTCGAGGCTCTTGCCAAATATTTTGGAATTAATCGTTCTGATCTCATAGAAGAAAAAGTTCAGCCA
>VOFH01003820.1_pt1 | contig 30121 bp, 61 predicted proteins | sample 5384091 | NCBI WGS metagenome assembly VOFH01 (sample SAMN12384727, study PRJNA508395) | human gut metagenome | isolation source: healthy gut G | host: Homo sapiens
GTTATGACTTCCCAACCCTTGCCTATCAATGAAAATTTTGTAGAGAATAAAAACACAAGATTCTACTATAACATTTGCTCAAAATTGGTTGGCGATATAAAAGTGAAAATGGAAAGGTATATAGACGTCAATATAATTACTCAAGGAAAAAATGGATTGAGAATGGGAATTATGCTAAAATCATATTACTGGATATGTCTTTTTTACAGAAATGAAAAAGCCGGAATACATTAGCAGAGAAGCGATTGTATATTCTTTTCTATAATATGGATAAGAGGCATTTATATCTGTCATCATGGTTCCAACCCCTGGTACTTCCCCAAACAACAGGTAAGATTGATTTTTCAAATGTAAAACCCCATATTCTCTATACTTCCAATGTATTATTTTTGACCTTTGCCGCCTTTTTCAGGGCGGCTTTTGTGTTTTCCTTGTCCTTTGTTTGCAGGCTGTTCTTGCATAGAGGACTTTTTCTCCATGGTGGATAGCCTTTCGATATGCTTTTTTATATTCGCAGTATCAAAGTGCTCTCTTTTATATTGTTCATCCCAAAAGTATCGCTGGTTTTCGGTAACAAACAATATTTAGGAGGTATCTCCGTGACTATTTTTATACCTTATAGTCCCTATAATTTTAATCACAAAAAATTAATTACTTTACATCCAGGTATTCTTAACTATAGGTAATGATAAATATCATATCTTATCACAAAAGATTTTTGCGTCCGTGCGGCTTCACACCCTCTGGGCGCTTTTATGTTTTACGTAAAACGCTCAAGTCAACATGGCCCGAAGCACAGCCCCTATGTCGATCTCCGCCGTCCTCTATTTCGGTTACTCATTCACCCAACATCGAAATGGAGGACATCATGACTATTATAAACCCCGGAGGACTATTACCCGTTTTATACCAGCGACAATTTTATTGACGTACCTGACGAGGTGTATGAACTGCTCAAAGAATTTGACCGCAAGGAGGCCGCCTATCGTCTACGTACATACCGCCACAAAGCCTACTACTCCCTTGACCGAAATGACGGAATCGAGCATGAAGCGCTTTTCGTTCTCCCTCTCGCCCCTATGAACTGTATGAACGCAAAATTTCCATACAGGGCTTCCATACCGCCATATCCAATCTGCCGGATAAACAGGCAAAACGTGTCTATGCCCATTTCATTCTAGGCATGAGCCAGGCGGATATTGCAAAGGTCGAAGGTGTCAGCAAAATGGCAGTATGCTATTCCATTGAAAAGGCTTTAAAGTCTATGGAAAATTTTAAAAAAATTCTCTAGATTGACTTTACAGAGAAGCGATTTTTGAACTGGCTTATGAGAGGCAAACAACCACGGGTCAATATGGCCCGAAGAAAAGTACGCCTTGACTGCAATTTAAAAACTGAATAAAAAGATACCGGATACGAAGGGTTGATGTGTCCAGTGGCAGGCCCGCCATGACCCCCATTGTCAGAGAATGGGGAGAGCGAAAAGGCTCATGCCGCAGGCAGGCCCGTGGCTGGTTGCCGGATAAAACACAAAGACCTTGATACTTGCGTTTAGTCACAGTCCGAGCGTGAAGCGGCCTTGCAAGCCGTGAGCCGTCACAGGCAATGAGAACGCCTTGCCATCAGAATGGGGAGAGTTGAAATACTATGGGGTGAACATGCCTACACCCATCCGGGAATCTAATAAGTAACATCATATCATGGGGAGTCGCCCGACCTCACTGTCTTGTAACAGGCCAAATATTCCGGCTCGGCTCCCTTGTTTTTCAAGAAGGAGTTTTTCTATAGGAAAAACATTTGAGGAAATTCAGGCTATGGCAGTAGACCCATGGAGTAATGATGCCGTCGTGGCTACGTTATCTGGACAATGGAAAACTCCGGATTCAAGCCAAAGAAATAACGCAGGCTGTAACCGAGCTATATACGGCATTTTACTTCCAGACCATTGAAGAAGTGGCCAGGCATTATTATAATAGTTCTTTTTACTTCGGGTCAAGCTTGTCCCGAAGTTTTACTTTTGCCCATTTCATATTTCATTTATAGGATAAGCCTCAAACTGCATATGATATAGCAAGCATATATAGAGGTGATTGTTATAAAAAAAGGAAAAGAAATCTGTTACTTACTTCAAAAAGGCTGACACTGACAGTAATGAAATTGCCGAAAAAAAGAACGTCTGATAAAAGCAGGGGTATCTTGTTGTAACCATTATCGAGGGAAGGAAAACATGGAAAAGGGTTGCGTGAGATTGTGAAGAACCATTTTCACTAATCATTCGCAACATTGTGTTATTTCCTATATAGTACAATATAGATATAACGATAAGGAGGACGATATTATGATCTCAACATTAACAGATACCCCTCAAATTATAGACGGCTATGTTCGGCTTTCCAGAGACGATAATAAGCGGAACTACTCGTCTATTGAAAACCAGAAAAGATTATCCAACAATATGCAGAAGAAAATAACATGATAATCCGCCACATTTATGAAGATGATGGCATTTCCGGTTATTCTTTTTCAACCGGCCTGATTTTCAAAAAATGATGGCTAGTCTTGATACGATTAACGTCATTGTTGCAAAGGACTTATCCCGTATCGGCAGACATAATGCGAAGGTACTGCTCTTTCTTGAAGAAATGGAGGAAATGGGAAAACGCGTTATTCTGATTGATGATAATTATGATTCCTTTACTCTGATGATGATATAATAGGCATTAAAACATGGGATAATGAACGTCATGTAAAAAATACAAGTCGGAAGGTAAAACGTATCAAACGCATGGAACAGGAAAGCGGAACTCTTGTCAGTCAGACGCCATTTGGCTATACCAGACACCCTCTTAATAAGCAGATAATTTTGATTGATGAAGAAGCCGCCGCTATCCTTAATCTGGAAAAAGAAATTTATCTGGACGGTAACGGAATCCGAAAACGGCGGAAATACTCACCGAACGCGGTGTTCCTACCCCAGCATGATAGATAAAGAACGCCATGAATCGTTAGGTCTTGTCTATAATAAGCAGGTTGCCTATCAGTGGAGTTTCGAATGGTAAAGGACACTTTATTTAATGACTATAACAACGGCGTTCTCAGAACCCACAAGAGAGAGCGTGTTACAATAAACGGAAAAGATAAAAAGGTTCCTAAAGAAAATCAGTATATATTTCCGAATCATCACCCTAAAATCTTTGATGATGATACCATGAAGCTGTTAAACGAAGTCAAAGACAGCCGCCACCACAGCCAGTACAGAGGCCAAAAGAGCCCATATAAACCTTTTTCCGGCTGTCTGTACTGTAAAGATTGCGGAATGAAACTGACAGCAATTAACCGCCCTAACCGCGGGAAATATTACTTGTGCGGTACATACAATAAGAAAGGAAAGCAGTTCTGCCGGTATGCCCATTTAGTTACAGAAGAAACATTGATGGACGCTCTTGTTAAATATCTGGTTCTCTGCCGTGACAGTTTGGCAAATATTATCCAGAATTTTGATTTGTCAAAGTTAAAGGTGGAAACTTACACTCCCACTGACAGCAAACAGCGTTTAGAGGCCGAACTTGAAAAGGTAAAGGAAGAACTCAAGATTCTTATAACACAAAGGTCAAGGAGATAACTGCCAATCCCTCCATGAATGAGATTATCACTGAAACCTATGCAGCCCTTCAAAGTGATAAAATGGAGCGCATATCCGCTATTGAAAAAACCTTGCAGGATTTAACAAAGGAGCCGCATATCCCTTCCACCACAATCAAGCCCAGCTTACAGACGGCATTGGATATTCTGAATGAGGTTCTTGAGAAGAAAGAATTAAGCCGGAAAGATATTGAGGTTCTGGTTGAGAAAATCATAGTGGATAAGGACGGCAACATTGATATATACCTCAAACACGGCCTTGGCAATCTGCCTCCTATGATTTCAGAGCGGACAAAGAAAATCTGAAACTGACTATGCTCATTGAATCTATCCGGCTTCTAGAAAAGGACGAAACGGGCTTTACCTCGGTTAAATTCCTTGCTGACAGCCTGAAAGAAATGGGCTATCCCATGCACAAGAAGAAGTTTGTGACCTACATGGAGCATTTGTTGGACTTAGGGCTGGTTGAGAAAAACAGGTATCTATCATTATCCCTATAGAATCGTGGCTTCTCGACAGCAACTGCGTGATATGGAAAAAATGTTCATCGTGGTAGGGCAGACAGGAGGCATGCCCGGAAATGGTATTTGAATACATCCTGAAGAAGAACGGGATCGATCCTTCCACAGATTTAACCATCGACCAGAGCATCAACTTCGGTTTGACCGCCGCCGCCTTCACCAGCTGCGATGCCGATTACACGGTCGAGTTTGAACCGTTTGCCACAGGTCTGGAAAAAGAAGGAAACGGCCATGTCATCGCCTCCCTCGGCGTCGATTCCGGATATGTCCCCTATACCGCCTACAGCGTCAAAAAAGCTATTTGGAAAAGAATCCCGACACCATCCGAAATTCACCAACGCGATTCAGAAAGGCCTGGAATACGTCAACACCCACTCCGCCGAAGAAATCGCCAAAGTGATCCAGCCCCAGTTAAGGAGACCGATGAGGATACCATCGCCACCATCGTCGGCCGCTACAAAGATCAGGATACCTGGAAGGACGACACCGTCTTCGAAAGGACAGCTTCCAGCTTCTGGAAAACATCCTGGAGGAAGCCGGCGAACTTAACGAACGCGTTCCTTACGACAAACTGGTAACAACAGAGTTTTCGCAGGAAGCGGCAAAGTAAACAGGAATACCCACACATAACAGAGAGATCCCGTTTCCGCTTTTACAGCAGAAACCGGGATCTCTTTTCTTTCACGCTTCTTCTGATCAGTCCGGGTCAGTCAAATACCACCATGCACTTTAAAGTCTCCTCTGTATCTATCACATAAACTACTTCTGATCCCCTGCATACGCAGCTTTTTATCTTCAGAATCTCACCTATCCGTTCCGGTGTATCCCCGCTAAGCCGCGCCTCTGCCGGCACTCTTAAAATCTCAGGTTCCTCCCTGTACGAGGAAAACCGCACTGCAGAGTCCCCGCCTCCGCGATGACAATCACCGGCTGATCACCGGTCTGCGCTCTCTTCTTCCCCTGTCATTCGATTTAAGGAAGCCGCGGGAATAATCGTACCTTTCCAGTTGCACAGTCCTTCATAGTAGTCCGGCACACACGGTACCGGGGTAATCCGGCTGTTCCATATGATCTCCCGTATACAGGCAAGTTCGAATCCATAGACTGCGTCAGGCATGCGGACACAGAAACTCCAGTTCCTCTCCGCATTCCTTCTCTGCCGCTATCCTCAAGTCATTCATGGGTCTTTCCACCTCCTGTATTCCGCGCCAGGTCCTCTATATCCAGCTGAAGGCAGATGCTTCCATCCCCAACAGGCTGCACCGGAGATTCCCGTATACTTTTTAAAATGCTTTCCTAAAATGGCAGGGAGCGATTTCTCCACCAGACTGCCCTGATCCGCCACCCGGTCAGCCACGATACAGAGTTCTCGTGCTCCCTCTGACATACGCCATAATTTCCGTGCCGGTCCTGGGTGTCCCTGGAATATGATAGAACCTGTGCAGGAAATGACGGGAATATACCGCCCCTCTCTGATCCAGAACTCTCTGCCCTCCTGGATCACCAGTCCCTGCCCCTGCGGCTGGTAATTGACAAACTGAACAACCTGGTGTGCGGAACCGCAAAGAACCGGTCCCCGTCTGAAAACGGATGTCTCGATGATGGTAAGAGTCAGAGGCAGATGCATGATAAACCTGCTTCCTTCCCTCTCGTGCTCTCCAGATGAAGGTGGCCGCCGAACGTCTCCACCATCTGACGCACCACGTCGAGCCCCACGCCTCTTCCCGAGTACTCGTTGGCTGATCCCGCGTCGAAAAAACCAGGCAGAAGACAGAATTCCAGAATCTCCGAATCGGAATAGGTGTACTCCGGACGCACGAACAGGTTCTTTTCCCTGCCCTTTTGCGTACCTGTTCCAGATCGATTCCGCATCCGTCGTCGCTGACGCTGACCACAATCTCTCTCCTCCAACATTTGCAAACAGAAGCGTAACTGAGCCCGGTCCGCGGGTTTTCCTTCCTTCTCACGTTCTTCCGGCCTGCTCGATTCCATGGTCAATCGCGTTGCGGATCAGATGAGAAGCGGATCCAGTATGCCATCTGCGATCTTTTTATCCACCTCCACATTCTGCCCCTGGACGCAGAAAGAAACTCTTTCTTTTCCTTCCTGCAGATATCGCGGACAATCCTTCCCAGTCTGCGGAACCACATTGAAAACGGCACCATCCGAATGGATATAACCAGTTCCTCCAGCTCCTTCAGAAAACGGCTTACCTGATAGTTTTTGCCATCCCTCTGTATTTCCTTTCGAAGCTTCCATCCAGGAAGACGCCGCAATAATCAGTTCGCCCGTCAGATTCTGCACTATCCAGCTTTTCCACCCGGGACGTTGATGAAATCGGTGCCATTCTGCTGGCAGGTGCCTCGGCTTGGTCTCCGGCCTTGACAGTCTGCCCTTCCGTCAGCTGACCTTCCTGCACCTTCGGCAGTCCCGCCGCCTGTGCAGGGATTCCACGAACAGCGCGCTCTGGAAGCGTTTTAAGACAGCGGCCGGGTCATCCGATGCAAAGCTGATATAGAAACCATTATCATGACTATATTCCGCTGTAGACGGTCTGTTCCACATGTTCGGGATACGTCTTCACATCCGTACACAAATCATGGATCTGGCGGAGCGCCATGTAGGCCCGCACATGTTCCATCCGGCAGTCCTTTTCAAACTTCAGGCGGACCGTAATCTTCTTTTCCTTTACCTTCCGGACGAGAGCCTCTATCTTATCCCCCAGAACCGGTCCACCGGCTCCGGCTCGAAGTCTTTCAGATTTCATTCGTTTCAGTTCTTCCCCGGATAAAATCAGTGGCTTCAAAGATCAGGTCAAACGTCTCCTGCTTATAGCCGGTAAGCCTGAAGGTTTCTCTTCCCGAAACACCACAAATAAGTCTTCCAGACGGTGGGCCAAAACTGACAGTCCCGTCAGCCCCATCATGGCGGAAGAGCTCTTTATGGTGTGCATCACACGAAAGATGCCGTTGATGCTCTCTGGAAAATACCATCTCCTGCTCTGCCGAGAGCAGAATGGCATCCGACTGGTCCAGAAGCTGATTGGTTTCCAGTAAATAGATCTCAAGCATCTCGCCCGTGTCCTCGTCAAAAATCCCATACCAATCACACTCCCGACTCTTCCTCATAACCATACCAGATCGTACGGTTTTTCCCCGTTTTCTTTCCGCGGTACAGCGCCATATCCGCGTGCGTCATATTCATCTTAAAAGCTCTGTTCTTTATCGTAAAAAGGGAGATTCCCAGCGTTACAGTACAGTAAAACGTGGTACTTCCATGAAGGAAAGGAAATCCCTGGATCTCTTTTCTGATCTCCCTCACAGACATCGTAGCATTCCTGCTTCGTTACCGCCATCAGGATAATCAGGAACTCCTCACCGCCCCAGCGGATCACCTTATGCCTGCGGCAGACGCTCTCCATGATATTGGAAATACAGACAAGAACCATATCTCCGGCATCGTGTCCGTAACAGTCATTCACATGTTTAAAATCGTCCCATCGATCATGACCAGCGCGTCCTGACGATCCGGCTCCATCAAATCCTGAGACAGCTTCTCCACGACGAACCGCCGGTTGTAAAGCCCGGTCAGTTCGTCCCGGTAGGCGACGCGGTTTAATATCTGCATGTTAGCCTTCAGCGTCTCGTTTAAATTCTTCAGTTCATCCCGTTCCCGCTTATGCTCAAGGTGCGCTTTCACCCTCGATTTCAGTTCTTCCGGCCGGAATGGTTTCTTAATATAGTCGCAGGCTCCCAGTTCGAACCCCCGGATTCATCCTGTTCACTGTCCTTGAGGTGATAAAGATCACCGGAGCGTGATTTTCGTCTTTTTCTTTTATCTTTTCAAACAGTTCATACCCTTCCATATCAGGTAAAACCACATCAAGAAGGATCAGATCGGGATTCACCTTCTCCAGTAATTCCAGTGTCTCCTTCGCTGAGTGAGATTGATAAACCGTATACTCCTCATTTTTAAAACCTTTTCAATCTGCTGGCATATCAGCAGGCTGTCATCGACCGCCAATATCTTCTGTCCGCCTGTCATGCTTTTTCTCCTTCCAACCTCCATGTTCTGCTTAAATAACTTTTATGCCTGCGCTCATAGACTTGACTGTCAGGCTTCCATCCGCCGAATCAAATGTGATCGTTCTGCCGTAGTTCTTCCCGGTATCCTCCGCCGTCACCCTCACATTCAACTCCCTTAAGACGGCTTTGACCGCTTTTACGTTGCGTTCCCCTATACTTCCAAGAGCTTCATACCTGGAAAACATCGCCGCTCCTCCGGCCAGCTTCGCCGTGATAAAACAGCGGCTGGCCCCCAGACGCTCCATCTCCTTCAGAAGCTGTCGGCAGCCTTTGTCTGCGAATTTATACGGGTTTTCCTGTGACAGGCTGAGACCTGCATCGGGGAAGCATAATATGTGCCATTCCCGCAATCTTGTACTTTTCATCGTATAAACATACTCCTACACAGGAACCAAGTGCATAAGTAATGAGTTTTTCAGGCAGGGTGACTGCTTTTCCCTGTGCAATGCCCACCACCACAGGATTATCCTCATATTCCTCACCCAGAGCCTCAAAAATCCGCTCCAGAGACTGTATCTCCGGAAGGAACAGGATGTGGCTGACCACCTCCTGATCGTCAAAATGATATTTGTCCTCAATCAAAAGCAGTTCATCACTCAGCCTCGCAAAAATGAATCATCGGAACACTCAATATGGCTCCTGTCATATCGATACAGAGGTCAGGGACGGAAACGTGAACCCTCAAATCCATCATCACAGTCATGGCGTTAATATAAGAGCAGCACATGATATTGCCGATCTCACATACCGCGGAAAGGCTCATATCATCCAGATTTTGATATCTTCGATCTCCGTCCCCAGCAGTTTTTCAAGCATGGTCTGTGCGAATTTGGTACTGATCAGAAACATGAACATACCATTTAAATCTCCTGAGAGTTCTAAAAGCACACCCAGCTTGATTTCCTCCGGACCGCCCAGCATGGCCGGGACTTCTTCGAATTTCATAATTTTAACATTGGGACGCTCGATTTCGATTCTGTGGTTAATCATGCTGGAGAGCGCAGTGACCGCGTTTCCTGTTCCAATATTGCCGATTTCCATTAAAACGTCTTTTGCATTCTCACTGATATCCGACTATTTATTCATCTCATACCTCCGCAGACGATGGAAATGCCCGGTTAAGGGCCTGAACGATCTGCTCTGCTTTAAACGGTTTCACAATAAAATCCCTGGCTCCGCAGTCTACGGCTTCCTTCATCATGGAATCCTGGCCTATCGCTGAAACACATAATTACAAAGGCGTTCTCATCGATCTCTCTCTATCCGTTTTAATGCCTCTATCCCGTTCATTCCCGGCATGGAAATATCCAGGAGCACCAGGCCCGGCCTTTTAATTTTTCATACAGCACAACCGCCTCTTCACCGTCGCCCGCCTCATATACCTCGTAATCTCCGGATCCGGATATAATACGTTTCTGCATGGAACGCATAAACACGGCATCATCTACAATCAGCACTTTCTTCTCACTCATGACAGTTCAAATTCCTCCACTAATTTTTTCAATACCTGTGCCTGCGCCGACAGTTCTTCGCTGGAAGCGGCGCTTTCCTCCGCCGTAGCGGAATTCCCTGTACAATCTCAGACACCATCTCCATACTCTGTCTGATCTGGATAATGGATTCGGCCTGACGCACGGAAGACCTGGAGATCCGATCTACCATAGCGCCGATCTCTTCCGTACCTTTAACCACTTTATCCAGCGCTCTGGCCGTCTTATCCGCGGCACTGGTGCCGCCGTCAACCTTTTCAGTGGTCTGTGCCGCCAGCCGGGCCATCATCCCGGAAGCTTCCCTCGTCTTTGCCGCAAGGTGACGCACTTCAGACGCCACTACAGAAAAATCCCCGGCCCGCCTCTCCGGCCTTGCCGCCTCCACGGAGGCATTCAATGCCAGGATATTCGTCTGGAACGCAATGTCCTCAATCTCCTTTACGATACTCCCGATTGCACTGGAGTTCTCCCGGATTTCCAGAATGGCATGAACCATTGCCTTCATCTCGTCACTGCTTCTGGTAACCAGACCGCTCACCTCATCTACCTTTTTACTGGTCATCACAGAGTCATTGGCATTGCTCTTTACGCTGTCCGATATCTCATTGATATTGGCCGCCAGTTCTTCCATGGATCCGGCCTGCTCAGTCGCTCCCTGAGAAAGGACCCTGTGCACCGCCCGCAACCTGTTCGGAACCTCCGGCCACCTGATCTGCCGTACAGGCAATCTGCATAATGGCGCGGTTTAACAGACTGGTAATCTGTTCCATCGCCTTCCCCAGCGCAACGAAATCGCCTTTGAACGCCGTCTCGGGATGGTAGTTCAGTTTTCCATTTCCAACCGCCAGAAGGCCCTCTTCCACTGCGGATACGTAATCGTTCAAAGCACTGATGGTTTCCCGGAAGCTGTCTGCCAGCTCTCCAAGTTCGTCCCCTGACCTGTATTTCAGCTGAATACTTAGATTCCTTCCGCCAGATTCCTTGCTGCTTCCCGAACTTCACGAACCGGCTCCGTAATCCCTTTTGTAATAAAAAAGCAGAAAACAACCGTTATGATTAAAAGAAGAAACGACAGCACCAGGATCACAGCCGTCATCCGCTGCCTGACTTCATGCCCTCTTTCAAGGTATATTTCCGCATTCGTTTTTGGAGTATGCGGTAATCGCTTCCAGACATTCCCTCGTCTTCTCCGCATTGGGCTCGTAATCCTTCCCGTATAACAAGAGCGCTTTCTCGTCATCCCTTCTTTCAGCGCCTCTATGACAGGCTCTCTGTACTGCTTCTGGTTTTTCAGGGATTCCCGCAGCTGATTCACCAGTTCATTATCCGGCATCTGTTCTTTCAGTATGGTTAAGTTCGTGTCCATCTCGCTGAGAATCGCGTCGATCTCTGCCAGCTGCTCCTGTCGGTCCACATTCACCCCTTCCGTGGCTATGCTCAGGATCGTGCGTCCGATATTCTGTACGGAGGCCCTTAAGTTCCCTGCGGTATAAGACGCCGTAAACGCCTTATTATAAAAAGACATCCAGTGATTTTGCTACATTGTATACTCCAAACAGAGAGACGATCACGGTTACGATGTAAAAATGATAATAATGCCATAAGAAACCATGAGCTTCTTTTTCCAATTTTCAAGTTCTTTATTTTCTTCATCAGCTCTTTCCTTCCACCTGTCATTCTATATCCAGTATCTGGAACGGTTTACCGTTTCTATCTCCAGTCTTCCGCTCGCCCGCAAGGAAATGAACGCTCCGTCCATAATTTTCACCCGTATCCTCCGATACAATCACCGCCTCCAGTTCCTGAAGCGTTTTTCTTGCACAGATCACATTCTCCCTGCCGATATCCGGCTGTCCGGCCTGTCCGGCAAAACAGAAGATTTTCGCGCCTCCGACCAGCTTTACCCGGATCCGTTCCGGTGCCGCCCAGCCTCTTTCATGGCCTCATACAGCGCCAGAGCCGCCGTGTCCACATACCGCAGGCCGTTTTTTTCCCGCGTTGTCCCGCCGAATCCCTGGAAGCAGGGGTATACCATCCCTCCGATCCCGGCTTCCTCGTCATACATACAGATGGCGAGACTCGACCCCAGCGCCATGGTGACGAGAACCGTTTCCCCCTTCACCACCGCCATCTGGTCAGGTTTTATCACGATTTCGCCTATCCGTTCACCTCCACCGCTTTCATAATCTCTGAAACGGAGTCCTCTGAAGGACCATAAGCATACAGCACTCCTGCAGCGATGCCTCCGTCGAAAAATTATTGCCGATACAGATCCCGCCTGGAAATGATCCGCAGCTGTTCCGATCAGAGACGTAATAATGGCCCCTGTCATGTCCATGGATACGGCCGAATCCGCCAGTATGATTCTCAATCCGGCACAGGCGGAAAGCCCCTGTTAAATAGGAGGACGCCATAATATTGGCCGTCTCCTGAGCAGATCCAGCATCTGCCCATCCATCTCCTCAGGGACCTGCTCCGTTCCCAGCAGCTTTCTAAGAATGACATCCTTCATCTCTTTATATATCTGAAGAAGCATGCCGTTAATGTCGCCTGCAAATGGGATCAGAACTGCCACCACATTTTCCCTCCGCATAACCAATCCACTCCGCCAGCCCGTCATAGTCGACCCTCTTCATGACCGGAGGCGCATAACACACCTTTTCTCCTATGATATGGGATAAAGAAGCCATGCTGCTTCCGGTTCCGATATTCCCCATTTCCAGCAGCGTTTCTGCCGCCGTTCCATACGGCAGTTCTCTTTCGTCCTTCATTTCTCCTCCTGTTACAAATACGCTGTTACAATTTTTAAGATCTCCTCGTCCTTAAACGGCTTGATAATGAAATCGGATGCACCGCAGCGAATCGCTTCTGCAATCACCTGCTCCTGCCCCACTGCAGAACACATGATGACCTTTGCGTTCCTGTTAAACGCCAATACCTCATTCAGTACCTCCAGCCCGGACCGTTCCGGCATCGTAATATCCAAAAGCATCAGATCCGGCTGATACTCCTTATATTTCTCCACTGCTTCCACACCGTCTCCCGCTTCCACAAAGTTATCGTATCCCCCTGGGACAGCGCGCGTTTAATGACTTTTCTCCATAAACATCGCATCATCTGCTATCAAGATCAATGGCTTTTCCATGCCTTACCTCCCGGTTTTCTTATTCATATTCATGCAGAACCTGGTAATCTCTCCGTTTATTCGTCCAAGTTCCATCTGTCTTTCCGCTCCGCCGTTTCGGTAAGCCGATTCCGGCATGGAGTAAATATCACTCGTCTTTTATCCTGAGCGATGGTGCAGGCTCCTGCCTGACATGGCCAGCAGCCCGTCGGCCATCTCCTCTCCATACCTGTGAGGATAACCCCCATGGCATTCTCTTTCACCGTCTCCGCGACGGAATGCATGGTGACGCTGATGGAAGGACAGAAGCCGCCGGACCGTTCCCCGGAATACAGCGGATTATAAAGCCGTCCTCCAGCTTTCCCAGCGTCAACTGGCACCCGTCCGGGGCAATATAAACCGTACCGTCGCAGACTGCCTCTCCGGACCGTGCCTCTTTTACCTGCATCCGGCACTGGGGATTCAAAAAAGTCCGCAAATTTCCCGGAAAACCCGTGGCTTAAATGCTGGACCACCAGAATTCCGCAGGTGGTCACAGGCAGATCCTTCAGAACCGTCAGCACGGCTTTAGGGACCGCCTGCCGAAGCACCAATCACCACCAGATATCTGCTTTTTTTTCTGCCTGACCTCCACTGACTCTCCCCCCTTCGACGTAAAGCGGGCGGCTCCTTACTTTCTGTAAACAGCCGGGCACACATACTCAAACAGTTCATGGTTTCTGGGCAGTAATTCCGTATGCCCCACAAACAGATAGCCGCCGGGTTTTAATGCCCGGTACAGCTTGTCGATCAGTTTCTTTCTTGACTCCTCGTTAAAGTAAATCATCACATTTGCGGCACAGGACCAGATCGTACTGCCCCAGCCCCACACTGGGCTTCAGCAGATTCATGTGCTGAAACCGGACTTCTCTTATGGCATGGCCGATCTCAAACGAGTTTCCCGACTCGTCCATGGCCAGATACTTCTGCCACAGAACGGAACATTCTCCAGTTCCCTGGCCGGATATCGCCATTCGGGCCACAGCCAGGGCCTGCTCCGATATATCCGTACCCACGATGGAAAAGGGCGGAAGCCATCTGCCCTGATCCTTATAATCCTGCAAAATCATAGCCAGAGAATAACACTCTTCACCGCTGGAGCATCCGGCACACCAGATCTGATACGAAAGCCGTCCCCATTCCGGCGTAAAAGATTGGAAAGTATGTTTTCCCGCAGGAAATCGAAGTGCTTCGGCTCTCTCATAAAGTATGTATAGTTAGTAGTCAGACGGTTTAGCAGGATGGCCTCAAAGCTGCTTTGTCCTGTCCTCTGCCATCTGTCTCATGTATTCTCCCATGGAGATATTACCGCGTTTTTCCAGTTCCCCGTTCATTCTGCATTCCGCCAGAATCTTCTTCTTTGACAGATCAATTCCATACTGGCTGGACATATAGGTCGTTAACTGTGTAAACTCCTCATTCGTAAACCGTATCAATCGCGTCCCCTCCGGTAACCTCATCGGCCGCCATTCCATATATAAGCTTCCGTCCTCTTTTCTGATCAGTACGACACACGCCGGCGCTTTCTTCAAACCGTTTTTCATGCGCTTTTTTCCGGCCTGAATACAGGAATCAGGGCCGCCCGCATGATAAATCATACCCACAATCTTCTCGGGAGCCCCCCGGCACTTCGATCATATCAGGGCACGGAAGAATCACTTCCACCTGTTCTAAAGCCGTCAGTTCCCATTGGCCTTCATAATTCAGACACAGACTCTCTCTGTCAAGCGTCTCCTGTTCCACGTGTGCCCCTCCTTTTCTTCATTCATCCGTCAGATCCTTGTATTCCTCAATGGGCGCAGGTCTCCCGTACCGGTAGCCCTGAGGCAGATTACAGCCGATCTCCGTCAGAAACGCCTCGTGCTCTGCCGTCTCTATTCCCTCCGAAATCACCTGAATATCCAGTTCATGGGCCAGATGAATCACGTTGGAATGATGATCTTTTCCCGGTCACTCAGAAGCTTCTGGAAAAATTCCTTATCCAGCTTGATAATATCAACCGGAAGATCCTTGAGCAGACTCAGCGATGAGTAACCCGTACCAAAATCGTCCATGGACAGGACGAAGCCTCTCCTTGATTCGTCTTGCCACCTCAAGGATTTCCCGGGATTGTTTAAAATGCATTCTCCGTTATCTCCAGCTCCAGATACCGGCTTTCCACACCGTATTTTCCGGCAATCTGCTCCAGCTCCTCTCTAAAAAATCAGGCTTCGTCAAGTGAATTCTGGAGATGTTCACCGCAATGGGATACGGTGTTCTGCCCTTGTCCTTCCAGCTTTTAATCAGCCTGCAGACTCTCTCAAACACGTATAAATCCAGTTCCGTAATAAAGCCGTTTTTCTCAAACAGCGGGATAAACTCGTCGGGTGGAATCATCTGGCCTTCCGGCAGCTTCCATCGTACCAGCGCCTCAAACCCGATACAGCGCTTTCGGGGCAGATCCACCTTGGGCTGGTAATAAACCACGAATTCCTCATTATCCGCCGCACTCTTCATACGAAATGCAAGCTCCCGTTCCTTTGCGAACTTGCGTTCCGCCTCCTGTTATAAAAACTGTATATACTTTTTATGGTAATCCTTTAACGCCTTTCTGGCCATATTGGCATGGTCTACCAGGATCGACATATCCGTGTCTCCAGGCTCCACCAGGCACACGCCCATGATACAGCTGATCGAAAAATCCTTTTTCTCTTCCCGCGGGATCTGTTCCACCCGCCGCAGCAGCTGGTCCAGACGGTGCTGCAGGCCATTAACCGTCTGATATTCCAGAAGAAGTGCGGAACTTATCAGCTTCAATTCTGGCAAAGCACTCCCCCGCCGCCGGTAAAATGATTGAGCAGAGAACTGATGCCCACCAGAATATCATTCCCCGTCTCGTAGCTGTAATTGGCATTAATCACCTTGAAATTTTTGATATCCATGGTAACAACCGCCTGTAAAAGCGGCGCTCTCTTCAGGCGCTTTCGCCCCTCGCTTAAGAACCGGTTGTAATTCCATGCCTCTGTCAGCCGGTCATGGTCTATCAGAATCTGTGCGAAGCGCTGAAAACGGCATTCAGAATACGGGCTGCCAGGACCCGCCCGGCCAGCGCAAAGGTCATGGTCTCCTCCAGCGTCCAGAGCCGCTCCCTTTTTGCTGTCGTTCACTGATATATCCGATATAATCCCCGTTTTCCATAATCGGGAACTGCATCAGGGCTCGTTTTTCTCAGTTTCTGGCGCTCCGCAATGACGGGATCCAGAATCTCCAGTTCACAGATCCGGTTGCAGGCCAGCACTTCCCGGTTCCGGAACAAATCCAGATACCGGTCTACGATAAGTCCCGGAGCTGTCTTCAAATGGTCGTTGCGGACCATCGGCTTCTCTCCCTCCAGGAAAAGGATATCTCATAGTCCTTTCCCCTGATTTGCGCTCCAGAATATAGGCTTCGCCGCATCCGTAATATGCACAGATCCGTTCCAGTCCCTTTTCAATGGAGCACTCCTTTTTTCCGGGCAGAAGCTGATCCATCATGACGCGGACAAATTCCATATCGGCTTTTCCGCTGTCTTCTATGTATTCAGGAACAGGACGGATCAAACAGCCTTTTGCCGCATGCATTTCTGCCGCTGTCTGCTCTCCTCCCCGCATTCACACTCCTCAGCAAAACAGAAAGGCCTTTTTCTCCTGTTTCGCATGCGCCAGAGCCGCCAGCGCCCTCTCACGAAGCAGCTCGTAAGTCTCCTCCCGGCCGTCTGTCAGTACACCTCCAGCGGTTACAGAAAGGCCTGCGAAACGCTCCAGGCACTCCTGACACTGTTCATGGAAGTAAGCGCGTCTTCCCGGCTGCGGCATCCCAGAAGAAAGATGAGGAAACAGTCTTCTCCCACTCTCGCCACAAGATCTGTCCGCCTCAGGGTACACTGCGGCAGAAAGGCCGCCTGCTTTACAGAAGCTTCTGAAAGTTTGTCCCTCCATTTGCCGCCTCCAGAAAAAAAAAAGGCCATCGCCTCCCCAGTGTTCTGTATCTTTTAAGTATTCGCTAATCATCACTTCAGCCGAAGCCTCTGTCCACGTATTGGTCAGACGGTCCAGCCGTTCTTCTCTGTTTGAAACCATGACCCGTTTAATCCCTCTCTTTATTCAAAAACCGCTCTATATCCATCACGAAGGCCCAGCATCCGGAGGAATCAAGATACACTGCCTGCGTCAAAAATCGTTTTCTCTCCGGTCACATCCTCCGGAAGCTTAAATATTCTTGTGTCAGGAACCTCAAACACACCAGCCACGCGGTCTGCCAGAATGGCCGGAAGAGAGCCCTCCGCATCTAAAAGCACCGCATACTCCTGTTCCCTGCTGTCGCCCCAGAAGGCTCCAACGGAATAAATCTCAGCCTCGCACCCCTCAAAAACAATCGTCTTCTCCTGTCCCGCATTTCCCTGAACAATATGGCGTACCAGCTTCAGCGGAATCAAAAAAAAAGCGCCCTTTGACTCAAAACATAAAATGTCTCCATCATAAGGCACCTCCTTCGCATTTTTCTCACTTGAGTATACTATTTATTATATTATCGTATCCTGCTTGAAAAAGCAAGGTAATTACACCTCTTTTGCTTCCAGCAGCCAGCCTTCCAGACTGAGTTTAAAGCGCCTCATAAAAAAGGCGTGAAATCCACAGAATCGAAATAACGGCAACTGCCGCCATCACCAGGATAAATGATCCAAATCCCATCCATCTGTCATATGATGTCACAAGTACCAGGGGAAGCCAGAATTGTCAATATACTGACCGCCGCGATCTTTCGGTCTGCACGCATCTTCTCCCACCGGTTTCTGACCAGACGTTCCTTTCGTATCTCCTCCGGTTCCGGGCCGGACAGTTCATCCTTTACTCTTTCGAGGGTTTCCTCATAAATCTTCCTGGCATCTTTTTTCACAGTATTCAGAACAATTCTTCTTAATTTCTTTTTAATCCGTTCCATATAATCTTCATGATATCCTTTGCCGACGTAAACATGTCTACCCTCCTTTTGTTCTATCATACAACAAATTACCATAAAAAGGAATCACAAACAGACCAACTGGTAAATAATTCCATGATGTCCCAATCATACTGCATATTTCCATTTTGAAGACCATATGAATATAGAAATCCTGTTTTATGGAGCCATTATGCAGATCATTACCCAACGAGTACTGTCGGATACCGTATACAGCAAAGGGACTGCCGTACTCACTTATACGATCCGTTATCCTTACTTCACAACTACCTGCTCCGAGTCAGCCGCCTTAAGTATCAATGCGTTCTATTCTCTTTGCCGCGAAAAGACGGAGGAGTACTGCCGTACAGTTCTGGCTTCCCAGGCCTCCGTTCAGGCAGAATACGCCCAAAAAGACAACTATCCTTTTTCGGATATGAGTTCATAAGCGCTTATACCGTCACCTGGAATTCCGGCTGCATGACAAGCCTTTACACTGACCAGTATACGTATACCGGAGGCGCTCACGGAAGTACGATCCGGACCTCGGACACCTGGGATTTCAGCAGCGGCAGATACTTAACGCTGGCCGATTTCTATCCTCACAATCCTTCTTACCGGAGGGCATCTACAGAAATCTGGAACAACAGGTAAAGGAACGGGAGAAGGAATCATCCTCCACCTATTTCGACGATTATTCTTCTCTGATTCGCTCCACCTTCAAACCGGAAAATTTCTTTGTAACTCCCAATGGAATTGTCATCTATTTCCAGCAGTACGACATTGCCCCCTACTCAACCGGGATCCCCGAATTTTTGATTCCATTTAAAAAGGAACCGGTGATGGCCGGAATCCCCCGGCAAATGGTGCGTTTTCCAGGTGCCCTCCTCCGGCCGGATTCATTTTTTATTTTTCTTTCATTTTCTGCTTGCAAATTCTGCCAAAAAGTGTTATCATATGATTCGTTCGCTTCTAAGCGTATCATATCGAGGCGTGGCTCAGTTTGGTAGAGCGTGCGTTCGGGACGCAGAGGCCGCAAGTTCGAATCTTGTCGCCTCGATGATAAAAAGTGCGGGATATCTCTATGAGAATCCTGCACTTTTTTATGTTTGCTGTACTTATTATGATATTCCGTTTCATCATGCTCATATCGGTTCTATTGCAGGCTAAAAATTTCAAAAAACAGAAAAATCAGAAAAAGTGCAAATTAGTGATTGCAAATTTTTATCTTTTTTGCTATAATAGCGGACATGGGGTATAGCTCAGCTGGGAGAGCGCTTGAATGGCATTCAAGAGGTCATGGGTTCGAATCCCACTATCTCCATGAGTCTTATGCTGGAAGTCCTGTTCTTACAAGATTTCCAGCATATTTTTGTTTAAACCCGTACTTATCCTGCCTTAGCAAAGATGATCCACACGCAGTTCTATCTTCCGCCATCTCCGTAATACCGTTCTGCTTCCTCCCAGATCTTCCGCCATTCCTCTGATTCCGGTTCCCCCAGATTATACGGTTCCAGAGCTTCACGCAGCGGATACGCATTCCGGAATACCTGGACAATGGCTTCATCCTGCTGATCAGCAGTGTAAGCGTACTGTCCCACGCCACGATCTCAAGTTCTGCCAGCGGATGCTGAATCGAGACCGGATTCTTCCAGAAACCATCGTAACTATCCGCATACGGCAGTCCATAACTCAGTACCTCCTGCAATGGTATCTCTCTCTTAAATCCCGACAGGACACCCCCAGTACCACGGAAAACTCTGCTGATGGACAATCTCATCAAGCCGTTCCCCCTGCACCCAGAAGAAAGCCTCCCTGCCTTGATTCCCGCTATACGGTTCCAGAAGTTCCGGAACATTTTCATAATCCGTTATCAGCCAGTTATGCTCCGTAACTGCCGGTTGAATTGCAGAAAATGCCCCCGGAAAGACAGGAATAAGCCGTCTCCCCCTTTCGCAGAATGACGCCTTTCATTGCACCCTCCTTCCATCACTTCAAAAAGTCTTCGGTAAATTGCCATATCTTTGTCGGTATAGACATCAAAAATAACCTGCCGGACCGACTCATTCTGCTCTAAGAAACCGGCAACCGTCTCCACCGCAATTTCAGCTGCCCTCTCCTGCGGGAAACGGAACACGCCTGTTGAGATACAGCAAAAAGCAACTGAGGTTATATGATTTTCCGCAGACCAGCTCAGACAGGATCTGTAACAGTCCGCTAACATCCGGCAGTCCGTTCTTTGCAGAGGACCGGTGATGACCGGGCCGACGGTATGCAGAATAAAATCACACGGCAGATTAAAGCCAGGTGTCAGCTTTGCACTCCCGGCCGGCTCCTCGCAGCCCTGAGCTTCCATGATCTCATTGCAGGCAAGCCGCAGCTGAATTCCCGCACAGGTATGGATGATGTTGTCGATACAGGAGTGGCAGGGCCGGAAGCAGCCCAGCAGCGCGCGGTTGGCTGCATTGACAATCGCACCTGTCTTAAGCCGTGTGATATCCCCTGCCAGAGCAGATACGGCTGTTCTCCTTCACAGGAGCCAGATCCGCCCCATCCAGTATGCCGCGTGCGGCATTCTCCTCAGACAGATACATATCCTGAACTGCTAAAAATCCGAAGAAGCCGGCATCGGAGGCCTTACATTCATCAGGGAACGCAGGAGCCGTTTCTGTTCCGCCCCCTCCTCCGGTATCACAATACCGCGGTACTGAGGCATCTCCTCTGCATGGTCCGGATCAGATATATGCGCTCTTCCTGGGTCATATCGTTCTTATCTTTTCAAATCACAGCCCTCCTCTGACCGCTTCGAGCGCTTTTGCAAGGTCCATATCGACATAGATGGATTTCTCTCTGATCTCTTCCGGTCCCCAGGCTTCTCCCTGGTTGATACAGAGGTAGGAACCGTTCTTCTCCCCGTCTGTCATCTGCCAGAACGGATATTTAATGATTCCCGGAGTATTCATACCGACTCCCAGTTCCAGAAATACAATCTTCTTATTCCGGTTGTTTCTTATAAAAGCTGCTGTATCCGGCACATGCGCGCTCCCAGGCCTCGTCCTCCACAAAAAATCCGTCGCAGCGCAGATTGACTTCCATCTCTCCGCCGCAAACCGGGCATTTCGGTACCAGCTCTGTTGGTATTCTTAAATTTTCCTGCCGGGACACCATGGCCCTGACGTCTTTTTCATTATCGTACAGCTGTCTGTGACAGGCCCTTTTGCACTGAAACAGGCCGTAATCACCCTGAACTGCAAAGATCCTCTCCTCCGGGAATCCTGCCATCTGAAACTGATGATCCACATTCGTCGTCAGAATAAAGTAATTCCTGTCCTTTACCAGCTGAAGCAAATCCAGATAGGGCTTTCCGATCCGGACGTCATAGCGGTTATAATAGATATGTCTGCTCCAGTACGCCCACTTCTCCTCCTGTGTGGAAAACGGATAAAAACCGGCGGAATACATATCTGTCATTCCGTAGTGCTCAATAAAATCTCCGAATTTCTCATGAAACCGACGGCCTGCATATGTGAGACCGGCGGCGGCAGACATACCGGAACCGGCTCCGACAACCACCGCCTCTGCTTCCCTTAGAAGTGTTCTCACCGCGGACAGCGTTTCATTCATGGTATCCTCCTTTTGCCTTCTCACAGGAAATCTTTGATATAAACTCCTGTGCTCCTGTCTGAATTATAAACCGCTGCAGTCTCCAGGGCAAGAACGCACAAAAAAGTGGGATACGCACCTATAAGTTACTTAGTGTCAAACAGATACCATTATAGCTGTCATCAATATCCAGATTGCCAGCCTCCTCATCGGTACAACACATAATCCTGCATCTCGCGGATGAAACCGGCTTTTTTCAGCAGTTCACCTGCATGTTCCGGGTACTCCTTTAAGATCAGCCGTTTCTGGTCAGGAAATAAAAAGTTTTCTCTGAAAACAGCGGACAAATTCAGAAAGCACCGCCTCCATTCCTTCCTCCTCAAAATCCTGAGGACCTTCCCTGACGCTCCATCACCGCTGCTGCCCTTCCTGCCGGAGAGCGGCGGCCGTTCCCGGTATATTCATAAAGCTGCTGCCCTCCGGCTGTTCCAGCACTTTTCCCCAGATCTGGGCCGGATCTGATGCGTTCAGCCAGATGACCTCGTCTTCCGGCTGTTTTTAAAGCAGCCGTCACGCTCTCATACTCCTCTTTCCTGATAAACTGTGCTCCCGACATACCGGATACGAAGTAGCCGCGCCTCACATTCCTGTGTACTCCCAGATCCGAAGGACATCCAGGGCCTTTCTCCAGGTCAGTTCCCCTGCCTCTTCCCTGTCTCCGGCTGAAGCGCCTGCAGATATCATATAGGCAGATCCGGCACAGGAATCGCAGGATCTGCGGAAGGTTTCCTTACACAGAACGGCTGATTCCTTTAAGAATAGATCCAGCCACTCCTCCAGGCTCCTCTTCCTGACCGGCCGCACGATATCCCAACGGCCGGCTGACAGCGCCATCACCCGGACGTTCACCCGCTGTCTCGCAGTCGCCTTCTTTACTTTTTCCCGGTTCTGCCACTGTCTCACCGGCACAAAACTGTCTGCACATACAAGGCCTTTTTTCCGCCAGCCTAAGAAGCACGTCCTGAGCGCTGTCCTGCTTTGGAACCTCCGTAAGGAACTTAAGGAAACTGGCTCCCCCGCCGCATTAGCTCCTGGTACATCAGTTTCTCGTCACCCTCCAGCTCCTCCGAAAGCCCGGTGAGAGGCGCCTCCCAGTCGATGTCTTCATAGCGGTAAAAAGCCAGTGTCCCATCGGACTTCATCTGCCAGAAATAATCCCCCTGCGCCAGGAGCCTGTCAAGCATGGCCTCCGTATAATTCTTTACACGGCGGGCAAAAAGACGGATTCCCAGAATTTAACCGGGTACGGCCTTCCGCAGAGCTGCTCCACCGCCCGCCTCAGCTGTTCCTCACCCGGTGCGCTTAGAAAGGCTCTTCCTGCCATCAGGGCCGCATAATGTGACGCAGGCTGTGTCACAGCCTCCAGGCGCATGCCCTTTATTGATGCACGCCTGGCCCTGACATAGATCTTCGCATGGTAAAAGATCCCCCGTCCTCCACCACCAGGGATTCTCCGGCCAGCTTTTCCAGGATATGTTCTGCCAATCCTCCGGGAAAAAAAAGTAACGCTCCCTCACTGCCTCCGCATTCTGGCCTCCGCGGTAATAAAGCATCCGGCGCACAATGTGCATGGCTGCCTCCTCGTTCCCATCCAGAAGCGCCTGTTCGTACTCTTCCCGTTGCTCCGCCGCAATCCATATGCCAGGTTCCATATAGGCAACCAGTTCTCTCTCAGCCAGATTCTCAAGCCACTCCACCGGCACAGGCAGTTCTCCGGCTATCAAATCGCCCTCCATCATCAAGAGGGAGTGAAGCTGTTCCTCGTCCTCCGGAAGTTTCTTCCGTTCCTGAAGCCTGGCAAGTTCCTCCGCCTGCGGCTTTATCATGTCTGCTGTCTTCAGTTCCTCGTAAACCGCTTCGCGGATTCCCTGTGTAACCGGTGAATACTCATACATCTCTGCCGCTTCCGCCTGCCATTGGAACGGAAGCGACATGGGAGAGGGCACATCCACGCAGACCTCCCGGACGGTAATGAGCCCGGCCCTGATATCCCCAAAATCCGGAGCACTCCGTCAATATCCCACTGATCCTCCAGGCACTCCCGCTTCGTTTCACGTATCAGGGGATGATGCGGCTCGTGTATCAGGGGGACAGCATCTCTGTACTCTTCAGCCTCTGCATCCAGAGGCTGGCGTCCATTCCGCTTCATTCCCATCATAAGCGCCCGGGACGCGTTGTACCGGAATGTCATATTAAACAGAGGGGTCAGGGGAAGCTGCTGCTTCCAAAATGCTCCGGGCCTGTTTCTCATCAATCTGAAACAACAGCCCTTCTGGAAGAACGTCATCCCCCATAAGGATACAGAAGGACTCCCTCCTCCTCATCCACACTGCCGATATCAATTCCGCATAATTGCCTGGCCGTATGCTGAAGAAGAAGCGACAGCGGCGCATTGACCCGTCTTCCAAACAGCGCATGCACCATAACCTGATTACTCCCCGTATGGTCTGTGAACCGTTCCACAACAATCGTCCTGTCGTCTGGAAGTCCTCCGGTTGCATCGATCTGCCTTCTCAGAAACGAAGCTGCGTTGCAGGCCGCCGCATCGTCAGCCCCAAACGGTTCAATGCATCTGTCAAGGCGTCAGGACCGTTCTCCGCGGCCTTCCCCAGCTCCCGGAACAGCCTGCCGAAGGCCCAGACTGGTCCGAAGAGTCCTGCCCCTCTCGTCTCTCCCTTCCAGAATGGTAATCTGGCTCCTTCCGCCGGCACCTGTGTCACTACCACGGTATCCCGGTCCTGGCTGACGATCTTCCATGCAAATGACCCCAGCACAAACTTATCTCCAATCTGGGATTCATATACAAACTCCTCATCCAGTTCCCCCAGTTTCACCCCCGTCTTCCGTTTTCGCCGCATAGGTCCCTTATCCGGGATCGTGCCGCCTGCAGCAACCGCCAGCATCCGGCTGTAGGCGTCTCCCAAAACCGCTCGATGAATTCTGTCATAGAGAACCCGCGGACGTACCGGAATCTCTCGCCCATGTTCGTAATCCCCCGCCAGCATCCGTAGCACACTCTTCACATCCTCCCTCGTCACGTCCCGGAAAGAGTAAGCCCTGTTCAGAATGTCCATCACCTATCCACACGGTACCCGTCGCCTGCCGCCATGGACACCAGATGCTGGGCAAGCACATCGAGGCACATTCTTGGCGGCTTCGTATGCTCGACTCCGCCAAGTCTGGCGGTCTCAGCCGTCATGCCGCAGTAGACACTCTCCGGTGCCGTCCGCGGATACATGTACATCACGCTGACAGACCCCGGATTATGACCTGCCCGGCCCAGACGGCTGCATCGTGCTGGACACTGTACGGGGACAGCCAATCTGAAGGACCTGGTCAATGTCTCCCACATCGATCCCGAGCTCCATAGAAGATGTCGCGCAAAGAAGCCGGAGCCGTCCTTCCCGCAGTTCCTGCTCCACCTCCGCCCGCTGTTCCTTGGAAAGACTTCCATGATGAACTCTGGCGAACCCGTCACCGCCCAGCAGATTGACGTAATAGGCCAGCTTTTCCGCATACCGCCGCCCTTCCGAAAATGCAATCACACTTTTACAGTCCAGACACTTCTGATAAACCGCCATCCCCAGTTCTTCCCAGACCGGATCCTTTCTTCTCCCATTTGCCGGAGTCGTTCCCACCACCTCAATGAAGACCTTCTTTTCCATGGCCGGAGCACAAATCACTGCCGGCTCCGGGGACAGATATTCCGCAGACAGTTCCAGCGGCTCAATCGTGGCCGACAAACCGATGCGCTGAAGATTACGGCCGCAAAGCCTGTCCAGCCTGGCGACGGAGAGCATCAGGTGAGCCCCCCGCTTCGTATCGATCAGTGCGTGAAGCTCGTCGATAATCACTGCCTCAGCCGTTTTCACAACACTCTGGCCCGACCGTGAAGTCAGCATCAGGTAAAGGGATTCCGGTGTGATTATCAAAATATGGGGCGGATGCTTCACCATACGCTGGCGTTCCTTCTGAGGTGTATCTCCGGTACGGATCCCGACCGTAATCTCCTGCTGTCCTTCTTCCCTTCCGATCCCATCGAGAGGCCTCCTTAAGTTCTCCCGTATATCCCCCGCCAGGGACTTTAAAGGCGAAACATAGATCAGATAGAGTTTCTCTTCCAGTCTGCCTTCCCTGGCCAGCGTACTTAGCCGGTCAATAAAAACCAGAAATGCGGACAGCGTTTTACCGGTACCCGTGGGGGCGCTGACCAGCACCGGCTTCCCAGCCGCGATCGCCGGCCACGCCTCTTCCTGCACCTTTGTCGCTTTCCCGAACGTCTCCGCGAACCAGCCGGCTGTGGGCTCCGAAAAATTTTAAGAACATCCTCTGTCATCGTAACCTCCATGCAAACCCACCTAAAGACCGGCCGGTTCCAGTTTTCTTTCCCGCTATTTCACTGCATAAAAATAGTTTTTCTTATCATAACACAAATTACTCCGGATTAACAGGCGCCTTTTTCCAGCGCTTTAACTCCGGAAAAAACTGTCTCATCATATTCCGCGCCTCTTCCTCACTCATCCCACTGTTCGCTCCCGCCATCATGGGAACACAGCCTTCTATCATCTCTTCCATGGTACAATCCGTCGTAAACGCTCCATCTTGAAAGCAGTAATTACAGTAATCCCCGTTCCTGCTTCCGTCTTCATTCGTTCCGTACAGTTCATCCGTCTCTCCATCGGCATACCACAGCTCTGACAATACTTTTCTTCCATCTTTTCTTCCTCACTCTTCGTTTATCTCAGACTCTTTCGTCCGGATCTTAATCCTACCACACCAAACACGACAGCTGTCTGTCATGATCACGAAGAACATACGGTTTTAAAGTGCGTTGGAAATCGTGGAATAGCAGTCCGATTTCAGGAATTCATCCAAATACTCCCGTGCAGCTTTTGTCGTCCGATAGGCAGGAAGGGAAGAAAAGACCATAGACAGGTCATCGATCTCTTCCATCGCTGTCTTACATTCCAGAAGAAACTCCGTATTTTCTTTCAGGCTGGTATACTCCGGTTTCTCAGGGTTCATTCTGTGAGACGCAATCGCATAGGAAACCCGCTTTCCCGCAGGAACAGACCCCTTTACCGCTTAAACCGCAGTATTCTTCAAAAGAAATCCTGCCATCTTTTTCCTGATTCTGGACAGCCTCTGCCGGTAGGCCTCCGGAGAAAGATCCAGGATTTCGGCCGCCAACGGCTGTCCACGAAACATGGTTCCCAGTATATAGATACAGCGGCTGTCAGCGTCCAGGCACTGAAGCATCACATTGGTACAGGAAGCTTTAATTCCTGCTCCAGCAGGTTTCTGTCCACTCCCATCGTTAAATCCGGTATATCCCTTTTTTCTTTTCCGCTTACAATATCCTCGCCATAGTATTCAAAGCTCAGCGGCTGCCGGGCAAACATACTCTTTCTATAATTTTTCAGATGATTCACCGCAATGCGGAATACCCATGTGGAAAACGCGCTCTCCCCACGGAAGGAGGCCAAATTGTTCATCACCCGGATCAGTATTTCCTGCGACGCATCCTCCGCGTCCTGAATGGTTCCCAGCATGCGGAGGAGAGATTAAAAACTAAATCCTGTACTTCGGTAGCAGCTGCTCCAAAGCCTCTTGATCCCCCTCCACAGCCCTGCTTACCAGCATTTCTGTATCCTCTCGTTTCTTCTCGTCCATGTTTTTTCCTCTCTTTCATTTTACATGTAATCGCGCCCCCATACAACGGTGCCCCTATTCTATTAGACAACGCAATTTCAATTTGTGACAGAAAAGTTCTAAAAATAAAAACAGAAAGTTCTTGAAAGCGCTGTATTTCTGTGCTATCATACAGATACAAATAAATATAAGTTCTTCGGGGCGGTGTAATTCCCCCACCGGCGGTATAGTCCGCGACCCACTGTCACAGTGGCTGATCTGGTGTAATTCCGGAACCGACAGTATAGTCTGGATGAGAGAAAATTGTGTGACAGGCCAGTGCCTGACACGGTTTGATGTAAATCATGACGCCCCAGATTATAAATCTGGGGTTTTTATTCTTTAATTTTATATCAGCCAGTCATCCACACTGCAGAAAGCCGCATGATTCCTCTTAGAGATGAACTTACAAAACCAAATTTCAGGAGGATACAACAATGAAAGAAAACAAACTGCTGTCAACAAAAAATGTGGTATTAATGGGCATGTTCGGCGCGCTCGCCGGTGTCTGATGATCTTCGAGATACCGCTGCCATTTATCGCCCCAGCTTCTACGGTCTCGATTTAAGCGAAGTTCCGATCCTGGTCGGGACCTTTGCTCTGGGACCGATTGCCGGTGCTGGCTGATGGAGATCGTCAAGATCCTGGTTAAATTAGTATTAAAGCCAACCAGCACCGGATTTGTAGGCGAATTTGCCAATCTGGCAGTGGGCTTGCTCCCTGATACTGCCGGCAGGGAATCCTTTACCGTTTCAACAAGACAAAGAAGGGAGCCGTACTGGGCATGGCCGCAGGTACTGTCATGATGGCAGTGGTTGGCGTTGTGATCAATGCACTTATCATGATACCGTTTTACTCCAATTTAATGCCGCTGGAGACAATTATCCAGGCTGGCGCAGCCATTAATCTGCCATCAGCACAATGTGTGGACATTTGCCATCATCTGTGTCGGACCGTTCATCATCCCTGATCACGGCACTTGTATACAAAAGAATCAGCGTCATCATCCATAGTGCCGGAAGGTCTGAGCGCAGGACTCAGGCACGGACGTAACTCTGAAACCTTTTACCGTTAAGCCAACACCCGGAGGGGGAGTCAAAGGACCGCATCCGATATACAATTCAGATGCGGTCCTTTTATATTCGGGGCTCCACTATGAAATCCGCATAGAGGCTCTCTTCTGCTTCCGCCAAGGGGACGCACCCCCTTGATGATCCGGTATCTGCCGGACTCAGTTCATCATCAGACGTTCCAGATCTACCGGAGGGCCTTATAGGAACCGGAACTAACCTGATAGGTAATGCTGTTTTCCAGATCACCTCCGGATTCCGGCACTTCCGTCATCTCCACTCCGTCAATTCTCATAAGCTTCATCTCATCTCCAAACAAAACCGGGGATCCGGACTGATTATTAATCTCCAGAATCAGCTTCTTCTCAAACGGCTCATCCTCTGACCGTTTCAAATCCAGGAATAAATCACTTTCCGGCTTAAACACCGGGTCTGCCTCCACAGCCGCAGGATCTTCTCCAACAAAAGAAGCATCCGTGGACAGGATAAAGCCGTATTCCGCCCGGCTTCCGTCATCCAGACAAGCTCCAGCTTGAACCCTCGCAGTATGCCGCCTGTCATATAGCAGACATGTCCGAGCTCAGCATCGCATTCACATTGGGCGTGAGACAGAACTTCATCTCATGGTTATCATACTCCAGTTCCGTTGTGATAACCGTCTTCTCATCATAACGCTGACTTCCATCTTCCTTCAGGATATAATCGGAAAAATTGCCTCATCGGGCTGCTTATCCCCGGTCAGCTCTATGGTAATCCAGCGCCCGAGCGGCACATAGGGAATCTCCCGTTCATCTTTCGCAAGGACTGTAAATGGTTCCGGGCCGCAGGCCGCCGTACTGACTGTATCGCCGTCATCTCCCGGCTCATTCCACAGGATTACCCCCGAGGCACTGGGAATCTCCCGGCTCTTCCTCTCATGGCTTACTCTGATCTGAGGAAGCGGATCGCCCTTCACTACCTTAAAAGAAATACTGGTAATGGGGTAATTCTTCTCATCTCCTGTGAAAATTCAGCTGCACATAATAGTCTTTTCCGTTCACAGGAATCAGAATATCGGAAGGATTCATCACCTTTCCGCTGTCCACCGTGTCGAACCCCATACTGTAGATGATGTAATCAATGGGATTATCCCATTCCCCTTCACCTTAATCTTAAAGTCATCTGCATAGAAAACCTCCGGCATATGGTACTCCCCAACCGATTCCTTCACGATCTTCTCCGGGGGTGAGCCAGAGGCCGCAGGCTGCTGTCTCCTGTTCATTTCCATCTTTATCTGTCTCTGTTATCAAATCATTCGTCCAGTTCTCCAAGGCACATAACTGATGCCGTTGGATACCCGTCACTTCCCCGGTTCCTCAATGGCTGTTTCCTCAAGCTTCTCAGCGGTCTCCTTCGTACATCCGGCCAGCATAACGGCCAGAACCAGTATTGTAAAATCTTTCGGAAATATCCGTCATCCGTATTCCCCTGCCGCAAATCTGATTTCCCCATTCTCCTTTTATCATACCGCCGAAAAAGAATTTCTTTGCGATAACCTGACGATTTCATTAACCTTACAAATCCATACCAGCGTTTTCAGACTTCCCTCGTCAAATACATACTCAGGTATCACAAGAGGATATTCAATTCGAAGCATAGTACCACGGGTCACTCGTGAAGGATTTTTTATGATCTGAAACTCCTGGGCGAGGCATATAATCCCTGGGCCAGAAGGAAACAGCGGCTGCCGTCTCTGTTCTGGGCCCATCGGCTACCATGACACAGTGGCCCGGACTGCCGCCCTTGATAAACATGTCTCCGCCTGAATATCGCTTACATTTACCGGAACCGTCTCCCCGTC
>VOFH01003316.1_pt1 | contig 30086 bp, 28 predicted proteins | sample 5384091 | NCBI WGS metagenome assembly VOFH01 (sample SAMN12384727, study PRJNA508395) | human gut metagenome | isolation source: healthy gut G | host: Homo sapiens
GCAATATCATGATTCTTGTCTAAAAAAACAGATATTTTCTCCGAAAAGTTAGATATAGATTCTTGCATACTATTTCTTTATTTTATAAATGCTTTGGCGGATAATCACCATTAATGGATGTTATCTGCCTTTTCGAGTTATTACAATATCATCATACATCAATAATAAAGGCTGACCGTCTGGTTTATATTCCCTCCAATTTTCAATGCTTGGGTCTTCATAATCCATCATTAAATGATAATAGTTATATATTCCACGACTTTTTGGTGGCAAATCCGGAAGGCTATGTATGTCATAGCATCCGACATCTTCCAGTCCTTTTTCTTCTATCAGTTTCAACCATCCTAAAGCTTTGTCTATTTGTTGAAGATAGGAAAGTTCCTGCTGATTGCCATTTTTCAAAGCATCAACAGTTTTAATTCGTTCTTTTTGTAATAACTCAATAATATCTTTCATTCATTTTTAATTATTAACAGGTAATGTTTAGTGGCTAACCGACTGTTCAAGGAAGATTAAACCTCTTTCCGACATCAAGCGGAATATTTACCGAATGACGACGATCCAGCGAATCCGAATAAAGCCTGACTCTTAAGGAATCACCTGAAATAAGTTGTCTGATAAACTTCCGCTGGCGTGGGGAAAGTGAAGATGGAGTAACCCGCCAACGAGATTCCTTATGTTTTCGGAACATTGAGGCAACCGTATCCTCAAACAGTTTCTGAAATTCAGGATTTTTATAAACAAATATTCGTGAATTGATGATGTAACGGTTGGATTCTTTTGGAAAAATGGGGTCAGAATTACGCAAATAACTTCCTATAGAGTCTTCTTCAACTCTATACAAAAGAACCCGGCTCCATCCTTTGGTAGGATTTTCTTTTAATCTGTATCCGGTTTCATAAGCATAGCCATAATAAGAAGGACCAAGTACATATAACCTTTGGGGGCTGTTATTCTGTATGACAAATTCGGCAGGAATTTCTATCCACATCAGTTTGTTCTCTTTGGAAGAGTAACCGAAAACCGGATAGTGGGCTGTACGGGTTTGGACAATCTCATACTCCCGAATCAGATTCTGCCGGATTATTCTTTTTATCGTTTCGGGAGAAAACATGGAGAATACAATCGGTTTTTCGGATAAGATACTGTATTCTACATTCTTGCTTTTCTGTTCTGTATCCAGTCTGTCTATATTTTCCTCCCTGTATTCTGTTAAAATAAAATCATCGTATTTTTCTGAATAGTCAAATCGGGCATAGCCGATACGGAACATATGACCGTCGCAGTATGGGATTCTGATTATAAATCCCTTGTCAGAGACTTCAACGCCTATATCCTCTTCAATCGGGCACTTTCCTGTTAATGGAAAATTTCTTTCACCGATAATCCTTCCATCCCTTGCAAGCTTTATACAGAAAAAAGAAAGTACCGTATCATGTATGATTGAATCAATGGATGTTGTAAGTTCATAAACCTGATTGTTGACATGAACGGTTACTGCATCTGTTGCATTTTTCCCGACATAACGATACTTTATTTTTTTTAATGCACTTTTTCTTTTACCTGTTTCAATCAATCCAGTTTCACATATGAGGTATTTGTAAACAATATCATGTTCCAAGGCTTCTTTTCTGTTATTCTCCCATGCCGGATAGGTAAAGCAAAGAGTTTGTCCGTCATAACGGCTTTGTACCCTTGGCGGAAATAAATCGGGCACTACATTACAGACAAGCGTGTCTTTGTTTACATTCCATGTCCCGGTAAGATAATTTCCACCTTCCCCATCCAAATTGAAAATATTACTGATATATTCAAAAGTTCCATCAGGGACAAGTTTCATCATTGCCCATATATATTCCTCTCCGTCAAAACACAACGTCTGCTGATAGGTTCCTGTCAATGTTGAAACAAGATTTTCTTTTTTGGCTGACAGCCGTTCTGTCTTATTATTGTCAGAGCGGTGCCAGCCATTATATGACTTGGGAAAGTTCCAAACATGAATATTGGTTGGAGTATCGCTCTCAGCGATACACTCTACTTGAAAGCGGAAAGGAGAAGCTGACAATACCTCTAAAACGATGGTATCTCCCCGCAAACATTTGATTGCAAAATTAGCCGTGTCTAACAAAGTTTTATTCTGCGGGTTATTTTTGCAAAACAGATTGTATCTATATTGCGTTACAATATCCTCCTCTTCCTTCATGTCGTTCGTTATATTGCCATGAAAGATGATAGAGTCCCTGTCTGTTTGCCCTTTTATCATTAGAAAGGGGGACAACACCAATATAATGCAAAAAAATATTCTCATCAAAAATAGATATGTAACACTATCTGCAATTATCTACGGCTTTCACGACTGTCTTCTCCTCATGTCTTGACAGGCAGTCCTTCCATTCCGCTCAATTACAAATATATATCATAAGGGCGAAACTTCGGAGCGTTCGGTCTTCCTTTTTTCTATGGTATGCTCAAAAGCAGTTTTTGCGGGTGGCTGTTTGGCCGTTCCCCTTCGGGTCTGGTTTTCCGTCCTGCCCGAAAGTTTCCCGGCGTTTAATCGCTAGTCAGGAATTGAAAAGCAAAACCAAATGCAATAGAAAATCAGACAAAGCCAATGGCGCAAGAATATGATTAGCGACAGCACGAAATGTACCAACAGGATTTTTTCGCTATGCCTGAAACGATAGCAGACAGATGTGATAATGCCGATAATGTCCCAAGCAAGCGCCACCCGACACCCCAAGACATAGTTCTCGAAAGATTTATAAATCCAACCAAATTCTCCTTCACCTATCGGGTAAAGTTCAGGATGCTTCGCGCATTGTATGTAATCACTGATATGCACCCATAACAGAAACAAGCAACATAAACCCCATAATATTCTTGATACAAATTGTAACTTCATCTTGTTTTACTTATCACTTCAAGTTATCGTGAATGGTCTAACTCGATGTACCAGCCTTCCTTGATAGGTTTGTACAGCGTGGTGTCGTTGTACGTCCTTCGGTAGATATCGTTCAGGTCGTCGTGTTCGGTGATACGGATGTTCCGGCGGCTTCTCAATCCGGGATTGTAAACGAAACTCTTGGATGTTCCGCCGTCCACGATGCCATGGGAATAGTACGGCATAACGAGGCTCACATATACCAAATCCGCCGTTTCCCATTCCCTGCGGTCAACAAGGACGGGCTATAAATGTTAAATCCTGTCCGATTTACCGAAAAAAGTACAGTGTGCCGTTCGTAATGTACCGCACTCTTTTTATATTTGCCTAAGAGACAACTGAATGTAGTGTGTATCTATTGAAAATGAAAGTGAAATAATCATCCATTCCAAAAACAAAAAAAATATGAAGATGATAAGAAGAGCTTTTGCAGTTTTATCGGCAGTGTTTTGTCTGGTAAGTTGTAATAATGAATCTGAACGAATACCCATTTATGTTGAGCCGTGGTATAATTCTGAACCTTTTACAATTCAAGTAGGGAAGTTTAGCGATGTGCTGAAAAGTGAAGATGTAAAAAAACTGCAAAGCACGGCTGATGTAATTCGAGCAGAAATAGATAATACTCCCATTGAAACGCTCTATGTATTGGCGATTAGATTTTATGACTTAGGGCAAAAAGATGATGCCGTTTATTGGTTTTATACGGCACAGTTCCGCCGAAATCTTTACGCCCGTATGATAGAAAATGTAGGGGGTGTAGGAGAACCTGCATTTGAATGTCGGCAGGCGCAATTGGCATTCAATAAACTGTCCGGGAAATGGATTAACGGTTATGCAGGTGGTGTACCGGATAAATGGCTTGAAATACTTGCTCAAGTTATTGATGAAGGTCCCAAAAGCGGCTATGTCGGATTGGCTTATCCTAAACTTACCTTTAAGCCGGAAACAGAACAAGCTGCGGTAGTCGAAGAAATAGCGAAAGAATTATCTGAACTGCGACAATATATTATAGACAATCGGGAAGAAATGGCACAAGCCCGTAAAGAAAATGGAATAGAAGGGAAATATTGATTGAATCTGAAAATAGGATATAGATAAACGACCATAAGATGAATATAAACTGGAGAATAATAATTCCTATTGTTCTTTTATTAATTTATGCTTTAGAATTGGCTGACAAATTAATGAAGATGAATATGGAAAAAGCAATCATGGTTGCAGTCAGCTTGTTATTGTATATATCAGCATGTTGCACCAATGTGTTTGCTGGCGGTGACAGAAATCCCGGATGGGCATATTTGCTCGGAGGATGGATTGAAATCTTTTTGGTAAAATGGCCTTCAAAGCTTTTTTATATGGCATGGCTGGCTAATATCGCTTATGGATTTTCTATTAATATGTACTTGTCGGGGAAGAACACTTCATTATTACATGTACTTATTATAGTCAGTATATTATTGGCTATGCTTCCGTTGTTTTTTAATAATCCGACATTCGTAGACCCGGAACGGGGCATTGAAAGCACTCTTGGAGTTTTTCATTTGTCAACAGGTTATTATCTTTGGATAGGTAGCTTTTTGACTTTGCTATTGGGCGAAATCGCATTGTTTGTATTAAAAAACAAAATAGGATGACTCACTATAATCTACTTCGTATTTTTCCATAAATGCAATCCTTGCCAAAAAGCAGTTTGTTCGGGTGGTTGTTTGGGCGTTCCCCCTTCGGGTCGGGCTTTCCGTTGCAAGTCCTCGCTATGCTGTGGGCTTTCCCCTGCAATCCCTAACGTGGGTGAAAGGGTTTTCACTTTCTTGCGCTTGCACTTTGACACACGGGGCTTCGGCTGTTCGCCGAAACTTCCCGCGCCCCGTCCCGCCCGAAAGAGTTCCCCGGCGTTTGTCCGGCAGCCGACATTATTCAAGGTAGTATTCTATAATATCTTTTATCAGTAGCTCTTCTCCTTGTTTCCACAATTTCCAGCCTTGTTCACTCTTTATTGTATCGCCTTGTACCTCAAACGGTTTTCGGACTTCTGTATTGTCCTTGAAGCAGACTACCGTCACCATGCGAAGATAGTCTTCCCAAGAGATATAGTAGGTGTCAAAGTCATGCGTTCTTTTCGCTGGAATACCATTTATCCGCATGAGGCTGCGGTTGCGTTGCATCCTGTTTCCATGCATCATAATCTGCCCAGATGAACAGTTGATCCATGCCGTTTTTCCGCTTTCCTCGTTCAGTACAATTTCAGCCCTTCCCGCCATTAAGCCCAACACTCTAAAACGGAGCATGGGAAAAGTGTAGATCAGACTTGCCGTCTCTTCTAAGTATTCATGTATGTTGCTTCCGGATCTCCATGCCAAGGGCATTAACGTATCTGATTCCGAAGAGTAACGATAGTAATATCTGCCATCTTTGCATGAAGCGTTATTCTGTCCGTCCTGCCATTCCTGCGGATTGTCATCCTTCCTTTTCCGCTCGGCAATATCCTTGTCAAACGGATACTGATGCAGTGCAATGCTATCTTCCGGCTCCTTGCACGTTGCTGTCCGGTATAATGGTATGACGGGGTTCTGCTCGGCTATGACCTCCATGAACCCAATACCCAAAGGAGCATATAATCCATTCTTGCGTTGGAACTGGAAATGATTGCCTTGTATGAAAAGGGAGGGAAAATCATCGGAAGCAATCCCCGTTATTATATCCGCTTCGCCAATAACATCCGCTGTCCGTTGGTCTTGTTTGCATGAAGATGTGCAGGCGGACTCATTGTCTGTCGGAGGCATAGGCGGCTTGCAACTCATGACCGATGCAGCCGTCAAAAGTAGTGTTATGATGACGGTTTTCATCTAAGTTTAAGCCCCACCTTCACCATGCCATGTGCAGGTTTGGGTATTATCTTGATAGTTATGCTGTATCCATTGCCCTGATTTCTCACCGTCGGTGTATTGTCCCTCAATGGTTATATAGGGTTTACCCTCCCATGTTGATTCCACACGATACGAACCGTCGAGTTTTCCATTACGGTAGTGGCATGTAGTCTTGCTGCGTATTGCGCGGCCGTCCTCGAAGATTTCCCATTCCTCGCCATCTTTTTTCCCGTCGATATAATGAGATTCAAAAATCTGCTCACCCGTCTTGTTGGCAAAGTGACGTTCCCGCCCGTTCTCCACACTCTGTTTGTACTCCTTTTCTATCTCTATTTTTCCGTTACGGAAATAGGTCTTTACAGTTCCGTCTATCTTGCCTTGTAGTATGGGTGTTTCCTTTCGGGGAGTAACGCCGTCTTGGTAGTATTCCGTGAATGTACCGTTACGCTTGCCCTTGACATATATGCCCGACTCACGCAATACCCCGTCACGGTAGCGATGATAGTCACCGTTTATCATGCCGTCTGAAAGTTTCACGTGTTCTTCGTCAAGCCCTCGTATAATGCGATATTTTCCCTGCAACGGCCGTTTACTGTCTTTTTTATAATATACTGTGCGGTGTGCATCATCCGTCAGGGGCTGCAAATCATTCCATTCTACTGTTCGTTGTGCGGAAACCGTGCCGCAAAGCAACAAAAAAATGTATAGTATCAACATTCTATTCATATGTCGTATATTTTTATTTTTCGAGGTTGATAATGTTCTGTGGCAAACTGATTTTCAGGGGGGGGCAAACCGCTTATTATATTTATTTTGAAGAAATTTCTCCATTCTTATAGCTTTGCTATAAAATAAAGCATTAATCCAACTATTATATTCACTCTTCAAGTTTACTTTTCACCAATTTCAGGAATTCCTCCTTAGTCATGAACCTGTCGAGAAAATCATTCAGTCGTCCCTCATTGGTTACTTCCGTGAAAAATTCCTCATGATCCGTACTCCAGATGACAGGATTCTCAGGGTCGTTATCTGACAGGCAGATGAGATAGTAATTGGGATAACCGTCCGTATAAAGCAGCTCTACAAAATCCGGAGTGGCACAATTTGAATACTTGATGATTTCACCCAGCTCTGCATTATCCGTAAACCAACCATTCCATTCTTCAAAATCCGGTGTCCCTTTTTGGAATGGCGTAAATGGTCTGGCAACCCAAAACAGTTGGCGGCGAGGTTCTTCATCCAAGGTAAAGAACGTATCTGTCATTTCCTTATAGAACGCCTCCCTGTCAGAATTGAACAACTCCATATGCTCATCCACCCAATCGCCCAAACCTTCAATCGGCTCTGTATCTTCGGCAGCCAGCCAGGGCGTGTCCACCGGTTTAAGGAACAAGGCCGTATCGAATGTAATGGCACAGAGATCCTCTTTCAGTGAATTCCCTTTCAGGTTTGCTACGTTGCCGCCCAGTAGCCTGATTCTGTCTGTTATTTCCTTTTTCATGAGTGCCGTATAATTTTGTTATTATTTTTGTTTGAGATTCACATGCCCGGACAGCCATTGGAAATATTTCCAGTCTTCCTTGAAAATCTTTTCCCCTTCGAGCATATAGGCGCGGAGAAGAAATTCAGTTGCATTGGTTTCATCCTCCATTTCCAGATAGTTCTCGCCAAGGCGCAGCAGGATGAAAGGATTGTCTGTCTCTCCGATATTGTAGCATTTGCGGAAAAACCCCAGCGACTTGCCGTAGTTCCCCATCATGAAATGGGCGTCACCGATTGAGCCGGTGAGCCAGAGATATGCTTCCCAGTCTTCCTTCGGTTCAGGAAGGATGTCCAGTGCCTCTTGGAAACAGGAGATGGCTTTCGCGTAATCTTCGCTTTCCATCGCCTCATTTCCCGTTTCTGACAGTTCTTCGATTCTGTCGTACAGTTCATCTGAAAGTTCCATATTCCTCTATTTTTCTTTGATATTCTTTGATGCCCACATCCCGATATCCTGCTTGCTCAATGCCGCAGCCATCAGGTCGGGGAATTTGTCAGGCGTACAGGCAAACGTGGGAACACCCAGACCGGCAAGATACTCGGCATTACGCTTGTCGTAGCAGGGTGCCCCGTCATCGTTCAGTGCCGGGAGCACAATCAGCTGCACACCGCTGGCCACAATGGAGGCGAAACGCTTGCGCATCTCCTTCTCGTCACCGCCTTCATAGAGGTCGGTCACCAGTACCAGCACAGTGTCCTGCGGTCGCGTGATCACACCCTGACAGTAAGTCAGGGCCCTGGCTATATCGGTTCCTCCGCCGAGCTGGACACCGAACAACAGGTCAACCGGGTCCTGCAGGTCATCGGTAAGGTCAACGACCGAAGTGTCGAACACCACCATACGCGTATTGACGGACGGCAGGGAGGCCAGTACCGAACCGAAGATGCCGGAATATACGACAGAGGTTCCCATCGAACCGCTCTGGTCGAGACAGAGAATGATGTCCTTCAGAGCCTTGCATTTTCTGCCGTAGCCTATCCTGATTTCCGGAATGACGGTCTTGTACTGAGGTTGGTAGTTCTTCAGGTTTTTTAGGATGGTCGTTTTCCAGTCAATTTCGTTGTAACGGGGATTGCGCCTTCTTGCCGAACGGTTCAAAGCACCGGTGACGGCCTGCTGGGTCGGGGAAGAGAGCTTCCGCAGCAGGTCATCCACGACCTTGCGTACAACCTGACGGGCCATGTCCTTGTTCTTTTCGGGAATGGCCCTGCCGAGTGACATCAGTGTAGCTACCAGATGTACGTCAGGGACAACTGTTGCCAGCATCTCCTTCTCGGTAAGCAGCGAATCGATATGCAGACGCTTGATGGCATCCCTCTGGATGACCTGCACGACGGTCTGTGGGAAAAACTCCCGGATATCGCCAAGCCAGCGGCTTACCTTTGGGGCCGACGACCCGAGTCCGCCGCGGCGGTCACTGTCATAGACGGCTTCCAGCGAACTGTCAAGGCGCTGTTCTTCCACCGTCAGCGTTACACCCGTCCCGTCAGCGGCATTCCCGCCGAGAGCCATACGCCATCTTTTCAAATATTCTGTTTCCATGTTCTGTTCCTTTTTTATCCGATTCCCAGAAGTCTGCCGAGCAGGGGTATTACTTTGGATGCATCCCCGTCATTGCAGGAATGTTCCCCGGAGGCGATTCCGGTATCGGTTCCGTTCAATTCGAATCCTTTGGCCTTCTCGCCGAGTTTGCGGCGCTCGGCTGTAGTGAAATTGCTGAATGTACGTCTGATCACCGGCAGCAGTTCTATGAAATTTGCGTCGCTCAAACCGCAGAGCCAGCCGTTCACGAGCTGCCACAGGTTGTCGTCCAGCAGCAGTACCGAACCTGATGCACGCAGGAATCCCTCAAACCAGTATGCGATGTCGGAAGGTGCGTTGCCCACCGATGAATAGAAGCTCAAGGTGTCACGCATCTCTTCACGCGATATCCTGCCCTTGTCGTAGAGTATGCGTGCCGCGTACCCGGAGAGCAGCGGATGCGCTCCTGATGAATTGCGGATCTGCTGCACGAACCCATACCACATGCCGTTCAGCTCTTCGTCATCAAGCGTGGATACGGCATAGTTGGTAGCCGACAGGTGTTCAAGAAGTTCTCCGGCTGCCTCCTCGTCGATGTTGATGCAGACGAGCAGACCTCCTGCAAGGATACGTGCCACCATGGCCCGGAGCATGTTGCCCACCTTGCTGAAATCCAGATTGCGGACATCGCCGTAACGGACGATGTTCACCAGGTCGGGAACCGCTTCCATCATCTCCACAATGTCTGTGGATGCCGCCGACAGACGGTCAAGACGAATGGTCATCGCTTCCACAAGCTCCGGAAGGTTGGCCGGAATGACCCGGTCAAGAAGTCCCGTCAGTTCGGGGATTCTGGTGATTCCGGTCATGCGGTCGGAGACGTACTTCTGCACGGCTTCCTCCACGGTATTGCCCCAGACTGCCCGTTCTATGATGCAGACAATCTGTTCCGGTCTATGGTAAAGACTCCATTTTTCCTTGAAAGTACCCTTGCCGCCTGCGGTTTCCGGCTTGGCCCAGTCTATGTCAAGCAGGGCCAGGCGGTGGAAGAACAGGCTGCGTTCCAGGTCGGTCTCCTTGCGCAGGTCAAGTGTCATCTCCTTTATTTCCGCCGTGAAAGGAACACGCAAGCGTTTCTGCTGCCGTTCCACGTCAATCAGGAGAGGGACTTTGGGTACCGCTTCCGGCACTTTGCCCAGACAGTTGCCCACGATGAGCGATTCCCTGACGAGCTGCAGCAGCATATCGTCCCCGAAGCCCATTACGGTGGTCACCGCCTCGTTGTATTCCTCAAGCGTCGGGGCGGGCAATCCACGCAACGCAGCTGTCGTTTGCGCCAGACGGACTGTCTCGATTACGTGGGCCACCGAGATGTCCATGTCCTTCTTCCTCAGAAGGGCCGCTATACGGCTGACCCACCAGGTGCCGTCATCTTCCGGATGATGCCACAGGTAATGGTACCATCCCGGAGAGTCTATGCCGGCCCCGTAACCGCTGCGGAAGGTGAGCCTGTCATACGTCCACGGAATCCACGTGCATTCCGCCTTTACCTTCGGGAGCCCTTTCAGCAGCTCGTTGTCATCCTTCACCTTCGGCATATTCTCCAGTGCCGGGACATGCCATGCCCCGCAGATTACGGCTATGCACCCGAAAGGTTCCTTCTGGGCCGCTCGTATCATGCGACGCATCCACGCTTCACGGACAAGGTTCCTGCGGGAGGTATGTTCCGAGAGGGCTTCCCTGAGCGCGGTCACAGCTTCCTTGACGGCCTCGAAGATGCCGCTGCCGTCTCTGCGCTGTTCTATGTTCATGTTCCACCACGATTCACCGTCAGTATAGTCGGCAGCTTCTGCCAGCAGGTCAAACGGATCACCCGGCTGTTTAATAGCTTCATCATCCGCTTCTACAGGCTCGTTGCCATCCTTCCTTTCCGCTTCGAAGGCAAGGGAATGGGCAAGCGGGAGATCGAAGAAGCGTAAGGTGACATTCTCCCGGAGAGCATAGCGCAAAGCCTGCCATTCCGGCGAGAAGTCGGCAAACGGATAGAATACGGCATTCTGCGGCACATCGGGTTGATAGCCGAGCAGGGCTACCGGAGGCTTCATCTGCCCGTAGGAGACGAACGGCATGAGAGCCTCGGCCTCCGCCGGTCCCTCAAGCAGTATGAGGTCGGGACGGATACGCTCAAGTTCCTGCAGGATGTTCCGGCAGGAGCCCGGCCCGTGATGACGTATTCCCAATAGATGAATGTCTGTCATATTACTTGTCTCATGCAAAATACGTCAATCAAATCATATCTCTTGAAGCCCTGTAGATGTCTTTCCAGCCCTCACGGTTCTTGACCACTGTCTCCATGTATTCCTGCCATACCACTTTGTCCTGTACAGGGTCTTTCACCACGGCACCGAGGATGCCTGAAACGAGGTCCTCCGCATGGATCTGGCCGTCACCGAAATAGCCGGCCATGGCAAGGCCGTTGTTCACCACGGATATGGCTTCTGCCGTACTCAGTGTGCCGCTCGGGCTCTTGAGCTTCGTCTTGCCGTCGCCGGTGGCTCCCTGACGCAGCTCACGGAAAATGGTGACGACACGACGGATTTCATCAAGGGCAGGTTTCTCTGCCGGCAGCTGCATCACTTTCTCGAAGCTCTCCACGCGGCGGCGGACAATGTCAACTTCTTCCTCAAGCGTGTCGGGCAACGGGAGGATGACCGTGTTGAAACGGCGTTTCAGTGCGCTTGAAAGGTCATTCACACCTTTATCCCTATTGTTGGCCGTGGCTATGATGTTGAATCCGCGGATGGCCTGCACCTCCTTGTTCAGCTCGGGGATGGACAGGGTCTTCTCCGAAAGGATGGTGATGAGCGTATCCTGCACGTCAGAACCGATACGGGTAAGCTCCTCAATGCGGCCGATCTTGCCTTCCTGCATCGCCTTCATCACCGGGGTCTGTACCAGGGCACCCTCACTCGGCCCCTCGGCGAGAAGACGGGCATAGTTCCAGCCATAGCGGATGGCCTCTTCTCCCGTTCCGGCGGTACCCTGTACTATCAGCGTCGAATCGCCTGATATGGCTGCCGCCATGTGCTCGCTGACCCAGCTCTTGGCCGTACCGGGAAGACCGTACAGAAGCAGCGCCCGGTCGGTGACAAGGGTGGCCACGGCAATCTCCATCAGGCGGCGGTTGCCTATGTATTTCGGTGAAACCTCGAAACCGTTCTTCAGTATCCCTCCCATGAGGTAGGTGACCACGGATTGGGGTGACATCTCCCAGTTTTCGGGAATCGGGTTGGTCTCGTTCTTTTTCAGTTCATGAAGTTCCTCTGCAAACTGTTGCTCGGCATGTTGTCTCAGTAAAGTGCTCATATGAATATCAATATTTATTTTTCATTTAACAAAGTGTCTATTTCAGATTTAAGATCCATGAATTCCAGCATCTTCGAGCAGAACTCGTTCATGGACGGCGAAGCCTCCGCCGAAGAGGCGGCCTTGGCCTCGATCAGGTTCCTTAGATGCGACGGGATATGCATGGCAAGCCGTTCCGCCATGTCTGCGGCATAGTACAGGTAATCCTTTTTCAGAATCCAAGACATGACGCTGGAAGAGAATTTCGGGCCCCATGCCTCGTAGTCGTTGCCGTACCATGAGTCGGGTATGAATCCGAAATCCCGGACCGTTTCCGGCCAGCTGATTTCCTCCCGCTGGGAGGGAGTGAGCATCGCCACGAGTTCCGGCTTGCGCAGATAGGAAGGGTCTTCCTTCAGGGTGTGGAAAGCCCACAGCCCGTCCGAGAAGTTGAGTATCGGGTCCTCCAGCTCCAGGAACTTCCTGAAAGGGGGATGCTTGGCGAATTTTCTCGCGGCCTCTTCCTTACCGCAGCCATATACCTCGCACCAGAAACTCAAAGGCACCCGTTCGGCGAGCTGCCTCAGGATGAATTCGGAATCGCCCTCTTTCTTGTTGGAGCTTACCTCGGACAGCCCCATGGCCTTCATCTCCGGGGTGTATCCGATCTCGTCGTATGACCATCCGGTAAGCATGTTGTGTCTGATATGTCCACGCAGGAGTTCGCAGCAGCGCATCACCATGGCTGAATCGGGAATCATGCACAGAAGTTTCCGTGCCGTTTCCTTGACAATGGAGCTGCGGTCCGACTCCAGCACTTCCTGTATGAAGAGCTCGTCGGCCTTGCTGATGTTTATCCGGAGACATTCAAGCAGCTCGTTGCGCTGGTTGGCCGGTTCGCTCTTCCAGTCTTTCCGCAGCAGTTCAAGGGCTGCGGCAGAATCCTGCTGCCTGAATCTGGCAAGCATCTCCTTACGCTCGCCGTGGGTGGCCGTATCCCAAGAATCGGTGATCCCGCATTCCTCTCCGGCAAGGCCCATCTGCCTGATCAGCCATAAGCCTCTGTTCCCGACGAGATTTTTCAGCAGCCTGCGTTCTTCAAACCGCAACGGATTGTTGCGGTCATAGGCACGCCGGATAAGCGGCTGGAGGTATTCGGGCGAAATGATTTTTCCCGACCCCTGCGCCAGACGGTAGGCGTAGGCCAGCATATAGCGTGTACCGTGGAGTCTGGAAAAGAGTTGACTCCGGTCCTTGTCGAAATACGGCAGTTCCTCTTCCGGGGCTGTTTTCACGGGGACAATGCCTTCCGCTCCGGCCGGTTCCCATCCGGCACGCCTGTAGGCGAAGGCGGATGCGGCTGTCATGTACAGGAACGATTCCGTGTCTTCGGCTTTCCCGTGGATCCCGTCAACCAGAGTCTGAAGGGACTCGGGAAAGGCTCCGGGAACGAATTCACGGTTGGCTGTTCCAAGCAGTGCAGCCTGTATGATAGGTTCAGTTACGTTCATCTCTCCAAGTATGATATTCTTTGTTGTACCAAATGGATTTCAGTTCCCATATATCCCCGTTTACAATGACCAGCGAGGCGAACGGATTGCCGCCGGTAATGGCGAGGATGTCGATGAAGGTTTCCTCGGGCATCGCCACACGGACGGCATTGCCCGCGTTGTCCAGCAGCGTGTAGTCTTTCCCGTTACGGGCAACCCTCACGTCATCCACAAGCAGGGGGACGTCCTCGAAAAACGGATTCGTCAGCATGGCCGTGCGGTACACCGCGGCAGCCTGCTTCAGGTCAGGGCTGCACGCCGGCACAAAGTTTTCTTCCGCGAGTACGGACTCCCGGAACAATGCACGCCGGCATGTACCCGTGCCGTTGTAAAAGCATAGCGCCCCTTTATAGGCACTGCCCGGAATCCAGTTCTCGGTGGAAAAGGTACCGACAACGGCAAAACTCAGGTATCTGGCGAAAAGTCTGCTTTCCTTTCCGTAAAACCAGTAGATGTCGGTATTGATATCGTTGACTTTACGGGACTGCTTGTGAAGCACGAGCCAGCTGTCCGCCACCGGCTCTCCGGCAAGGACGTTGTCCTTGGACTGGGGATATCCGATCTGCGTGCGTATCTCGTCCTTCCATTCTTCGGGAAGGCCGTCCATGTTTCTGTAGCTCTGCATGAGCAGGTACAGCCTGCCCATGCTTTCCGTCAGGCCGGATTTCCAGCTTTCCGAGTCGAAGTCTATAGCCTCCATGGCTCTCAGTCTCCCCGCAAGTCCCGGTGCCTGGGCATCCACCATCCTCCGGGCCATGTTGTCAAACAGGGTATAGGCACGTTCCGGAACATTCAGGAATCCGTTGCGCACCAGGTCCTTCATCCATACCTCAAGGTCGGATATGCCTCCCAGTACCTTCTGGTGCCGCTTCTCCTGCCTCTTGGCCTGAGCCGCTTCATCCACAGGGGTTTCGCTTTTGGCTTTCTGCTCCTTCTTTTCGGCCTTCTCCGTTCTTTTGGCAAGCCACGCCGTCACCCATTCCGGCTCTTCCGCCTGCGTGAACTGGTCAGGCTGGCGGGCGTACAGCAACAGCAGGCCAAGCCCATGCTTGCACGGGAATTTGCGGCTCGGGCAGGAACACTTGAACGCAATGTCATTCAAGTCTATCACCGTCTGGTAGGGATTCTTTCCGCTTCCCTGGCAATGACCCCAGACGGCACGTCCGCTGCATTCCCTCAGTACCCATTTGCTCAAGGTCGCAAGTCCTTTGCCGGCCTTTACAGATGAGTCGTCGGGAGCGAGCTGCAATATCTGTTCTTCTGTCAAGTTCAATGGCATACGCAACAAGTTAATTGGTCATTGGTAAATCATTCCCTGTTCCCGGCTGCATATTCTCCCGTGTTGATGTCAAGTACGGGACGCTTGGGCTGTATCAGCGCGTCTTCGTATTGGCATTTCCACTGGATGCTGCGGTCCATATCACCGTCTTTGATTCCATCGATGGTTTCTCCCGAATCTATTTCGTTGCCGCTTGTAAGCAGATAGGAAGCCACGTTGTAGGCATGGTTCACTATCCAGTTCGGATCAAGTCCGCGGAAGTGGTACTGCAGGTCAGGCAGGAACAGCGTGTTCATCCCGAGTGTATCGACCAGCATGTCGTCGGAACCCTGAATCGTGAAGAAACGGACGTTTACGGCATAGCGGATGAACCGGTCAGGACCTTCTATCTGATTGCCGCGGATTTCCTCCGCCTCGAACAGTTTCCCGCTGCCGCTGAAGAAGAACGCTTCGCAGGACAGGAACAGTTCGGCGAGCACTTCAAGGTAGTCCATTTCCAGATTGGCACGTTCCAGAGAAGACAGGCCGCGGGCAAGGAAGTCCGTAGCGAGCATACTGTACCGGCATTCCTCAAGGATACGGTCACGGCTTTCCTGGCAGTCCCACATCTGGCTCCGGGTGAAGTCGTCCACGGTCTTTCCGTCAAAGTCCATGCACGAAGTCATCAGGAACTGCACGGGTGCTTTCCCGTCCTCAAACTCCACCATGTGGTCCAAAGCTGTGATGAAGACAGACTTGTCATCACCTTCGCGGCATTCTACATTGCCGAAATGCTTCCGGCATACATCAGCCACCCTCTGCGTATCCGGCAATTCAACCGGTTCCTTGAACAGAAGGTTTATAAGTAAAGGTCCTCCGGGCTGCAGTTCCTTTGTATTTAGGTCTTGTTGAAATACTTGATTCATATTGAAATGCTTTTGAATGTGAAAGAATCGGTTAATCCCACCAGAAATACCATATTCTGGATTGACGCAACGTGTCGGCAAGACTGCCTATGCCGTCACAGCTCTGGTCCATATCCGGACAGAAAGCATATTGCTGTATTGCGGCTTCCATTGCTCTGTCTTCCGGAACGGGAGCTGGAAGTTCATACTCCAGCTGGTCGCTGGTAAAGGTTCCCGGAACAGCACCGTATTCCTCGTACCAATACTTTGAGATGGCCATCAGTTCGGGGGTTGCAGGACAGTCGTTCCAGTTGCCGAATGGCAGGTACGCGAATATTTTCCACGGCTCCGTGACCGGAATACGGGCAAGGATCAGCGGATGCGTCATGTTCGTATCGGTATTCCAGTAGCTCGAATAACGGTTGTTGTCGAATCCGCCTTCAGGCTCTTCATCAATATCATCGTTGTCCTGCCCGGTCAGCTTGTCAAGGATGGATTTCCCGTCCATGACAGGAGCCTCAAGCAGCCTTCTGCGGAATTCATTGACTTTTTCCCGGTTGAATGTGTAATCATCCGAGCTTTCGCTGTCAGGATCCGAGTTCCCGATTATGTTTTCCCACAAACCTTCATCGACATTGACCAGAACGGGGATGAAGCCTTCCCGCACGCCGAGCCGTTGGGCATAGGTATAGGCTGACATGATAGGGTCATCGTCACTCATGGATGGGAAATAGGTGCATTCACAATCAAGATAATCCATGAAGGCACGGGCCAGTTCGTCTGGCTCAACGGTATCTTTGTCTATATGCAGCCCCTGCCAGTTGGCGAAGCGTCTGTCTATGCGTTGTGACATTGCCTGGTAATAATCCTCGTCATACGGGACAAACAGGTATGCTTCCTCTTTGAACTCATCGGAATGATACCTTTCCGGACCGAAATAATCCAGGGCGTGGTTGTCAATGTCTCCGGGATAAAATGGAGTTTCGTTGGCGCCATAGTAACTGCCATAATAGTAGTCGGCAAATGCACGGCCCTGTTTATTGAACAGGAATCTTGTAAGCTGCCCGTTCAGGTTGTCCTTTATGAACACCCTCAGGTCATCATCGGCCGAGCCGCTTTTGATCCGGGCCACAAGGTCTCCGAACTGTTCAAGAAAATCATCCTCATAAGGTCATTTACCATGCACCAGCGTAGATATATTGCCAGATGATTGTAGGCCGTAATTGTATCTAACGGCAGATCCTTCTCTTTGAACTTCTCCAGATGGCCTTCCGCATCGTCCATCACTTCATCCGTGTCATCCGGGAAATCGGGACCGCCATCGGCATCGACTTCGCTGCCGTATGAGATTTTCAGAGTCACTTTGTCCGGAAGGGCAACACCCTGTCCACGTGTTATCCTATGTTTATCGACAGCAGAGAAGCATATGGTTTCTCCGTTGTTGAGAACTGCATCGTATTCCAGAACATATCCTGCCATGCTGGCCAGGAAGTCTCTCACCTTTGACGGGTCGGCATCCACGTCAAGGACCTCCATTTCGTCCTTGCCGAAACACTCCATTCCATAGGTGTAGCCGCTGATTCCCTTTTCGGTACGGTAAAGCCCGAACCATATCCAGTTGTATATAGGCAGCGAATCCTCCTTCATCATTCCGTAAAAGCCTTCATAGAAACGGGGCTGGAAAACGACACCGCTGGTATAGATACCGGTTATGTTCTTCTGGTGGCAGCAGACAGACAACAGCTTCACATACAGTTTGCCTCTTTCGATCAGGGACTCCTTTTGCCGATAACGGCAACCATGATGTGTGCCTTATGCTCTTTGGCTGTTTTTCGGCCTCCGGCCACATGTAATTGTTCTTCGCGCATTCTTCGGCTTCGCCATTAGGTACGGGGGCAGGCATCAGGCTTACCGCCGCCATCATGTCACCCACGTCAAAGACCAGTGACTCGGGATTCCGTTCCTCGTCAGATTTCTCTTCAGCGGTGATGTCCCACTGTTCTTTCAAATCTCTGATGTATTTTTCCTTGTCCCAGCTGTTGTCGGAGAGCAGGGCGAATCCCACGAATGTGCCGGTCTTTTCTCACGTTCCTCGGCCTGCTTTGCCTGTTCCATCCAGTAGGAACGCACCATCTCGACAAGGGCCGTAGCATCCTTGACAGCTGTCTTTTCGTCATAGGGTTCCATCTCACTGAAGGTATGGCCGCAGTCTGACAAGCTGTCTCCTTCGTATCCACCATTCACGCCCAGCAGCCATTCACTGTCCTTGGTATCCTTGTATTTGAAAATGTAGTAGGTCATATCGTGCAGTACGAATGTTCCCGTACACTCGATCTCCGCCGGCTTATGTCCCAACTCCTGCGAGTGCGAGAGCCAGGCTATCATTGCAGCCAGAGCTGCTTCTTTCTGTCTGTTGTCCATATTCTTATCCCTTAGTTCGGTATTTTCAGTCTCTCTTGTTTCAATATGCGTGTTGCTTGTGGCGCATGGCTCCACTGTATCGGATTCCTTCACGTTTGAACTGTTCTCCCGCTTCGAAATCTCCTCCATACACTCTTCGATGACTTCCTTGGCACTGCTGTCCTCCGGATCAAGTTCCGCCCAGCGTTTGGCATATTCTATCGCTTTTTCTTCTTGTCTCATAAGATATTGGTATGCGTATGCCATACGCATGTTCCATTTCGCATTTTTTCTCACCTTCGTCACGCACGGTCTCCATAAGTCTTATTGCCTTTAGTAGAGCTCTGTCTCCTTTCCAGCGTTCTGTTCCTTCATCATTGTCACCGATAATGGCATAATTCTCATATGCACTTACAAGCAACATTTTTATCCTGTAGTCTTGTTGCTCTTCAGGTATTGCCTCCAAAGCCCTGATAGACTTCGTGTATTCGTCCTTCTCATTCCACTCTTCTATCTGACTGAAGAATGTATCATCTCCCGGACTGTACGAAATGCCATCAGGACTTTCTCCTTTCCATGGTTCGCTGTCTGAAAGTCTACATAACTGACCCTGCCTACAGAATTCGGAAAGGTAGAAAGAATACTCAGGATACTCATCAAGCAAAGGAAGCAAAGTTGAGATAAATACTTGCTGGTTATAGACAAACAGGTCGATATAGCTGTATTCCGTTCCGGTTGCACCCCCTGTTATCACACCGAGATTGCCCGGTTCAAGAATCTCTTCTGTTATCCTGTCTTCAAGATCATGACGGAAGTTCAATATATTATCTTCGCCAGCACCATTCTGGAAGACTATGTAAAGAGCTTGTGCACCGAAACCGTTGGCATGGTCAAATATCTCGGTTGAACCATGATAATAGTCAGCTACGATGGAGCTCAGACAGGTAGATCCTACTATCACATCGAAGCGCAGTTCATCACTTTCCTTCGGGGTCAGTTGATATCCCGTATAAACGTCCTTCGGATTCTCGAAGAATTCATGGCCGTGGGATTTCACGGTTTCCTCTATGTGCTGTCTCAACCCGGACAAGGCAATCATGCCTTCCTCAATGCCTGACGCTCTTTCTATACCATTGACATATTTGAATGAGACACCTTCTCCAAGTACAAGTTCCAAAATGACATGAAAGTTTCCGTCACTATTTTCTTCCGGTAAGGCACAAAGATTTTTGTCGTAATACCTGATGTTGAAGTTTTCTCTTTTTTCGTCATAGGATGCTTTTACCGTGATCTTGCCCATATCGACATCGGTATCGTGTACACGGTATGCGAAAGACCCGACCTTGCCCAGGTTGAAGGGGAAGAACTTCCATTTGCCTTTCAGGCACTCCGGCATACAGGAAATGATATAAGGATAGATGATGAAGAGATCCGGCCATCCTTCGACCGAGAACGTGAACTCATGGTCACCTCCGATATTGAAGTGCATGTCTTCCGATATCAGATTGGTTCCTTTACTGATAAACTCCATGAAGGCATCGGCTTCCTCCATGGATTTCGGATTCATCATGCCTGACAGCTTTTCTTCGTTTTCTACAAACCAGTTCCAGAATTCTTTCACTCGTCTGGTTAACGGCAAGTGCATATTGCACTGACGGATGAAACTCAGGGTGTCTTCATCTTCCGGATTAAGTTCCCTTGCCCTGCTCAAATAACTCAGGGCCTCCCGGTAATTGCACAGAAAATACTGGGCATATCCCATTCTGAAATTCCACCGCTCATCTTCTGCGCCTTCCTCCCTGACGGATTCGAGCAGTTCCGCGGCTTTAGCATATTCCTCAATATTGTTGTACGCCCTTGCAAGAAAGCCGGTCGTCTCAAAATCCCGTTCGGCTTCCGGAATCTGTTCCAGTGCATCGATGATTTCCTGATGCTTTTCGGCATTCTGCCATTCGTCTATCTGCTCCATCAATTCGTCATTCATGTTCTCTCCGGTATATATGATTTGCTTTTTTTCCGGTTCTATAGGCTGGTCTGCAACCAAAGTCGGGAGGAATTCACTTGAAAGTTTTTTCAGGTCCTCTAACCGGGAGGCACACAACGTGAAGAGGGTGTACTGGTTGGGACACAGTGCATGACAGCTGTAAACGGGATAAGGTTCTTCATCCTCTGAATCTTGGTCGATACCCATGTCATAGAGGCGGTATTTTCCGCCGTCAAATTCCCTTTCTTCAATCATTTCCTCTTCCACATCAAGGAAATCCGGCTCACCATCGGTAGAGTATCCGGTGCATCTAACCGTGTGCCAGTTGTCTGCAGCCGCATCATAATAGACGAGGGTGCCTTCATCCGTATCTTCGAGATAGCTGCCCGGTAGGCTGAACCTGATCTTCCGACCTTATGGTTGACAATTCCGCGCCGGTAGCCGATGGCAAATTCCGTTTCGTAGGGCGGTATCCCGTCAGTCGGGACAGGAACACAACCATGGAGTCTGCAAAGTTCCTCGTATTCTTTTTGGGGAAAGGAAGAGACGGGTCAAGTGATGCTGTCGTTTCCAGCTCGCTTATGATGTACCCGTTGATACGGGCATCTTCTTCACTTCTTTCTGACGGCATGAAATAGCAGTCCTCCCACATGGCATTCAGGGCCATGCCTCTATGAAAACGTGCATCACGTTCCGAATTGTTCCAGATGAAGAAATCATCGGCAAAAGATTCGATTCCTTCTTCCCGGATACGCCTAACGACCTCTGAAAGACGGAAAGAACCCAAAGGTGAAATGACAATGCCGTTGTCTGATTGAGGGTAATATTTATTGATATCCCAACAGAATAACAAAGACGTGCTGCCTTTGTCCTTCTGCTCCTGGATGATTTCAAACAGTTTGGCCAGCCACTTGTGAAAATGTTTCTTCTTCATGGCCTCAAAGTCCCTTTCCGTGTAATAGTCCGTCTCGTCTTCAACCTCAAACCGGGTACGGGTCGCCTGTTGAAGTCTGTCGATGAACTCTATTGCTGCCTTGTGGAAGCCGGGACCAAGCATGTTGGTCTGGCAGTCTCCGTTTACGGAAATGACGTTGTCTGTATTTCCTTCTCCCTCATGTTGATAATTTAGGAACAAGTCGCCCAGCCTGCAAAAAACTTACCGTCGAAGATGATTCATCGTGCTCTGCATTATAACCGGACTCAACAGCCTGACTTTCTACAGTCTGTTGAAACTTTTCAATATCCTTGATTTTAGTGTGAATGGTGAATCCAAGTCCCATAATTTCATTATTTTGTTTATAAATGCAAGATACCGATTTTATTCCAACTGGTCACATTTAATTTGTTAATAATAACAGAAATTTGGCACTATTGTAATACAATACGCCTTCCACATGGAAATCCATGCTTTTAATCATAGTTTAGCAACATTTTGTCAGTTCACTACATTGGGGTACAAGTTCTTCCGTAACACAAAAATCCCCCTCCCATGAAAATCATGAGGAATTTAAGCGCATTTGCAGCTTTGTGTCAGAGGATAGCAATGAATTCACTCATTCTTGTCATTCTGGCCCAGAAAGGCAAACTGAAGTCTCAGGATTTCATCCATCGGAACGACTTTTCGGACTCTGCTCTCCAGACTTTCCGCCTCAGCCCAAAGGAAAGGATAAAAGCTACGCCCTCACTGCTCTTCAGTTTCGAAGTATCGTTCTGCCAGCCGTCCCATCTGTAATCGGTATAGAACTTATCCGTATCGCCATGCAGACACCAATAGATGAATTGTCCAAATTTTATCTCCATATCTTCCATCTCCAGACAGTCGGGGGCAAAATAGCCGATATTGCCGTCGTCAAGACAGATGAACAATCCTCCCAGTATGTCTTCGCCGATCACTATCTCGTTGAACGGGAACAGACTGTTTCTAGTGACAAAGTTTAGTTCTCCCGAACCGTACAGCCTTATCCAGTTGTCAATGACTATACCACCTGTGTTTTCAAGGATTGCAGCCATCAGGCTACCGCTCTTGATCCGGTACTTCTCTTTCATTGCCTGCCTTGCTGCTTCATCCAGAGGCAGCACATTTATCGTTTTTGACGAACTTTTATTTCATCAAGTATTCTCTGAAACATTTCATCGTTCATAGTCTTTATTTTTTCTGCTTAAAATTCTACTTTTCATCATACTCATTCAAAATAAATTGCACATTTATCTTGAACGTTATACCCATAGCATTTGCCGGAGGCCGTTATTACTTTTTTCATGTTTCTGTAAATCTTAAAACTCCATATCCTCCGTCCATTCCAAAGAGTCCACCGGACAAAGCTCTACTTTCTTCATTTCGTACCAAACGGTCAGCAATATCCTAATGCCGTCAGGCGTATATCCCTTTAACCCATGTACATTCTACAAATTTTCGTCTGCCGTCTCTGATTTCCTCGAATGTGGCATGGCTCAGCAACCCTACACGGAACTCTCCAGCCATGTCCTCCTTTCTTACTTGCATGGCATAGACTGGTTTCCCGTAGCGTGTCGTGCGCCCGTCTTGGTCGATCAGACGCTGCAAGACTTCATTGGGCGTTTCCTGACGGGCTACTATGGCAAAACGTAGTGAAAGGTAATCCCTCCACCTTTGCGGTACTTCAGTCCGCTCATTCTCCGGCGGCATTGTCTTGTCCGAAAAGTGGGAAACACAATATTCGCCGCCACCACCATAGCCACGATAACTGCCCAATAGACTGCTATTGCTCGTTTCCAGTAACGGGGACGTTCACGGAGTTCCTGCCGGACTTCCTTGCATATCTTCTTGTCGTCAAAAAATCCCAAAGGATGGCTGACAGCAGCACCGCCAGACCCGCCAGACCGTAGAAAACAACCTTTTGTGGCACGTTTACCAGATGTACATACCCGTCTTGTCCCCTTGCCGCCAGAAATGTGCCGGCCAACAGGACGAATTCGGGAGGATGCTCAGGAAGTATATTCCGGCAGCAAATGCCTTTCGCTTCCTTTTTATTGTTCCATTCCGTGAAATGCGCGTAGGAAATTTTATGCAGCATCACCAACAGGCGGAAAAAACGGCTGAATATGTTTCTTCTATTTGTCATTTGAGTATTTCAGTTATCCATTTCAGAGCAGTTCCTAATAAAACCATTGCGGGAATAAGAAGCAAATAGAGAGGGAGAACAGGTTGCGCCGGAAGGGACTGAACTTGCGTCCCGCATAATGCTGCATGACCGCTTTCCGCCGGGAAGGCGGGTATATTTTGCCGAACAAGTGGTCTGTCATGATGACAGAAACGGAAAACACGATTACAAGAATGACTCCAAACACCTCGAATGCCAAGTCATCCAGAAAATGACCGCCTATGGTCAGAACCGGCATGAATATAAAAAACACGATACAAGCCAGCAGCATGTCATTTCCACGGGGTTGTTTGGAATTGACCTTGTGATAATTCTCCCATGTTATTTCTCCCAACCAGAACAGGTAGTCGAAGAAATAATAATGTCGTTCTTGCTCTTTATATTCCTGTTTCTTCATTCTAAACATAATGTTCGGCAGCCAATCGCTGTTTATGGCAATCTTTTCATTTCGCTCAATTACAAAAATATATCATAAGGAAGAAACTTCAGAACATTTTTTTGGGGATGCTTGTTTGGACGTTCTCATCTATCTCTTTATAGGTGTCGTCCATAATTTGATGGGATTCCGTATTTAGTTTCTTTGCATATTCCTGAACAATAGAATTTATTTCATGATAAATCCAGGCGCTACAATCAGTATTGCAAAGACAGCCAATATTTTCTTTTATCGGTTTGAAGCGGAGCAGATAACCTAAGAAGGCAAACAAGATATGTTTATTTGCCATATACCCGGTATTGAGAGTCCTGCCAAAATATTCCAGTTCATGACGTCGTGTGTTCGTTCAGAAGTTTCCTATTACGCACCGATTGCGTGCTGGTACTTCCAGATGTGCTACTAACCTCAGATCGGTCTTCGTTGGCAACAGGATGAACGGTATCTTGATAACCTGATTCTCTCAATCGGTAGCTGTCATAGGCTTTGATGCTAAGGTATCTGAAGTATTGAGAGCAGCAGGACCGCATGTGTCAATATCAGCTCGTCTTCCTCCATCAACAGATCGTCCAACGGGCTTTTGATATTGCTTTTGAAAGTGTCGGCTATGTGGACATACCTTTCCGTTGTCTTGATGTTGTTATGTCCCATAAGCTCTTTCACTATCTTGATGTCGGTTCCTTGCTCCAGCAAGTGGGTGGCGAACGAATGGCGCAGCAGGTGCGGGTAAATCCGTTTCGTGATTCCCGCTTCCCGGGCCGCTGCCTTCAGCCGTTTCGACACGATACTCTCGGTGAAAGGTTCGCCCGGTCTGTGTTCAAAAAGCCACACTTTCGGTTTGTATAGTCTGTTATATTCCGTCAGCTTTTTCATCAACGGTTTTGATAGCAGGGTGTAGCGGTCTTTTTTTCCTTTACCCTGCCGCACCCGTATCAGGGAGCGGGATTCGTTGATGTCGCCGGGTTTCAGTTCCAGCAGTTCGCTGATGCGCAATCCTGCGGAATAGAGTATGGAGAACATGCAGAAGAAGCGCAGGTCTGTCACCGTCGCGTCGAGTATCTTCTTTATTTCCTCCTTGCTCAACACGTCGGGCAGCGTCTTCTCCCGTTTGGCACGGTTCACCTTGTAACACCGCCGTTCCTGACCGAGAACTTTCTCGTAATAGAACTTGATGGCGTTGATACGCTGGTTTTGCTGGCAGGAGGATATGTTTTTCTCGTGGATGAGATACAGCAGGTAGTCGTTTATCTCGCCGGGGGTAACCGTTTCAATCTTACGCCCCTCGAAATGCTGTTGGAAATCGCGGAAATAGGAGGTATATACCCTTACGGTATGGTCACTGTAACGCACTTGCTGAAGTTTTTCCAGATAGCCTTCCGGCAGTGGCGGCCGTTTGTCTTCCTCTTTACGGGGGGCGGTTTCCTTGATGGCAGAATAGTCTATAAACGCCATTTTCACATAGCGGTCGAAGAACTCGGCAAGCACGAAATCTTCTGCCGGCAGATAAGCCCTGCCGCCGACAAGCAGTACGTTTTCTTCCTTCGACAGCGACAAGCGGATGTCATTGTCATTACCGAAAGTCACTTCGACAAATTCTCTCCCGTTTCTTATCACCGGAGAAAGTTTGATCTTGGTTTTTGGGGTATATATTTCCATGCCTCACGTTTTGTCGGATATTGAAACCCGTTTTCGCAAATTTATAAAAAAACACGGGTTATCCATGCGCTTTATTGACATTTAACAATAGATCCCGACTACCTGACAATAAGGTGAGGAGCCACGAAAATACCCTCTGCCAAATCCGTCCTTCCCGGCACTCCGTTTCTCCGATTTCCTCTGCCCTGCGCCACAAGCGGCCACTTCTGTGCCCGATGCTTCCATAGCCTTTCCAACTCTTTTACGTTCAGCCGGTTCCCCTTACTTTCGTTCCCGCATCGCTATTGGTGCTAACTAAAAACACTCGTAATTATGGACGAAAACGTAAAGAACGACGCTAAACAAGTCATGCTCGTTCAGAATGCCGACGACGGACGACTGCAAGCCGTTACCGGCGTGGATCAGGACGGCAATATCCAGACCGCCGACCCCACGGATCAGAATGTGGCGAGCCTGCTGAACGTGAACACGCAGGATTCAGCCCTCGAAGCCTTCTTCAAAAAGTTCATGGAACAGGCCCAGAACCCCGTCCACACGGGTATCTTCGTCATGACGGAGAATGCCCTGAACAAACTTATCCGCATCGACTTCGACCCGGAGATCCTGGAAAATTACCGTATCGACCCCTCCGAACGGCTTCAGACGCAGGAGCAGCGGCAATTCGAGCCGCTGGACGTCACGAAGATAGACCTGGCGGATATGGAGAAGAAAGGTATCCGCATGGAGGACATCGAGCCGCACCTGAAAGCCATGTCTTACGGACATAAATCCAACGGGCTGGTGGAGATGAACCCCGAACTGGAGAACGGCATGCGTGTTTCCACCAAAGGGCGCGTGTCGCTCGAAGAGCAGGCGGACGGCTCGCTGCGCGTCGTGCCGCATTACTGGCAGGAACGACCCGACCTCGACGCCCCCTTCCACGGGGTGCTGCTCGACGAGGAGGCGAAAACGAACCTGATGAACACCCGTCACGCCGGGAAAGTGATCGACCTGGAGCTGGAGCCGGGCAAGCTCACGCCCTGCTACGTGTCGATAGACAAATGGACGAACACGCTGGAACCCATGCCCGTTTCGCTACTCGAAAAACGTGCCCGCATCAAGGAGGCCGACCTCTCGGAAGGCAAGCAGATGGATTTCTACGGCGGCGGCAAGGTGTTGCTCGAAGGATATACCACCCGCGCGGGTTATAAGCGGGATGCCTATATCCAAATCGACGCGGCCGAACGTAACTATTCCTTTACCTACGACGGTTTGGATCGCAACCGCTACGCCCAGGAGAACAAGGAGATTTACCGCCAGAAGGCCGCCGAGAAAAACGGACGGCAGGAAACTACGGCCTCCGAACGACAGCCCACGCTCACGATTCACCGGACAATCCTCAAAGCCTCCGTGCCCAAAGAGGCTTATGACCAGTGGACGGAAGCGGTGAATGATCCCTCCAAGCGGGCGGATGTCAAGGCTTTCTACATCAAGGGCATGGTCAAGGACGGGCAGGGTGAGCCGTTCAACGCCTGGGTCAAGCCCAACTTCGAGCGTAACAAGATGGACTTCTTCCGCTGGAATCCCGACCGTGCGAAACGGCAGGGAGCGGAGGTCAAACCCGCCGTTGAAAGCCGTACCCAGGTCGCCGTCAATTCCGAGGGCAAGACCGTCGAAGCGGTCAAAGGTGTGAAAGAGCCGCTCAAGCAGGGACAGCAGGAAGCCACCCCGACGCAGAAGAAAAATTACCGCAGCAGCAAAAAGAGCAACTCCAAAGGTGTCAAGGTATAACGTATGAAATGGTTCTACATGCAGGCCGGAGCCATGCCGCTCCTGATCGCGGCGCTGGCCGCCTTGTACCTCCGGCCGGGTAAACGCAGCCCCCCGGAGGAGGCGGACGACGGACGGCAGTATTACGACGGAAAAAGAAAGAAGGAACGGCAATCCATGTCATAACTCGTGATAACTTTTCTTATCACAAGTAAATTATTATCCGCCTTTATTTTTGTCTGTCTGACCGAGAGATAATTGACACTTCTTTTTTTTCATGTGTTTTTACCTTGATGGATAATATCTCTTGCCATTGTTCCAGACGCTTTACATCCTCATATTGCATATATGTACAAAAAGAACGTAATGCCGCCAATCTTTGATTTCTAGTCGCGTTACTCGATTTTTTCGTGTCTTGTAACCAATCAAGGAAGTTTAAAACCGTTTTTCTGGTAATATGTTCCAATCTAAGATTATCAGCCTTTATGTTTACCTGTTCGTCCAGAAAGTTTAACAGCAAGCTAAATGATTCGCTGTATGACCGTATGGTATTAGGGCTTACGCCTCTTTCTCCGATAAGGTACTCTGTGAAAAAAGCCGTTAAATGCTTCGCAAAGTCAGTCGTTTTCATAAGTATCTACATTTAAATTAGTTATTATGTTTGTTTGAGGGTACACAAACCGTGTTATCGTATTTTGTTTCAATAGAATATCGGGAAACATATCTTGTGTCAGGCGCACGTAGGTTTCAGTCCCTTTCAACGTCTTATGCCCCAAGAAGACCGACAAAAGAGGAAGCGCACAATATATGTCCATTCCTTCTTGCACCATCTGTGCAAGGGAATGGACGGCAAAAGTATGTCTGAGTCTATGTATGCAGGCTCCTCCGGAACGGTTGCTCGAACAAGGTATATTGCATTTTTCCAACACTTTCTTGAAACCGCCCAAAACAGTACAAGAAGATAACGGTCGTCCTGATGGGGATATTAACAAGAACTTGTCCGGGGCATCAACGTCTGGCAAGGGCATCTTGTTGCGATATTCCAAATACTGTTGTAGAACCTTGGACAGGGAGTCGCTTAAAGGAATAAGCCTTTCCATCTTGTTCTTTGTCTTCCGAATAATGATGCAATTCCTTCTCAAATCAACATCCCGATTCCTAATGGATATGGCTTCCCGATTCTAATCTCTGTAGCATATAAGATTCTATATAAAGCAGGTAATGCAAAAAGATTACAATATATATTATGACTATGCATCCTTTGCTTGTCGCAAGCTTCAAAGATGTCCTGCATCTGTCCACGGGTAAACACATAAGGAGTAAAATCCGAATATTCCTTCTTTGGTAACTTGGGTATATAGCATTCTTTTTCCTATGTGGCATAAGTATAGGCAAAACTGTCGGAACATGGACACCTTGTCATAGAGGGTTTTCTTTTTATCATGTATGCGGGTGCACTTCCATGTATCAATCATGCTTTTAGTTATGAACACATCCCTGATGTTGCTATTAACAAAGAACTTGTCAAACTCCAAGAGCATCCACTTTATCCGTCCAATGTCGGAAACCTGATTTTCTTTCATCGCAAGAAAATCCTTAAAATAAGGTGCGAACACGCTTTGATATATGAATTGTTCAGACATAGAACAAACCTCCTTTCTGTGTGTAGAAATCGGATGGGACATCCGGGACTTCAAGGACACATTTCATCAAACCATCAATGTCTATCCGAAGATAGCCCATTGTCGTTTGTGTAGTTTTGTGTCCCAATGTCTCAGAAATGACGGGCAGTGATATGCCATTACGCAATAGCTGGCTGGCTAAAGTATGTCTCATAGCGTGAGGACCTTTTTTTTTATCCCTTGTATCTATTCTTGAATGGCAGATAATCTTTCTGACCGACAAGGAAACCACCGCCCCATTCACAGGATTATATGGGGCTAAAGAGGATAGGAATATCTGTTTGGAAGAAGAACTCGGTCTGCCATATTTCACATAATTGATGATAGCTTCTCCTACATCCTTTAAGAGTGGCAATTCTATTTCACGTTTAGTCTTGTACTGTATCAGGCGGATAATGTTTCTATCCCAGTCTAAATTACTGAATTGTAATCCGGCAATATCGGAGGAACGTAGTCCCTAACCGTGTTGCTAATAGGAGCATGGCGTAATCTCGTTTTCCTACAGGAGTGGATTGATTTACCGAAGATTCTATTTGCAAGACTTCTTCACAAGTGTATGTCGACGGTAGTTTTTCTTTTACAATATAACGGTTTCTTCCTATCACATAATCAATATTCTTATTGATAAGCTTTTGTTCGTACAGGTAACGACAAAATGCACGCATCGTTGCCAATACTCTTTGTTTACTGTTTTGGCTGGAAGATATAAAAGTTAGCACATCATCCTCACCTATATCTGAGATGCGGGATACATTCCTCAAAGACAAATGCCTGAGAAAATAGCTGAACACATGTTCGTAGCCATCTATCGTTTTAGGAGATAGTCTTTGTTCTTCCAAGAGATGAAGGTATTTTGTCATAATGCCTCCTATTTCTCCTGAGAATTTGCGTATAACGTATCTTACAACTGGTTTTTGGATAGTTCTATCCGTAAGATAATTAACGAATAGCAGTAATCGATAATTGGTTCCATGACGATAAAAAAGACGACAGGTCTTTTTATACTGTCGGATAGTCGATTCTGAATATCCGGCTTTACGCAACGCTTCTAAAAAATCTTGGAAAAAATCCGAAACTATATTTGGATTCAAATGATTTTTATTGTCCATAATACT
>VOFH01003298.1_pt1 | contig 30070 bp, 43 predicted proteins | sample 5384091 | NCBI WGS metagenome assembly VOFH01 (sample SAMN12384727, study PRJNA508395) | human gut metagenome | isolation source: healthy gut G | host: Homo sapiens
TGCTGCATTGCTTGACGCGCATGATGGCGTTGTCGGTCTGCCCCTGCAAACGCGGCTATCATGCCGAAGGCCCCATGATCACGGACAGTGCATGGCCACCACGCCGATGGCAATGTTTGGTTCCCACAGAATGCGCAGAAGAAGATCCCTGCCAAACTTGTCGCATCCAAAGGATGGGCCAGGTTGGTTTCTTTTGCCAGACGCAGTGAAAGGTCCTGCTTTTAGGATACTCGTTATAAAAGAATATTTTGTAATCTGTCAACAGCCAGCGTCGTAAGAATCGTAACGATGAATAAGAGACAATGATGACCAGGCCCACCACGGCCAGCTGGTTGTGCTTGCAACTGAATCACTGACTGCTTCCCACAGGAACGGACCTTTCATCCTGTCCCAAATTGTCTCTCTCTGCTCTTTAATGCTCATTTTTCTTGCCCCTTCCATGACAGATTGATATTCAGATTTAATCCCTCGATCCAAAAAACGCATGTGCCAGAAGATCAACAACTGGTGTTCAGCAATTGTAAACAGATTGCCAGTGTCACATTGCCTTCAGCACCGCAGGCGTATCCTTGTAGAAATGGAATCCACCACAAAACGCGTCCTGCATGCCGCCAGGAAAATAGATTCCGTCAGCACAGAGCCGCCTAACAGGGTAGTTCAGTCCCAATTACAGTTACAATGGGAACAGGGCATTTTTTAACATATGCTTCCAGATAACCGCGTTTTCCGTAAGCCCTTTGTTGCCCTGGCCATGTCAGGGATCTCGACGCACCACCTCCAGAACTGAGGAATGGGTGGTGTGGGCAATCAGAGCCGCAGCCATCCGCATCCCAGGCCGTAGGCAGAATAGAAGCTGATAAGATTGTTCTATCCGTGCTGCATGCCGGAAGACGGCAGCCAGCCCAGGTTCAGTGAAAAAATGATGACAAGGGATCAGCGCAAACCAGAAGGTGGGCACTGCCATCAAAAAAAAACAGGGTGATAAACATGGTAATATTGTCCAGGACGGAATACTGCTTGATCGCAGATATAATTCCCACCGGAATGCCGATGATAACGGAAAATACGATCTCGAGGTAGCCAGCACCACGGTGTTGCCCAGACGTCCCATAATCAGGAGAACACTGCCTCGTCCGTTGCGGTAGGATGCGCCTAAATCCCCGTGGAGAAGCCTCCGGCATGAACCGCCCGTAGCGCACCAGAAACGGGTCATTAAGCCCCATGGAACTCTGTGGGAGGCCAGGGCTGCTTCTGTGGCATTGCTGCCCAGGATACTACGTGCCGGGTCGCCCGGTGCAATCCATGATGGTAAACACCAGGAAGGTTGCCCTGATTAACACCGGAATGGCAAAATAATAATACGTTTGATAATATAACGTAACATGATACGTGTCCTTTCTCAGTGATTATTGTATCTGCTATTGTACCTGCTGAAGCGGTACAGCTGTAATTCAATGGCCTCACATACCTCATGGAGCTGGCCTGTCACCCTGTTTCCTCTGGCGGATGAAACTGTCTGCGACATCAGATACCGGTCCTCAGGCGGTTGTCCCTGTGCACTCCCTAACAGGGAGGAAAAACACTGCATAGGGCTGGTGCCCAATTGCATAGCGTCATGTCCGTAAGGCTGGAAATGTATATTTCAAGCGCACCAGTTCTCCTGCTGTCCGGATGAGTATGCTGTCCGCATCCTGCTTTGGATATGCCCGGATGGCATCGGAGAGCTTCTAACGGATTTTCGGGTCAGGCACGGACGCCAGTACCGGAGCCAATATCGAAGTCCGGGTCCAGTTCCTCTGCAAAGGCTCTTCAAAATAGACTGCATTCCCCCATGAAACCATTCATATCAATAGGAAGGGGGCTTTTCCATGGCGTAGCGCAGCACCAGCCTTGCCGCTATTCACAGTCCCGGGCCAGCACACGTCCCCAATCTTATCCAGGGTATCCTCCCTGGTATGCCACCACAGTAAAAGGGACCGCTCCACCCCAAAGGCCGGGCCGGGCATGGCCGCTGGCCTTAAGATATTGCTGCTCTTTTTGGGGGCTGGGGCGTCTGTCCGTCATCCATATAAAACTGGGGAGCAATGACAGGGGTTCGCGGCTCCTCAGAAGGTCTGGTCGCTGGAACGGTCCAGAGCCCTGTACGCAAGGGGTTTGCGGCTGTTATAGGATGCAAGGAATTCATCGTTAAACGCCTCTCCTCCATACCGCTCATATCGAAACGGACTGCATTGCTTCCCTTTGCATCCGCAGATATCCATGTTGATGTGAGCCACGCAGTGCTTTCTCAAATACTCATAGTGATGGTCGCAGAACCAGGTGGAGCGGAGTAACGCCCGTCCGAATGACCGGACCACCAGGCAATCACCACGGTGCGGTTCAGCCTGTCCTTAAACTTTCCAGCGCCCTGGCTGTTCCAGCATCAGCACGTTAGCTGCCCCTGTTGTCCGTCATCCCCCATACCAGAATCGCAGGGCCGCTCAGAGCACAAAGCCTCACTTTCTCCGGAATGGTGGCCACCGGCATACTGGACCTTACGATGCGATTTGTCCATGGCCACATCCATCTGAGCTGTCACAGCCATACCTTTGGTTCCTATGGCTGCTTCCACTCCCTTAGCCGCCTCGGTTGGTGCAGTGCCCGCCTTAACCATCTCAATCAGCTTCAGGCCGTCCTGCCCCCATTCTGCACATAGGGCAGATAAGGGTACAAATCCCTGTCCCTGCTTCCTGGCATTCCCATACACCGCCCATGGTGTCGTGGTGATGAATGTCCTTGGGCCATATGGCCACAATGCCCAGTGCTCCTGCCTCGCCGCTTCATAATAGAAAGGAAAACTGATATCATAGGTCAGGACAATCTTTCCCTTAAATGTCCGGAACCGTTCCTCCTGTTCCAGACCGTTCAATTGGGTCTTTGGTACATCTCATCCCAGACCAGTCCCCCCTGTAAGCCCATGGGCTTCACCGCTGTATACAGCAGCTATTGCCCTCCACGGTGAAATCAGGCTCTCCTGATTTCTTTTACAGTAACAGAAGCCTGTACAGGCAGGCTTCCTCATAAGCTCATAATAATGCCGTTCATATTCAATCCCCCCGCTGCTTCCAGCTCCTGAACCAGATAATCCACGGCTGCTTCCCCGGCCTCTGAACCGAAAACGCCCAATCTGCTGAAAACCTCAGCATCATCCTTCATCCTGTGAAGATTCAGTTCTTCCAGGATCTGCTCTTCCATCTCTGCCCAACTGTCCATATCCATTCCTTTAACTTTCCATGATTATAAAATTTTTCTTAAAAACCATATTTTTAATTATAAATAGGCCCCTTTACATAGTCAACCTATTTCGACAAATTTCCCCTTTATTTTAGCATTTTCCATTGTGCAATTTCACCCCCACCTGTACGGAGATTGCGGGCAGGAAGGAAAAACAAAAGGCCGGCCGCCATTGCTGGCAGCAAGCCCTTAATACCCTTTAATACAACTCCATTTCCTCATCCTCTTCTTATCTGACTGCAATGTACAGATAACAATGTGCCTTTCCGTCCTTTGTATATTCTGCCGGAACCGTGCTCTCATAATCCTCTGTAAAGCACCTGTGTATGATTCCTGCCTTCTGCTGGCTCCACACTGTCTCCCCACGCCTTCCGGGTACAGGCGCCTATGTCGCCGTTTTCATCCCACGCATCATATTTCCGGTACTGCCCCATGCCCGCCTTTTCATCCATCTCCGCGAAAAAGTCACTTAACAGCCATGACAGTCAGGTCGTAGCTGCCTGTCTCATCACCGTCATAACCGCTGTACCTGGAAACAGGGGATATTCCTGCACGGAACTGATGCCCGCTGTCAAAGAGAATGGGCAGACGGCCGTCCATAATATGGCGCCAAAGCTCCCCGATATGCTCCATTCCTCCTCTGAGTTATCCGTACGTATCGTTACTTCCTTTAAACTGTATGCCATGGCACCCATTCCTTTCCAAGCTCCGCTGATAGTATTCTGCTGCGGATCTTCTGTCATGTTACCATACAAAACATGACATCAGTATGTCATATATCCTTCCTTTATTTCGGGACATTCCCTAATGCCACATCCATTTTCCCGGCCTTGGCCAACTATGCGGCAGCTTTGCCGGAGGCGCTCCATCTTTTCCATCGTCGTTCCAGGCAGGCCAGAGCGGTAATCATCTCGGCCGGACCTGTCCCATCCCTGCCAGTGCATCATTTAGCAATACCATACCCATGGCTTTCCAAGAGTCCCAGGGCCTGTTCAAAATCATCTGCTTTTGTCAAAACATAATCTGTATTATACGTGGATACCACGAAAATCCTAATCTTATTTTCAGCTAATACAGCTGATATTCCTGGCCAGTATGCCAATCAGAGAAAAATCCAGTTCTCCCTGAATCCGAAATGCCCTCCATCCATCTTCCCTTGCAGCAGTGTCCTGGGGCACGCTTTCAGTCCTGCACACCAGGGATATCTCCTCATCTGTCCTGCCCAGAAAATACAAATCGTCCTCTATCATGGCCTGTCCCAGTTCCTTAAGCCTGCAGACTGAAAAAAAATGCTCCTCTATCACCTTTATTTCCATGCTCTTTCGTCTCCCCTTTTCTCTAATAATCCTCTGCCTCAGCCAATTCCTTCACACGGTCCATAAAGGTTTTCCCTGTGCAGCACTTTTGCTGTAAAAATCAATACTGATGCTCATATTTCCTAATGGTTCTTATGTACATTCAGAGCTGTTTTTAAGTCACCTCCGCGGACTAAATCTTATCCTCTCAGCCAGCCGTTCTAACGGCCTGACTGCCAGATAGTCCGTCACCATGGAACATGCCAGGGATAAACAGAAGGTCACAACGGTAGAAACCATGGTTCCTTAATATATAATGGCGGGCCGCCATATCCTTTAGAAGTACCGGATTTACATAGTAGCTCAGAATAAGGAAATGAATCAGATAGATGGAAAAGCTGTACCTGCTGACAACATTCCCAGCTTTCCTGCCCATACAGGCACCTTCCCGCCATAATATTCAAAACAGAAGAAATATTCCGGCGCAAATAAACACCATGGCCGGCGACTTATGGGGAGTTTGGGAACCCACCATGAAAGGCCGATATCCGCAGCCACATCCATGGCCAGGCCAAAACTGCCAGGGACTGCAAATATGGGAAACTGTTCCTTCCTGCATAAACGCTTAAGTCCGTATCCCAAAAGAAAAAATAGTAGACCCACCCTGTATACAGAACAAACTGGGCCCATGGCTTCAATGTCCAGTCCAAGGATTTCTCCGGCCACCTCCACCACATGGATGCCCAGCATTAGAAGCAGGAACACCTTCATTTCCCGGTCCGTCATATTTTTTACCATCCTGACAGAAAGGGCGCACAGATATAAAAAGACACAATGGCATACATAAAACCACATATGGCCTGCCCTTGGAAGCCCGGCTGTCAGCACTCTGTGCCAGATACCGGCCGGCATGCTTCCAGACAGGCAGAACCACTCCGTCCGCATGGACATTATAAACAATAGTAATAAGGCCATAGACCAGAAAATGGAATTCCTACCGTAATAAAACGCTTTCTGTAAACTCCCGATGCGCTCCGTTCCATGTTCCAGCAAAACATACCGCTGAGCATAAAGTAAATTCAACAAACGACAGCAGGAAGGGCGTCATAATGTTGTTAAACCACCATTGGCGGGCACTGACTGTTTCCACCGGCATGGCATGCACCATGATGATTGCCATGACCGAGACAGCCCGCAGACAATCATATCTGGGGTCCCTTGCTTTTGAATTGCCGTTCCCTGTTTTCTTTTCTGTTCTTTCTGTCTGTCTCATACAAAAACCTTTCTCCGCCGCAACACTCAGATTTAATGCGCAGCCTGTCCGTCCAGGCAAAGCTCCATACCCAACCCCCACTTTTCTTCACGTTCAAGGCCTCCATCATTCTGGCTTTTGCCCTCAGTGATACAGTGGCAGGGATAAATTTGTTCCGCACCGCAGCATTTCAGATAGTCAATTGTGCGTACCAGCCGTTCATCTGCCTCCAAAGAGATGGAATCCCTATGATGCCGAGAACCCGCTGCTGTCCGCATACCGATTGGGCGTATTGCACTTATATTGCATATACCGCTGTGGGAACATCCTGTTATAATAAAATGCCTTCCTCCCCCCGGTAAAACCAGGGCGGAATCATCCCTTACATAGTCATCCTGCCATTTCCTCTTATCCTTGTCCTGCCAATGGCTTTTCTGTTTCAAAGTCCACTGCATCCGGTATCTCTCCCAGAAATACCCAGCTGTTCCGAGATGTTACACGGCCCGTCACACGGCCTGTATCTGCAAATACCAGCCATGTCCGCAGCAGAATAGGGCGCACCTGATGGATTCCCTCACCAAACACCTTTTCATCAAAGCAGGACGGATGGGCAATGACCTCCATCCCCGACAGCTCCAGACGCTCTTCATGAATTTAAGTCCCCTTTGTGTGGTCATTATGGCCATGGAGAACACCAAGTGTGTAACCAGGCCAAGGTCGATTCCAAGAGCCTCTGCATTTTTATGAATACATCGGAATATCCGGCATCAAACAGCAGCCTGATACCGTCACATTCAATATAATAGCTGACCGCGGGTTCCCCAGATAATACCTGTCTATGTACGTGTTGTTATCAACCAATACCCTTAATTTCATCCCGTCCGTACCTGCCTTCTTCAAAAAGTCTGATATCCTATTCTACCATAAACCCGCTTTATCGTCCATGTTTCCTTTTAAACCTTATTTCCCTTTGCGTCCCCGTTTGCGTTCTGATCCATAATGTCATTTTCATGCCAGCTCATGCCTTGCAGCTCACTCCTCATTTATCTGATTTTCCTCCGATATCCTGCCTGTCACGCTCGGACAGAAGCCTTTCAACCAGAAAGGAAACCACGAATACCACTGCCAGATTGAGAACAAACCGGCAGGTCGCAAAAACCGGATACCAGTGATGATATCTCAAAAAGCAGAAGCGGAATTCGATACCACACTGGAGCACAGGAAAATCAGTACATTGGAAATGCGCCCTCCCTTTTTTAACAGCAGGCCGGCAATGGGAAGCAAAGCGCATATACAGGCACTGCTGTCAGCATTCCCAGCAAAAGCGATATCCCCATCCCGGAGAGACCGGAGCTGTCTCCCATCATTTTTATCATTTTGTCGCTTTCAATCCATACATCCATCAGCCCACACAGAGGAATACAGGAACCAGATTCCATATAAACTGCTCCCCAGACTCTGGTGCCGGCGGGGCCCCTATCTCCCGGACCTTCCCTGAATAAAAATAAAGACCGCCAGATACGCCGCCGCTGCCTTCCAGGGTCCCATCATCTCTGCTTTTATCACCTTTATGCTTCATAATAACACCTCCAGCAGAGAGGATGTGGCAAATGCCAACAGAAAAATAACAGGTTTCTCAATACTGCTGCTTTGGGTCCCATATATTTCACTTCCAGGGAATGGTGACACCCTACCGTTGTCAATGTGGAAATAAATACCGCCATCTGCGCTGTCCCGGCCCCATTTTTAAGAAGCTCCGAAACCACCGGGAATACAGCCAGAACTGGTGTATAAGAGCTGCCGCCCGGTGACTGCGGCCAGGAGCATTCCCCTTATTCCCGACTCTGTCCCCATAAGGGTTTGAATCGTCTTGGACGGCAGGATAAAAAAGCGGTTCCTGTGACCAGCAAATGGTCAGAAAATAGGCAACACCCCAGCATCATGAATACAGCCTTTCTGACCGCCCGATTTGTCTTTTCTCTGTCCTTTCGAAAGATAAGGACAACAGGATTGCGGAAAGACCGTAAAAAAAAGGTAAAACCAGTGTTCATCCCTGACTCCTCCTTTATCTGTGTTTTTAATTGCATGTACACGTCAATTATAATACAATACAGTCAGGAGGTAAGTTGCGCAGGCAAACCAAATTACAATGAACGATAACATTCAGGATATCATGCAGGCCAAACTGTTCTCCGGCCTGTCGCAAAAGATGTATGCCGCCTCCTGGCCTGTCTTAAGGCGCAGCCGGTGAATTATGCCGGGGAGACGGTTGTGGTCGAGGAGGGCTGCCCGGTCAAAAAATTCGGAATTCTCCTGGCAGGAAAAAGGAAAATCATACAAAACAGATTCCCAGGGCCATACCCTTACAGTCACACTTTTAAAAAGGGAAGTGAAATCGGTGTCATACTGGCCGCCAGTCCCGGCCGCAAGAGTCCGGTATCCGTAACCGTGGAACAGGGCAGCTCGGTCCTGTTCATCTCCTATAACCGGCTTATAAACAATTGCACCAGAAACTGCCCCTGCCACAGACAGCTTCTCAAAACTTCATGTGGATTGTGGCAGAAAAAGGGCTGGTGCTTCATGAGCGGCTGGACTGCCTGTCCGCCCAACTGCCCGTGATAAGATTCTGACCTATCTGAAGAATTTTTCCGGTTTGGAAAAACGGCCTTCCCTTTACCATTCCTCTGGACAGAAACGCCATGGCTGAGTATCTGAACATGGATCGAAGCGCCCTATCCAGGAGCTGTCCGGCATGAAAAAGACGGAATCATAGATTATTACAAATCCACGTTCCCGCCTGTTTCACTGACAATATTCAATTGATAGGACAGCATGGGCTGCCGGAATAAGACCGGTATCAGGACACTATATCCATTCCGGTCCTGTACAGAGGAAACACATTGATAACCGGCTCCTCATAGGGATGGACCTTCTTTATGGCAGGCCAGGGTTTCTCTAACCGCTCCGTCCTGCAGGTCACTTGCCTTCAGTTCCGGCTCCGTGCTGATGGTGCCGCATTTACCGATAAATGGGCTGCTGCCTTCCAGCGGCCTCCAGCAGCCTGTCACCGGACTGTATGACATACAGCTGTCATAATTTCCTATATGCCCTGCGTCCACTTCCTGCAATGCCTTCTGCAGCGCCTTTAAATGTGTTTCCGGTATGAATATCTCCAATTTGCACAAATAAATGGCTCCATGAGCTCCCGCCTTTCTGCCCTGGAAATTTCATGGTTTCAGAGACGATATCGTCAAAATACGCCCTCTTTAGTCATAATAAATTATGGTTATCATATAAAATCTGAGTTGTTCGATTCATTCTTTGATACTTCCCGTTAGATCACCATTTCCTTTCCGGATTGTCCCTAACCAGTAACAACAGCACTCTTTCACCTGCCCTTGAAGAGGAATTTAAATTCAGGTGTCTCATTTGAATCCTCCCTTAATGCTATAGGTAAGCGTAAGCCTGTAAAAGCATGCATTCTGCCAACAAAAGTGTACAGGCAAAATGTTAATATATAAGGAAAATCATCAAAGTCTCTACTGTTGGCTTTAAGGTCAAAATTTTTTCAGAGGAAATTTAATACGTATCCGAAAGCAACTATCTGAGTCAGCCTTGTACAAATCTCATAATAACTATCTTAATTTCTTTTTCTATAGGGAATCATTGTTTTTAAAGTCCTTAAGAATTTCGGCTATCTTCTCAAATTGAATTGGCTGAAATAAATCTTCCATATAGCCAAGGTCGAATTATAGGTTTCAAACATTTTTATCACCCCTGTCAAGAGTACAAGGGTTAGTACTAGTAAATACAACATTTTCACATGTTTCCTTAATATCATATGTTTAAAATAGTATATTATTTTCGTTATAAATCTATTATTTTTATAACTTCAAAACATGCGGAAAACCGATTTGTAATGGAAATAATCCTGTTTTGGAACCTGGCAGGCAATATATAACAGACTCCTCAGAGGCAATCAGTCAGCCTGGGGCTCATCCCATTGACATTTTGCTCCTGGCAGTCCAAGTTTATATTTTGTCCCTTTTCCTTCATTTCTTTCACTTCCCTCCCTTTTACTTCCTCCCTTTTACTTCCTTCCCTTTTCGCATCCTTCCTGATCCATTTTCTTTTGCCCCCATCGTATCCCAAGGCCAGCACCTCATACATATCCCTTTGCCGCCGCATCCGTCTTTAAGATAATCCCCAGCGACACATTCCCTCCTGCCCTGAAACGGCGGATTACTTCTCTATCTTCCTGATCCATCTGCCGTATCCAGGCACGGAACCAATTCCGGAGGCCCCCTTTGGCGCCCATCGGTTCCAGGGCAGAGGCATGGTTGATTTTCTTTGCAAAACACATAACTCGTAGGTAGAACGGTAACTTTATTCAATTCCACAAACCACCTTGTCATAGATTGTCCGTAAAATCCTCCAGGCAGTGCAGGCAGATGGTTAGGATTAATATACTGTCCGTAATCCCTTCAAAATGGTTTTTGGCATGGAAACATACGGTTTAAGACGGCGTACTGAATAGGCGTGTAATCCTGCATCTCGTCAATCACAAGGTGCCTGGTGATATGGCTTTCCTTTAATCCCTGGAAAGCGGCATGAAGATATAAAAACGGGTACACATCCGCCCAATGTCCTCCTGGCAGCCATGACAAACTGTTCCGCAATTCCCATCCGTTTATAGAAATCCTTATAGACAACCAGCGTATCCTTCATGGCAAGCATGGAATTCAGCTGTTTCAGTATCACCTGGGCCGGGGGCACCTCCTGTTCCATTATATTATCCGTCTCAAAGCGGTCATGGATATCATCTGCAAATTGCCAGCCGCTTCTTTACCGGACAGGTTCCATAAGCTAAGAACCGATCTCTGATCCATTCACCAGTTACCCTAAACCCTTCGTACACATAATCGGTTGGAACAAAAATAAACTCCGGCATCTGCTCTATGTACTGGTCCATCAGGTAAACCAAAGTCCAGTGGACTTAAACCGCACTCTCCCCCAAGCCCTGTCCTGTATCTCAAAGGGATCCTGTCCGGTTCAAAACCAATGACTCACTCCAGCTGGATATCAGCAAGTTCCCCAAAGCTCATCTCATAAATGGGTTCTTCTCCAAGCTCAGGAATCACGCCGGATATATAATCCCCCAAATACCTTATTGGGCGAGAGAATCGTAACGTTCTGGCGCTCAGCCTGTCCTTAAAACAGTACAGCAAAAATGCAATACGGTGAAGGGCAATGGAGGTCTTGCCGGATCCGGCCACCCCTGGATAATCAATGTTCCTCTTTCTCATTTCTGATAATCTGGTTCTGCTCTTTCTGAATGGTGGAAATAATGGATTTCATTTTTTTCATCGGAAGTATGGCTCAGCTCTCTGCAAAACATCATCCTGTACATTGGCAGAGCTTTCAAGCGCGTATTCCATGATCCGTTCCTGATTTTAAACTGGCGTTTTCTGGTAAGCTCTCCTGCTGTCCACCCGGCCGGCGCCAAAATCCGGCCTCTCAACCTCGCAGTCATAAAACATGCTGGATATGGGGGCGCGCCAGTCAAAATCAACGGTTTCATTTTCATATTGAAAGGCAAATCTCCCGATATAGTACGGCTGTCCTTCCTCCTCCTCTTCCTCCTTAAAATCAATTCTGGCAAAATAAGGGGAATCCTTTAATTTCACAATCCGATCCTGCATCTCCACAGCAAAGGCGCCTGTCCTGTCTGTCTGCTTTAGCAGAAGTTCATTCTGTAACATCTCATGGGGTCTATTTCTCCCCCTGTGGTCCGCCATGTATTTCTTGGTATCCGTATACTCCCCTGTCCGCCCTGCTGACAGATGCCTCTGCCCTTTGCAGGGCTCTTTGGGAGAGCCTGGCACTTACCTGTTCCAGATGGACTAATTCATCGGGAAACGGAATGGCTGAATAATCACTCATGCTCCGTTCCTCCTGCTGTAAGATAAAACGCTGGGTGGGGTAGCCGTATTCTACCAGCAGCTCTGCCTCTGCAAAGCCCAGCCCCTTTATTTCCTTCCGGTATCCGGTATCTGCCTTATCGCCTTCCCGGTAGGTTGTAATGCTGATCTCCTTACCCTTAAGCAGCTCCTTCATAACCTTGTCCAGCATGGCCTTCGGAACCCCTTTTTTCCTGTAAAGCGGATGGCTTCCCATGAAATCAATGCTGCCGTTTTCATAGGAAAACAGCATGATGCCGATGGCAGAGCCTCTGTCCTTCATGATAAGCGCCTGCCCTGTGCTGATTTTCTGTCTTAAGACCCGGATATACTCCTCCTCATTCAGATGGGGAAAGCCGTCAATCACAAGCCTCACCAGTTCCATCCAGCCGGGAATATCCTCATCCGACGCAAACGAAATTTCCCATAAAGCCTTTTCTTTTCTGTCAAGCATTTCATATCTCCCTTCAAAATTGAATTTGAGCTGTAAGGGATAAAACCGTTCATTTTTCCCTGTACATATTGGAGGCATCTTATACATGGCTGTAAAAGCATTGGTAAATGCCTGCTGGCTCTGATAGCCGGATAAAAATGCAATCTGCACAATAGGTTTGCCGGAAAAAAACAAGCAGCGGCCGCCTCTGTCAGCTGCCTGCGCTGAATGTAATCATGAATGGTTAGACCCACTGTATCGGAAAACACGCGGTGAAGATGATATTTGGAATAATGGACTGCGCCGGAAATCATGTCCAAATCCATTTTTTTCGTCAGATTGGCTTCAATAAAATTAATTGCCAGGATTACCTCATCCATACTGCTCATTACACAATTGCCTCCTTGCCGACGGCACCTTTGGACCGTATCGGTTCCCCAAGTGCCGTGTATTCCTAATAAGTATAATCAAAACAAATGGGGTTGTCTTAAGAAATCTTGCGCATTTTCCGGTGAATCATACGCGGCAGCTGTTCCCAGCAGAATTGCGGCATTCTATCTTATGGAGCCATACAACATTCTTCTTTGTAACACAAAAATCCGTAATTACAAATTCTACGGTCTGTAATTTTACCGTTCCCAATTCCACATCCCGCAGCCGTGAAACAGCCCTGTAAAGAGATGCCAAAACAGGGGGAGCAGCGTCAACAATCCGTATTATATTCATATGAACAGGGGATTTATCTTCATATGATATGGGAATTCACCGGAATTTACCAATTCTTCACCCAGTGATGCTCTGAGCTCTTCCCAGTTCCTATTCTGAGGGAATCCCTGAATAAAAATTTGGTTTCCACAATTCCGATGCCTCTCAGAATAATTTCCGCCGGCTCTTTCTTTTCTATTTCCTTGATACAGATATGTTTTATCTTATTAATCTGAGCATGTTCAAATACATTTGTATTTTTCTTTGCGTACATCAAGCAAAGATACGTGAAGCGATTCATCCGGATAAATAAATTGAGTATCAGCCGCTTCAAAGAGTTCTGACAATGCATTTCTGATACCACAGACAACTTCAGCACCATGTGGCTGCTGAATCAGCCTGGCAATGGTAGATATACAGTAATCTATGGGATAGATTTCTCCATCTTTAACTGCAGAAGGGATGATATTAGCCCTGAGCAGTTTATCACCTTCGATTTTCCACAATCTTTCAAAACGCGTGAGTGCCTGATTATCAAGTTTTTCCATGTATACCACCTATTCTTTCGTTTTTTCTGTCTCCTGACCTGTTGCGCTATCCGTATTGCGCTATCTATCCCTGTTCTATCCATACTTTCGCTATCATACTGCATCCATCGTTGCTATCCCATATCCCGACATGCCGTTCACCACATTCATTTTATATGCAGTCTATCCTTTCCGGAGAATCTTGTCAAGAGCACCGTCAAAACCCAGCTTTTATCTCTGACGGAACATGAACAGGGCAGGATTCTAACGAATCCCCCGCCCTAAAAGCATTGGCACAGCGCCCATTTTTAATCAGCTATTTGTAGGATATGAATATAAACTTATTTTGTCCCGATCCCCAAGCATCTTTGTAACCACCCCGGTTCAAAGCAAACAGGAGCAATGGCATTGGGAATAACCATCAACTGGTTAAACATATCAGAACATGCCCATACCAAATCACTTTCCCCAATTGTTCCAAGGAAGATAAATACTAAAGCAACCAGCATAAATGGTCTTTGTGCTTTCTTCCCAAATAAATAAGTTACATTAATTTTAGCAAATAAATTCCAGCCAAGAATTGTGGAGAATGCAAAGAAGAATAAACAAATGGCTACAAAAAACAGCGCCGGCCTTGTCGCCGTATACAACACCAAAAAGCTACTTGTGCAAGGTTTGTATTCTTTAATGTATTTGCTGCTTCTCCTACATAGCCGTTTGCCAGAGGGCCGTTTCCCGCATAAAGTGTTGAAATAATAACCAATGCATTCAGTGTGAGAACGATAAAGGTGTCAATGAATACGCCGACCATTGCAACACAGCCCTGCTCATGGGGATTTTTCACCAATGCAAGCGCATGTGCATGAGGAGTGGAACCCATACCAGCTTCATTGGAGAACAGGCCTCTTTTTGCTCCCTGGCTCACAGCCGTCTTAATAGCTATACCAAATCCGCCTCCGATAATTGCCTGGGGCTGGAATGCATATTTGAAAATCAGACCAAAGGTTTCCGGAATATACTGAGCCTCATGGCGAGTACTCCCAAGCCGCCGATCAGAAAAATGCCGCCATGACAGGAACTAATTTTTCAGTAACGGAAGCAAGACGATCTACACCTCCCATGAAGATAAATCCACAAATAATAACAAGGAAGATACCTACAATCCAGGACGGAATCGAATGCCATCTGAATTGTGGATCAATTGAGTTGGACTGTACCATGCAACCGAAAAATCCAAGAGCAAGAATAATTGCGATTGAAAAAAAGCCTGCCAGGAATTTGCCAAATTTGCCTTTAAAGGCTGTCTGGATATAATACACCGGTCCGCCCTGAATATTGCCCTCTGCATCTGTAACACGTGTCTTCTGCGCCAGTGTTGCTTCTGCATAGATGGTAGCCATGCCTAGAAATGCAATTATCCACATCCAGAAAATAGCTCCAGGTCCACCCACAAGAATCGCTCCGGCTGAACCTACAATATTCCTGTGCCGACCTGTGCCGCGATTGCAGTTGCAACCGCCTGGAATGAACTCATTCCGCCTCCCTGTGAACCGCCTCGCAGTGAAAAAACCGCCAAACAGCTGTTTTTAAACCTTTTCCAAAGGTACCTCTGAACACATTTTGTTTTGACTGTATACCAAAGGCCTACAGCCACCAAAAAAAAGAAATACAAGTATGTAATCAGAAAGATATGAATTAATTGTGTTAACTATCTGCAGCATATAATGTCTCCTCCTAATTATAAAGTGTAGGGTTTTAGTCCCTAACAGCCCGTCAACCTATTATTTGCAGCCATTCATTTTAGATAGGCTGAACCGCCTGCCAACCGAAAGCTTATGCCATCTTTTTAGTTTCTCATCCTCCTTTTGCTGAGACGTCATATGATTGATGGCGCTGTGTATCTTTGAACTGAATGGATTGGAGTATTCCTTTGCCGGACAGGAACGCTCCCATGGCACGTCTTACTGCGTCTGCATGCCTGATGGTGCAAATTGTCCGCATCTATTACGGTAAAGTCAAAAATAATCTGCGTATCTTAGAGCAGGCTGTGCACACCTTTCTACACTTTATCTTCAAAGACAGGCTTTCAGGCGTCCATAAAATTATACCCTAAAAACCTTATCAAGTTACTTAACCAGGAAACTTACTTATGCTTTTTTGTGAAAACTAACCAAAAAGTTTTGCTTTAGTAACAGTATACTCCCTAAATTCTCTAAAATCAATCCCAAATTCCCACTTCAGTGTTAAGATTGCGTGAAAATTTAGCAATAAATACACAGTTTTTTAACACTTTATATACACCATACCCTTAAAATACTTGTCAGGCGAAACTATCCTTTTAAAACATGCATCCTGCAATATCCCTGTAATGTACCAGAATGGACAGGAACGGTCTTTCGCGGCAAGCTCCAACCCATTGAACATTTTATAGTCCCCTCCCCGCCCGGCGAAAAGCGCTCCGGTCCCTCGTCTGGCATCCGGTTATCCCTCTGCCTTTCCAGTAGTAGTGAAAGTTCAAACCTATATATTGTGAAATAACATCAAACGTTGTATAATCAGCCTATAAACTGATTCGCTTTTACAACTATGTGAAGCTCTTACTATTGCAATGGACATTACATTTGCCAGCAGATAGTTTTGTATAAAAATATATAGGCGTCACCTGGTAAACGTAGAAGTTCAGCCAGTTGCAGTACAGGGTATTGGCCATATTTCTCCAGGTCAAGGGAGGGATGGAGAAGGGATCGTCATGGTCGTAATAATTCCTGGGAAGAGCTGGATCCAGTCCGCGGTTCAGATCCCTGTGATACTCGGCGTTTAAGGTCATGCGGTCGTATTCGGGATGGCCCTGGACGAAGATCTGGCTTCCGTCCCGGTTCATCACAAGAAAGACTCCGGCTTCCTCGGAGCGGGCAAGGATCTTAAGTTCCGGGTGCTTTAGGATATCCTCCTCCCGGACCTCAGTGTATCGGGAATGGGGGCAGTGAAAGGTATCGTCAAAGCTCCGCATCAGGGGGACCTTCCGGTCCAGAGTCCTGTGGGTGTAGATGCCCGACAGCTTTTCCTCCCTTTTATATTTGGGGATCCCATAGTGGTAGTAAAGTCCAGCCTGGGCGCCCCAGCACAGGTGCATGGTGGAGGTCACATGGGACCGGCTCCATTCCATGACTGTCTTTAATTCCTCCCAGTAATTGACCTCCTCATATTCCATCAGCTCCACCGGCGCTCCGGTAATGATCATACCGTCGAAGCGGCGGTTTTTTACATCCTGGAAGGTCACATAAAATTTATTTAAGTGGCTGGCGGAGGTGTGGGTGGATTCGTGGGTGGACATGATCATATACGTACATTCCACCTGTAAGGGGGTGTTGGATAAGGCCCTTAAAAGCTGGGTCTCTGTGTCCTCCTTTAAGGGCATCAGATTCAGGATCAGGATCTCCAGAGGACGGATGTCCTGGCTGGAGGCCCTGGTCTCATCCATGATAAATACATTTTCGCTTTCCAGTATGGCCCGCGCGGGCAGATCGTTCTGAATTTTAATGGGCATGGTCGTCTTCCTCGGTCATCTTAAGAAAATCTTCCTCTGAGAGAATGGGGATCCCCAGCTCTCTGGCTTTCTTATTTTTTGCTGAATTTGATGTCACATCGTTGTTGATCAGGTAGCTGGTTTTGGAAGTCACAGAGCCTGTGGCCTTTCCTCCCAGGGCCTCGATCCGTTCCTGGAGGGCCTTCCGGTTGGCAAAATGGGTCACAGAGCCTGTGATCACGAAGGTTTTTCCTGCCAGAGGCCCGTCCGCTGCCTCCTCCGGGCCGTCCTCCAGGGTCAGCTCCTTTAAAAGCCGGTCCAGGCTTTCATTATTTTTCTGATCCTTAAAGTATCCCACCCAGGCGTCTGCCAGGACGGCTCCGATGCCGTCAATGGCACATAGCTCCTCAGCGTCGGCCCTGCGCATGGCATCCAGGTCAAAGCGGAAATGACGGCAGATCATTTTGGCGTTGGCCAGGCCGATGCCTGCGATGCCCAGGCCGTAGATCAGCCGCGGGAGCGTGGTATGGGAGGCGTTTTCTGCGGCCTGTACCAGGTTTTCATAGGATTTTTCCCCGAAGCCCTCCATGGTGACAATGGCGTCCCGGTGATGGTCCAGATGGAAGATATCGGCAAATTCGTGGATGAACCCGGCGGCAATGAATTTTTCCAGGGTCATTTCTGAAAGGCCGTCGATATTTAAAGCATCCCGGCTGACGAAAAGATCGAAGGCCTTGATCTTTTTGGCCTGGCAGTCCGGGTTGGTACAGTACAGGGATTTTATATCATTGACACTGCGGATCTCTGTTGCCCCTCCGCAGACGGGACAGTGGGCGGGGATATCCCTGACGCCGCTGCGGGTCAGGTTATCGGCGATCTGGGGGATGATCATATTGGCCTTATAAACGGTGATCCGGTCTCCGGCTCCCAGCTCCAGCCCCTCCATGATACTGAGGTTGTGGACACTGGCCCGGCTTACGGTGGTCCCCTCCAGCTCCACTGGCTGGAATACGGCCACCGGATTGATAAGTCCCGTCCGGGAGGCGCTCCATTCAATATAGGAGAGGGTGGTCTCCTGGAGCTCGTCCGCCCACTTAAAGGCAATGGAGTCTCTGGGGAATTTGGCGGTGCGGCCCAGGGATGCGCCGTAGGCGATATCGTCATAGAGAAGCACCAGGCCGTCGGAGGGGATGTCGTTGTCCCCGATCCGGCGGCTGAAATCTTCTACTGCCGCCTCCAGGGTCTCCGGGGTCACCTCCACAAACTCCACAGTCTCAAAGCCCATGGAAGCCAGCCATAAAAACTGCTCCTTCCGGGAGTTCTTAAAATCCACGCCATCGGCCTGTACCAGGGAAAAGGCCATGAAACGGACGTTCCGGCTGGCGGTGACGGCGCTGTTTAACTGACGGACAGAGCCGCTGCACAGATTCCGGGGATTTTTATACCTGGCGTCTGCGTCTGCGATGGAGGCGTTGAGTTTTTCAAAATCTGGATAGGTGATGACGGCTTCCCCCCGCAGGATCAGCCGTTCCTTGTACGGGATGGACATGGGAAGGTTCACAAAGGTCCTGGCGTTTCCGGTGATCACCTCCCCGATCTCGCCATTGCCTCTGGTAACTGCCTTGGATAAGACACCGTTTTCGTAAGTGAGCACCACGGTGAGGCCGTCCATTTTCCAGGAAAGGAGGCCTGTCTGGTTTCCCAGCCATTCTTTTAACTCATCCACACTCTTTGTCTTATTAAGGGAAAGCATGGGCTTTTCATGACGCTCCCTGGGAAGCTCGCTTAAGACCTCATAGCCTACCTTCTGGGTGGGGCTTCCGGCAAAAACTGTGCCAGTCTCCTCCTCCAGCCTTAAGAGCTCGTCGTACAGCCGGTCATACTCCAGGTTGCTCATCAGCTCCCGGCTTTCCTGGTAATAGGCTCTGGACGCTTCAGAAAGGACACCGGCCAGCTCCTTCATCCGTTTTAACCGATCATCCATTTCGGTCCCTCCTTTCCTGTCTGGCAGCCGGCCTCCTGGCGGGATCCGCGGGTCTTCTGGTCACGCTGGCCGGTTTCCCGGCCGTGGCTGCCTGCATGGGAAGATTGGTGGAGTCCTTTACCAGGCGGCGGATCTCCGCCACCTCTGCCTCCGTCAGCTCCCGGTACTGGCCCCGTTCCAGTCCGCCCAGGGTGATGTTCATGATCCGCACCCGTTTTAAGTGCTTTACATGGAAATCCAGGGCCCGGCACATACGGCGGATCTGCCGGTTTAGGCCCTGGGTCAGTATGATATGGAAGGTATAGGGGCCGGTCTTCCAGGCCTTGCAGGGCTTTGTCTTTACGGCCAGGTCTTCGATCCATACGCCTTCGCGCATTTTCTGAGAAATTCCTCTGTCACCGGATGGTTGACAGCTACGGCATATTCTTTTTCATGGTTATTCCCGCCCCGGAGGATCTTATTCACAATGTCTCCCTGGTTTGTCATTAAGAGGAGTCCTTCGAGTCCTTGTCCAGACGGCCCACCGGGTATATCCGCTGGGGATAATTTAAAAATTCCACGATATTTTCAGCCTGGTCCTTGTCAGAGGTGGTACACACGATCCCCCTGGGCTTGTTGACTGCCAGGAATACAGGCTTGCCCTTTCCGCCTACGGTCTTTCCGTCGCAGACCACAGTCTGACCAGGAGCTACCTTCATGCCCATGGACGCAGTCTGTCCGTCCACCAGCACCTTTCCGGCTTCAATGAGGCGGTCCGCCTCCCGCCGGGAGCAGACTCCGGCGTCACTGAGATATTTATTAAGACGAATGGCTTCCTCCATTGATGATCCTCCTTTTTCTGATTCATAAGTGCTGTATCCTGCTGTGATCCCATGGCCTGGGATGGAAAACGCCCCGCCGCCTGGGACGGGCCTGCCGGACCCGCCGTTTCCGGCGCAGGGCGTGAAAGGCTTAGACAGGATCATTGGTAATGAACATGGCATCGCCAAAACTGAAGAAACGATACCGCTCTTTTTATGGCTTCCTGGTATGCGTTTAAAATGTGCTCCCGTCCGGCCAGGGCGGAGACCAGCATCACCAGGGTCGATTCCGGAAGGTGGAAATTGGTGATCAGGCAGTCCAGGATCTTAAAACGGTATCCCGGGTAGATGAAGATATCGGTCCAGCCGCTTCCGGCCTTTAAGATCCCGTCCTCACCGGTGGCAGACTCCAGGGTACGGCAGCTGGTGGTGCCCACACAGATCACGCGGCCGCCGTTTTTCTTCGTGTCGTTGATCTTTTTTGCCTCTTCCTCCTCTACCACATAAAACTCTGAATGCATGTGGTGCTCCTCGATGGTGTCCACCTTTACGGGCCGGAAGGTTCCCAGACCCACATGGAGGGTCACATGGGCAATGGTGACGCCCATATCCTGGATCTCCTGAAGGAGCTCCTGGGTAAAGTGGAGACCGGCAGTGGGAGCAGCTGCAGAGCCGTCGTGCTTTGCATAGACCGTCTGATAGCGGCTTTTATCCTTTAACTGGTGGGTGATATAGGGCGGCAGGGGCATCTGTCCCAGCTGTATTTCACGCCGAAAAGCCGGGCCGGAATAACCTTTGTATCATTAATCACCAGGCAGTCCCCCGGCCGTAAATATTCCGTGATATCCTTAAAAATTCTGTGCTGGGTCTCCCCTGTCTTCCTGATCAACACCATCAGCCTGGATGCGGAGCGGTCCTCCAAAGGTCCTGGGCAATCAGTTCTTGTGGCAGTTCAAAATCAAAGTCCTTTACATCCATGGTCAATCTTTCCTCCAAGCCTATTCTATCTTCACACTGGAACCGCCTGCCGTACCGGCTTTCTTCTGTATGCGCCTGCTGTGCCGGAATCAGTCCCCTGGGCTGCTCCTGCGGCTGCCGGTGTTCCTTCTTTCCCGGGCATTTGTACCTTCCTGTCCGGCCGGAACATTCTGTATCCCTTCTGCAAATTCTGGGCCCGCGTCAGCAGACGGGTCCTGGGACCTGTGGAAGTTTTCCCTGGGCCCATCACCGCCTTCCTCCTCCTGGCTGTCTGTCTCCTTTTCTGTCTCTTCCTGAGAATGGACCACTGCACCATTGCTTAAATCCTTGTAAATTACCGGCAAAAACGTGTCGACTCAATGGCCTGTCTCAGCCTCTCATTGACCTGGTTGGACAGGCGCACATCCTCTGTCTGGTTCTGCTTCGCCATAATCCGCCTCATCACCCACTACATTTTCCCGGATAATATAATCGCCGTTGTCATTTTTTTCACTACATAACACCACATAAGGCCAGGTGCCAATGTCTCCACGCTTCTGAATTTCACCTCATAGGTGACATAGGCCACATAGGGAATCATCTGTAATTCCTGGCTTTTTGTATAGCAGACGATATCCACATGGTCCTCAATGTATACCGCCTCATCTTTTTTAAGTTCTCCTTTCTCGCATCCAGCCCTGTATCATCGCTTTACCGAATACCTTATAAAAGGGTCTGGGCATCCTGGTCCACCTTTGGCCTGAAAATAACTGCTAATCAGCTGGTTTACCTGGGGTACACCAGCACCAGCACAATAACCAGCGGGATTGCTGCCATGCGCATATATTTTATCTTATCGTCCGCAGAACGTCTGCTGCCTGTCCTTCTTCTGTTTTGTCTCATGATTCAATCCTCCTGTCCTCTTCGAAGCCCGGAGTATGTTAGTGTTCCACTATCTCCGCTCTATTCTAGCAAAAAGCGGTTCAAATTGCAATCTGTAATTAAAATACCGCAGATAATCGAACCTGAAACGCACGCGGCTCCGGAGGCCACTGCTCTATCCACTGAGCTACAGACGCATCTCCTGTATAATACACACTTGGCTCAAAAATTCAAGTCTTTTTTTCAAATTTTTCCTTTGCCCGTACAATTTCGGAACAGTCCCTCGATTCTCCGGCTGTCACGTCACCCGTTTGCCCCCGCATTTCTCTCCTGTGGCGCAGCAAATGAAACACCGAGTCCACAAGAAATACGGCCATGGCGATGGCCCCTGCGATCTGCAGAGTCTCCGCCAGATAGTAGGAGGACTGGGTCTGGCTGTCCTGGATGATATAGTACACGCTGTTGTAGATGGAGGCGCCGGGCACTAACGGCAATATTCCCGGGATCAGGAACACGGTCACCGGGGCCTTCAAAATCCGGGCGGCCACATGTGAGAACACCGCCACCGCCAGGCTCGCCAAAAATGCGGCCAGAATCTTCGACCCGGCGGCGTCCCTGGCCGTCAAGTACACCAGCCAGCACAAAGCCCCCGCCGTGCCGTACCAGCCCACAAAGCGCCTCGGCAGCTCTAAAATCCTTGTAAAGCTGGCTACCGCAAAGAACGCGCCAACCGTCTGTATCGCCATCACCATGCGGTTCCACCTCCCGTCAGGTAGCGGAACATCGCCATGCTGGCGCACCCCGGCCGCCACCGCTAACGCCACCACCGCCGCCTCCAGCATCCGGGCCGCGCCCGAGGAATAATCCTATCCTGGCAATCTCGGCTCCGCTGATCAGCATGATTTCCCCAGCCAGGACAGCGGTTTTACTATCAGATGATCCTCGCTCAATGATGTTCGTCCACTCGTCTCCATTCCTTTCTGAAACTATAATCGAGTATATCAGTACCACGGCCATCCGTCAATTTCATTTCTTGCCATTTTCCCGTGATTTCCCCACCATTCCCCGTCCGTATAGTCAATGAATGACAATATATCCCTGAATCCCGATAAAATGCGGCTTTTCCCCTGTGCCTCTCTCTGCCGGCCCGGCAGCAAAAAAATCCCTTTCCCGTCTATTGACAAACATGGCCTTGTAGTTAAGCTGGTGTCAATTCATTTACTTTCTGATATTCATATAATATCTGATATTCATTTATAGTTTGATATTCATTTATCCATCTTAAATTTATCAAGGCAATTTCATCGGAAGTTTCCCTTATGAACCAGTTCAGAAAACCTTATCATTCCGTTCAGTAAAGATATGGAACTGTTATTCAGTTTACATAAATATCATCAAAAGGGGGTATACATTTGGTATACGAACAATTTTAGCTGCTGTAAAAAAACGTATGGAGGCAGAGCTGGGGGAAGCAGCTATGAGCTGGAGCTGCACAAGGTTCCCAAAAACAACGGCTCATTCTGATGGACTATGCATCACCAGAGGCAATACCCATATCGCTCCTGCCATCTACCTGAATCCCTGCTATGACCAGTACCGCAAGGGATGCCTTTTGGACCAGATTTGTGGCAGAGCTTTGACCTGTACCGCCAGAACGATACACCGCCTCCCTGAATTATGAGATGCTGTCCGATTATGAAGGCATACGCTCTAATATTGCCTGCAAACTGATACATGCTGTCTCCAATGAAGCCATTCTGAAGGACGTCCCATATTCCCCTGGATGGACCTGGCCATTGTATTCTATCTCTGCATACATGAGGATGACACCGGCCTCATGACCGCCATGATTCACAACAGTCATCTGCGTATCTGGAACATTTCCTGGAAGATTTAAAACATCTGCCCTGTGCCAATTCTCCCAGGCTGTTTCCTCCTGTCATCTCCAGCATGGCTTGTATCATCGAGAGGATAGACGAGGACTGAATCCCCATTTCAGGAAACCCGGGCCAAAGCCGGAAACCCCTGCCCCGTTTTACGTTCTCAGCAACCGTTCCGGTATCAACGGCGCTGCCTGTATCCTGTATGAGGACGTGATTAAAAAACTTCATGGACGGGGTGGAAAGAATTTATCATCCTTCCGTAGCATCCACCGAAGTCCTGCCCTGCCGACGACGGCGATATATCTATGCGGAAATGAGCCGGCTGGTGACTCCACATTAACCGGTCCGAGGTCCCTGAGGAAGACCGCCTGTCCAATCAGGTATATCTCTATTCAAGGGGAAACGGGAGGTCACCATGGCATCCTCGGCCCCGCTTCCATTTGCTGACCTTAAAATTCCGGGCAGCCCAGGCTGTTCCCAGGTACGGTCCTTATCCAAAATATAAGACTGCCCAGCTGAAATACCAGCATTGCCTGCCCAGGCCACGGCAGCTGGAACAGCACCATTCCTATGGTCCATCTCAGGATCCTGTCTCCCGTTTGATGGTTGCCACTGCCGCGATACAAGGGTGAATACAGGAGACAGAATATCATCAGGGCATAGGCGTTCACCTCAAAACCAGCCATGGCAAGCTGAGTGGAAGGCGCTGTCATACCGGCAGCGGAGTTTACGTGCTGATTCCGTACAGAACGCTGAAACTGGGAGACAACCACTTCCTTTGCAGAGAGACCGGAAATAAGGGCTACTGCCACCTGCCACTGCCCCAGACCAGCCGGCCTCAGAACCGGCACAGAACATGACCGATGATTGCGGCAAAGCTGTGGACACGTCGGACACAGAATCCCTCCGGCCCAGGTTCAGCACGAACCAGAGCACGATGGAGGCAATGAAAATTGTGGTTCCTGCCTTTGCTGAGATAGTCCTTACACCTTATCCCATACATAGATGGATACCGTGCGGCCGTTAGGCGTTTTATACTCAGGCAGCTCAATCAGCAGGGCGTTCTGCGGCTGTCATTCTTTCCCATGGATATGTACGATAAACGCCACCAGGATTGCCATGCATCAGGCCGATGATATAGAGGGAGTAGGCCACAATCAGGGCCCTTGGTCCGGAAAAACATTTCCGCAAAAATACGTAAATCGGCAGCCTGGCAGAACAGGACATAAAGGTGTGATTAAAATGGTCTCCGCCTGTCCTTCGCTCTCCAGAGCCCGGGTTGCCATTACCGCCGGAACCGTACAGCCAAACCCCAAAGCATGGGCAAAAATGCCTTACCGGACAGCCCTACCATGCCCATGGTCTCATTCATCACATACGCAACCCTGGCCATATAGCCGCTGTCCTCCAGAAAAGCAAGGGCCAGGAACAGGATGAAGATATTGGGCAGGAACGTAAGGTCCCGCCCACCCCGGCGATGATGCCGTCCACGATCAGGGATGTGATCCACTGGGCCGCATGGACATGCTGCATGGTTAAAGTGACAGGACTGCGCCGGAAAACACATCCAGGCCCATCTGGAAATATTTTCAGGAAATCACCAACCGTAAATGTGAGGAAAAATACCAGTGCCATGATTCCCAGGAAGATGGGGGAATTCCCCAGACCGGATGGGTCATGAACTGGTCCACCCTTGTCCGTGGTAGCCGCCTTCTCATTCTTATTAAACAGGCATTCCTCAATTACTTCCTCTATGTAATCCCCATATTTTCATTGATAATCTGTTTCTCATAATTGCGTGGAAGAATCCCGGCAATATCCAGAGGATGATCCTCAATCACTACCTGGTCAAATTCCAGGAACTTGATAGCATGCCAGCGCATATTGTCCATCTCGCCGTATTTTTTTTCCCTCAGGGCGAATTCCTCAATCAGCCTGATTTCCTGCCCTCCACCTCTCACTGCGTAATGGACCACGCCCTGGGGCCCCTCTTCATAATGATGCACCACCGCATGCATCAGCACATCCAGCCCTGTCCGCCTTCTGGCAGACACCGGAACAACCGGTTTCCCCCAGCATCTCCGGCAGGCGGTGCATATCGATCTCCATCCCCGCTCCTCCACGATATCCATCATGTTAGGGCCAGGATGACCGGTTTTTTCAGTTCAATGAGCTGCATGGTAAGATACAGGTTCCTCTCCAGGGCAGGACGCATCCACCACATTGATGATGACGTCGACTTCTCCATCTTCAATGCACTTCCTTGTGACCTTCTCTTCAATGGTATAGGAGGTAAGGCTGTAGATACCGGGCAGGTCAATTACCTTGATCGGCCTGCCTTTATAGCTGGTCTCTCCTTCCACCCGCTCCACCGTAACGCCCGGCCAGTTTGCCACTTTCAGTTTTGCGCCTGTAAAGGCGTTAAACAACGTGGTCTTGCCGCAATTGGGATTGCCCACAAACCAACTGTGATCGGGCGCGTCCTGTCATCCTCATGCTGATTTGGCCCCCATCTTCTTCGCTTACCCGCATGTGTCCTCCCATGGAATCACACTTCCGTACAGTTATCCCATCCCATCTGCTCTTGCGCGTCCGTTCATGATGCCTGTTCCTCCCTGACCGTAATCCCTTCAGACAATCGGCTTTCCCAAGGCCAGACGCGTCCCCGCACCTTGATGATAACGCTTCCGCTGCCTTTCTTATTCAATATATTCACAGGCGTCCCTCATTGACCCCCAGGGCCTCCAGACGTCCTGGTAATGCTCTCATCCACCTGCACGCCCGATACAACGTATTGGCCGCCGATTTCACACTCATTCAGCTTTTTCTGCATTGCTGCCTGTCCTCCTTTTTGTAAATCATTTAAACCATATTCATTGTATGCTTAATGCGAAAAAATGTCAATAAAAAGAGTTTGTTATGACAAACTCAATTCAAAAAAAGATACAGCGAATCTCTCCCGCTGCATCTTTCACTTTTTCTATATTTTCTTTATGTTTCCGTTCTGTATATTCGTATTATGTTTTACTGCACCCAGGCTCGGAACCATCCACATATTTTCCATCCGGTGTCCACGTATTGTAATACATGGCGCCGTTGGTACCCAGATAATAGTACTTGCCGTTTGATGGCCTGCCAGCCGGTAAGCATGGCGCCGCTGGGTCAAAGTAATACCACTGTCCTCCAGCCTCTGCCAGCCGGTCTGCATGGCGCCGCTGCCCGTCCAGATAATACCATCTTCCATTAATGGCCTGCCAGCCGGTCTGCATCTCACCGCTGCCGTTCATATAATACCATTTGCCGTTGATGGCCTGCCAGCCGGTCATCATGATACCGTTGGAAGGATTCAGATAGTACCAGGTTCCGTCCAGCTTCTGCCAGCCGGTAACGATATACCCCTTGTTGTTGAAATAATACCATGCGCCGTTAATCTGTTTCCAACAGGAGGCCGGATATCCGCCGGTATCATACGCATACCATACACCAGTACCATCCTGCTCCCAATGTCCGCTTCCGCCATAGCGGCCAAGCTCATCCTCATCAATATACAGGGAGTTGGAATCCTCCGGACCATTCACCTGTCTTATTATTGTAACGGAAATAGCCCTTACACGGAAGGTATAGTCTCCCTCCTGTTAAAATAACCTGCAAAATTATATGAGGTTCCTGTAGTGCTGACCGTAGTGACCGTCTTATCGTCACGGAGCAGCTTTACATCGTAACTCTTAGCGCCCTCAATCTCTTCCCACTCAGCCGTGGTATCATTCCATTCCAGCTCCGACGCACCCTGAAGCTTGCCGCCGATACGTTTTAACTCAGCATACACTTCAATGTACTGGCCATCGTCATAAATCTTTGTTTTTTGAAATCCGCATTACATCGGAAGAGAGAAATGGCTTTTGGATGTATAGGAGAACTTTGTATCCGTCCTTGGCTGACAGTTCCACCTTTACCTCCGGTATATCTCCAACCGTCCAGGTATCCTGGTCCTCTATATTGGTATACTCGGCCGAGTCCACTTCAAATCCGCTGCTGCCGGCCTTAACCGTAATGTCTCCCTATTTCGTCCCCGCTCTCCGGCGCCTTTGAATAGGAAAAACTCCAGCTTCACTGTGTCAATCTTTTTTATCCGCTGCCAATGCAGTAAAACTACTGCCCAATGCCATTGATGCTGCCAGCAGCAGAACATACCCTCTTTTTCTCCTCATAAAACTTATCCTCCTCGTCTATATTTGCAATCAATTGTTATTTATTGCCTATCTTTATTATAAAGTAGTGACATCTATTGTACAATTTAATAATCCTTAAGAGAATATTACATTTTAGGTACAATGTTCCATGAGTTACAGAAAATTACATGTCTTGCAGCATTTTCTTAATTTCTATCATTCTGTCACGCAGCCTTGCCGCTTCCTCGAGAAATTCAGCTCTGCTGCAGCCTGGCGCATCTTCTTTTCTAATTCTTTTGCCAGTTTCTTTAATTCCTTTTCATCCATGGACTCAGGATCCTTCCGGAACTTCTCGTCATCTGTCATTCACCGCCTTGGATAACCCAATAATCAGGTCCCTGACCGCCTTTTTGATGGTGGTGGGTGTGATTCCGTGGACTTCGTTGTACTCCTGCTGGATCTGGCGTCTTCGGTTGGTCTCATCGATTGCCACGCCATGGAGTCCGTGATGCGGTCCGCGTACATGATCACATGGCCTTCAGTTCCGGGCGGCGCGGCCAATGGTCTGGATCAGGGAGGTCTCGAACGCAGGAATCCCTCCTTGTCGGCGTCGAGGATCGCGACCAGCGTGATCTCCGGGATATCAGTCCCTCGCGCAGCAGGTTGATTCCCACCAGACGTCAAACACGTCCATCCGCATGTCCCGGATGATCTGAGCCCGCTCCAGCGTGTCGATATCGAGTGCAGATATTTCACCCGGATTCCACATCCCGCATATAGTCCGTCAAATCCTCGGCCATGCGCTTGGTCAGCGTGGTAATCAACACCTTGTGGTGTCCCGCGACCTCCGGTTCACCTCGGAGACCAGATCGTCGATCTGCCCCTCCACCGGCCGCACGGAAATCTCCGGGTCCAAAAGCCCTGTGGGACGGATAATCTGCTCCACCCGCAGCAGCTCGTGCTCTTTCTCATAGACATTGGGGTCGCCGACACAAACATCATCTGGTCGATCTTGCTCTCAAACTCCGAGAAGTTTAAAAGGGGCGGTTGTCCAGCGCGGAGGGCAGCCGGAACCCGTACTCCACCAGCGTGGTCTTTCTGGACCGGTCGCCCCGCGTACACATGCCCCGGACCTGCGGCAGGGTAATGTGGGACTCGTCCACGATAATCGAAATCTTCCGGGAAATAGTCGATCAGCGTGTACAGGGAGGTTCCCCGGGCGCCTGCCGGTCAGATGACGGGAATAATTCTCAATCCCGAGCAAAATCCCGTCTCACGCATCATCTCCACGTCAAAGTTCGTCCGTTTCCGCGATCCGCTGGGCCTCAAAAGCTTGTCCTCGCTCTTAAAAATGTGACACGCTCCTCCAGCTCTCTCCAGAATATTCTCTGTGGCTTCCATCATCTTCTCCTTCGGCACCACATAATGGGAGGCCGGAAAATAGCCACATGACCCAGCTGGGCTTTGGTTTCACGTCCATGGTCACCCGTGTCGATGGCCGCGATCCGGTCCACCTCGTCGCCGAAAACTCCACCCGGTACGCCTCCCCGTCGGAGTACGCCGGGTAAATTTCCAGTCCATCCCCCCGCACCCGGAAGGTTCCACGCTTAAAATCCATCTCATTCCTGTCATACTGAATATCAATGAGTTTGTGAATGACCTCGTCCCGGTCCTTAATCATACCCGGCCGGGCGAAATTACCATTTTTTGTAGTCGATGGGGCTGCCCAGGCCATAGATGCAGGACACGGAGGCCACGATAATCACGTCGTTGCGCTCCGAGAGGGGCCGCCGTGGCGGAGTGGCGCAGCTTGTCGATCTCGTCGTTGATGGCGGAGTCCTTCTTCAATGTATGTGTCCGTTGAAGGGACGTAGGCTTCCGGCTGGTAGTAATCGTAATAGGAGACAAAAATACTCGACCGCATTCTCCGGGAAATATTCCTTGAACTCGCTGTAGAGCTGTGCGGCGAGGGTTTTGTTGTGGGCGATGATGAGGGTTGGCTTTTGCAGGGCCTGGATGACATTTGCCATGGTGAAGGTCTTTCCAGAGCCCGTAACCCCTAGTAAAGTCTGAATTGGTTGCCTTCCTGGAAGCCTTTAACCAACTGCTCAATAGCCTGCGGCTGGTCGCCAGTGAGCTGAAATTCTGATACTAATTCAAAATGATGATCCACTTAGTAAAGTCTCCTTTATAGTATACAAATACGTAAAATGTAACTATGTTTTCATAATTCTATCCCCTTGGCCCGGGTTCTCTCTCGGCCTTCTTTATCTTTGATTGAAATTGACTTCCTTTCTTCTCGTTGATACTTCTTGATCCTGAGTCGTTGACCACCGATATATCTGCCCAATGTTTCCATAAACACGTTTAAAAAGAAAATGACGTGCCCCACTGTGTTCTCCGGAAAAAGCTTTTTGAACTTAC
>VOFH01003080.1_pt1 | contig 30050 bp, 43 predicted proteins | sample 5384091 | NCBI WGS metagenome assembly VOFH01 (sample SAMN12384727, study PRJNA508395) | human gut metagenome | isolation source: healthy gut G | host: Homo sapiens
TCATCAAAATAAGCCAGTGCCTTCTGCATAGCCGTCCACATCTCTTCTATGGCCGTAGAGCATGTCGTAATCCACCAGATTGATAAAGCAGAGTCCTTCGAAATCCTTGTCCAGATATTCCAGTGTCCGCTCAATGCCTTCCGCATTGCCGGAAGTGTAGACATGCTCGGTAATGCCCCTTGCCCACGAAAATATCCTGGATCTTGCCTACTGCAATGACATCCTTTCCGGCAGCCTTCAGCTGATCCAGCATGGTCACTGCGGGAGGCAGCAGGGAAAATCGTGTCTTCTTGGGGTACGGGTATAATGTCCGCTCTCACCGATAAAAGGTCTCGCAATGACACGGCCCACGCCGTGTTCTCCTGTAAAATCTGTCTGGCGATACGGCAATAATCATATAACTGCTCCACAGGAACCACATCCTCATGGGCAGCGATCTGAAACACACTATCTGCGGAAGTATATACGATCAGTTTGCTGCGCACATGCTCGTCCCCGTAATCCGCAATGACCTGTGTGCCGGAGTACGGCTTATTGCACAGCACATCTCTGCCGGTGCGGATCCGGAACTCTTCCAGCACATCCTCGGGGAAGCCGTCCGGATAGGTAGGCAGTGGCTTGGGAGAATAGATACCTGCGATCTCCCAGTGCCCGATGGTCGTGTCCTTTCCGCGGGAACGCTCCGTCATGCGGGTATAAGCTGCCGTGGGATGGTATGTTTTCTCCCACTTCCACGCCGTCAATATTAAACAAACCCATGTTTTTCATATTTTCCATATGAAAATAAGGGCTCCTTGACACGCTCCGCAGTGTATTTACATTGATGTCACCGTAAGCTGCGGCATCCGGCATCTGTCCGATACCGAAGCTGTCCAATACAATTAAAAGACTCTCTTCATTGTTTCTTCCTTTTGTCAAGTTTTCCAGGTTAAGTTATGATACCATCCAGATTGTTCCGTGCTTCGCACTCTCACAATCTGGACCGCATTCGTAATCCGCTCATTTTTCCGCGAAAAATGGCTCGAGTTCTTATGATACCATCCAGATTGTTTCGGCTCTCGAATCTCCGGATGCTCCCTCATTTTCTTCGAAAATGGCTGCTTGCATCGCACCGTCGTCTTTTTCTCGACCCTTGGTATCATAACATAATTTTTCCCCTATGTACACAAAAATATCACTGTGCAATGGTGCTGATGACGATATTTTCCGCCGCAATATCCGTCTTTCTTTTTACGATATCTTCGATCTGTGCCCGCTGCACATCCGTCAGTTCTGCGGCATTGACCACCACATCCACGGCATCCCCTGTTGATGCTGACCACAGCTTCACTGAAACCTTTCGCCTGCAAAAAGCACCTCGGCCGCCGCTTCCTTTTCCGCGATATCAGTCATGCGCACCATGCTGTCCACCGCTTCCTGTTTCTGGGCATCGCTGAGCTCAGTACTGTTGATAATCTCCAATAAGGTCTCTTTATTCCGGGCTCTGGTCTGCTCCTTGGAAAGTCTTGCAGCAGACAGTACCTCCCACACCGTTCGTTCCGGTCAACACTGCTTCCCCGGAATCTCCCCTTCGTCCGGCGTAGCCTCTGCCACCTGCATATCTTCATCCAGATAATCTTCCATGACGATCTCCACATCCGAATCCAGGCTTTCCATATCTGTGACAATGTCTGTGGAATCCACTGCACTGAGATCTTCTGTATTATCCGACGCCAGATACTCCTTTTCCAGGTTGGTCCCCCGCAAACTGCAGATAACCTGCAATGGCTATCATGATGGCAAGTGCGGTAATCATAAGCTGATTCTTCTTAATTAAGTTTTTCACTGCGTTCCCCTTTTCCAAAGGCCTGTATCTGCCTTCTTGATTTTATACTCTATTGTATGTACCCGTCTGTGCGGATATGTTTCCTGTGACTCATTTTCCAACACCTTGACTTTGTGGGCTTCCACACCGAAAAGTGCCTGTGCGATCTGCGTGATTTCACTTGTTCTTCTGTCTGGGAACGATCCGCGGTCATGTCTTTTTCCACAATTCTTTCCTCCGAGGATTCCAATGTGATCATGACTTCCACCCCTCCCAGTCCCCGGACGGATTCCAGCATTTTCTTCAGTTTTCCCTCCAGATAGGCGGTATATTCCTCCGCGCTTCCCGCTGCCACCGCCCGGGTTTCGGTATCTACCGCCGTCTCCTGTTCCCCGGTTGTCTGCGAAGGAGAAGTGAAAATTCCGGCATTGTACTGTTCTGCAGTCTCTGTGCCGACGGAAGCTGCCTGTGGCTCCTCCTTTTTTTCACCGGCAGGGCGATGATAAACAATAGGACACCCAACAATACCAGAATCAACAGGTTGTCCCGACGGAACCATTTCGGAGGGCCGGAACCGCCTGCACCGTTACCTGTACCAATGCTGCCTGTGATCTTTTCCCAGAATTCACCCATTGCTTCTCACCTCTTTTTTTCTTCCCTGGCTCCGGTTTTTCTACCGTCATTTTCCTTAGCTCTCCGGCAGACTTCTCCATCATTCCAGCCGGATTGGTGCAATGTCCACATGGATTCCCCTCCGTTTCTGCATTTTCCCTATCCGTTTCCTTCTGATCCGATACTTCCCCACTGTTTTCTCCTGTAACAGCTCCCTGTGCAGAATCTTGCTCCCCACATTTGCCGGGTCATATCCTTCCCCGGCTTCCTGCGCCACAGCAGCTGCCGTATTCCCAATCTCTTCCTGCGACTGTTCTGCCTGTTCGGTGGCCCGGGTCAGCACGGTCTGCAATTCTTGCATAAATCCTGTCACCTGTTCTTCTGCATTCCAGCCGTCTCCGCCGCCGAACATGGTCAGAACAGGCTGTAACAACTGCAGCAACAGCATAACGGATAATAACAGTTTCAAATATTTATCGTAGGACTCCTTCGGTCTGAAATGCACTACGGTCTGTGCACAGATCAGGAAGATCCCAGCCTGTCCGATCACCCGGTATAACCATTGCATCCTCTTACCTCCCCTGCTTCCGATAGCTAATAGTGCCAATGTGATCAGAAACAACAGCATGGCTGTGCCCGCAGTACGAAACAGAAGCATCCCTGCATTTCCCATATGATCCGTACAGTTGGTCACTCTTTTATCGCTGACGATCCCCATAAAAGCTGCCGCACACTTGATCAAAAACGCAGTAAACAAAATCTCCAGAAGCGGAGCCGCACACGCCGCCAGAAGCAGTAACAGCAAAAGTACGCCGATGCTGTTGCGGATGACAACGGCTGAACCCACCGCCAGCTCCAGAAGCCCGTCTGCCGCATTTCCGATCCCCGGCAGTGCCGAAAGTGCCTTTTCCACGGCGGAGGTCTTCACGGAATCCAATACCGGTGTGATCAATGACTGGAACACACTGATCCCCGTGACCACTCCCAGAGAAGCCTTGAGAATCCAGCCCACCGCCTTTTCCAGAAGTTCCGTCAAAAGTGTCAGCTTTTCCTCCACCCAGATCCCGTTGATCATGGTCAACAGGCCATAGCAGTAAATCAGTGGTAGTACCACACCCAACAGTATTTTTCCGTACCATAGATCAGAAGTAGCATCAGCTGATACCCGGCTCCCACTGTAGCCGGCCCCGAGGCCACTCCCACCGCAAGAAGATACGTAGGTACCATCAGCCTTACAAACAACACGATATTTTCCACCGTCTCTCTTGCGGTTCCCAGAATCCCGGAAAAACATTGCAGCAGGATCACTCCCATGAGCAGATAGATAAAGTAAAAGCTTAAATCCGCAATCTGTTGTTTGTCGAAAACCTCCACGAAATGAATCAGCAGTGCAGAAAGGATCCCCAGTACGATCAGCCAGATCAGAATATTTTTCCTGCCCGCAGCAGATGCTCCCATTCCCTGTATCACTTCCTGCAACAGGGTTCCCGCTGCCCCCAGCACATCTCCCTGCAGCAGTTGTCCCATCAATTCCGCCACGGAGATCCGTGAGGCCGGAAACAGCTTCTGCATCCCTTTTTCCAGTTCTTCCATGCCATATTCCTGCCACATTGCATCCATTGCTCCCTCACTCTTATAAAATACCATAGATCTGTCGGATCACCGTAAGCAGAATCGGCAGTCCCGCAAACAGTACCGAAAGTTTTTCCCAGAATCTCGATCTGATCCGATACCGCTGCGAATCCGGCATCCTTGCAGATTCCGGCGCTGAATTCACAGGTAGGTGATCCCCACCACTTTCATCAAAATACCGAGATACCCTTTTGCATCCCCGAGGTACTGCTGTAATCCCGCAAACTCCTCCAGCAACTGTCCCGTCAGCCCCAGCACATAGGAAAATACCAGCACACTCAGGGCAAATCCGATCAGCAGCGTATATTCCGGCCGCTGTTGCCTAAATTGTATGGCAAAAAGAACTCCGGCGATCCCAAGCAATGCAATCTTAATGATCTCGGACATATTTCCTCCTATTAAAACGAAAACAGAGTCTGTACAGTATCAAACAGATCATAGATATACGGAACGATCCAGCTAAGAACCAGGATCAGTCCCGCAAGGCTGACGAGAAAAGCATGTTCCTCCCCTGCCGCTGTGTTTTAAGACCTGGCTGAGTATCGTTACAAAGGATTCCTACCGCAGCTATTTTAAAGATCAGTCCTATTCCCATCTTTCCCCGTCCTTTTCTCTTCTCTCTGTGGTCTCCGGAACCGGCATCAGACTAACAATAACAGTATCAGCAGACCGCTCATGGCTCCTAGTCCTACGGAGAGCCTGCATTTCTGTGTAATTTCCCGCTGCTGCATATCCGCCGTATGTTCCAGTCCCTGTCTGGACAATTCGATACTTTTTATCTGCATCGTTTCATCCGCATAGCCCTCTTTTTCCGCAAAACGCAAAAACTCTTCAATGTCTTCTTTTTTCAGAGGAAGCATCCGCAGCTGTCTGCGAAAGCTTTTCTCCGCCAGTTCCAGAAAACCAGCATCCTCCGTCTCCGCATATTCACGGTATACTTCGGTGCAGATCTCCCAGCCTGTCTTTCCGTTGTCTGCCGGTCTGTCGGCAGCATTCCGGAAGTGTTGACCCGTTGTACCGGATCTCACTGATCCACTGTTCCAGAATGCGGATGAGTTCCCGGATCGTATATAATCTTCCTAAGAATTGCTGCCGATACCACAGTCCCATTCCAAAGCATCCCAACAGAATCAGAAATCCTCCGAGCATCTGCATTCCATCCGTCCCCTTCCTTTTAAGATCACTATGCGGTCAAATATCTGTCGCAGGCAGGATTCACCCAGGCGCTTTGCTGCGTCCGTCTCGTCCGTTCCATGCAGAGTGGCCAGCAGACCGCAGCCGCAGGCCGCTGCTTTTTGTAAGGCCCGCCTGTCCGTTTCCTCCCCAGTTCATCCACTGCAATGACTTGAGGTGACATGGAACGCAAAAGTAATAACATCCCCTGAGCCTTGGGACAGCCATCAAGCACATCCGTCCGCATCCCCAGATCATTCTGAGGTCTTCCCAGATAGCTTCCCTGCCAGCTCCGAGCGCTCGTCCACCACTCCCACCCGAAGTCCCGCACCATACGTATTACCATCGGAAATCTGACGGATCAGATCCCTGAGCAGAGTGGTTTTGCCGAATCCCGGAGGCGATACAATCAGGGTATTCTGAAATTTTCCTTTCTTATATAATTTTGGCAGGATACCGTCAGCTGCTCCCCCGGATCTCATGGGCGACCCGGATATTGATAAACGCAATATTTTTTCAGAGTGCGAATCACTGTTTCATTTTCCAACACAGCCTGTCCGCACAATCCGATCCGGTGTCCGCCTTCCACAGTCAAAAAGCCCTGTCTGATCTCATCGGCATAAGCATACACCGAATCCTGACACAGCCAGGCGATCAACTCCCTGTATCTCCGCTTCCGTCACCAGATGCGCTCCGTAAGGATGCTCCTGCCATTCCCCGCCGTTATTTAAGAAATAATCCTCTCGATGTTTCCACGATCACCGGCCTGTCCACACGTAGACGGATCTCGCAGATTTTTCCCCCATTATCCGCTGTCTTCTGCCAGAATGCTCTTCTCTTTTGCGGAAAAATACGAAGCAGGCTGTCCATGTTTCTCCTCCCGTAACTATTCAGAACCTCATGCGCAAAATCGTTCCTTCGGAACTTCTCCTTTGCGAATGCAGGCATTCATCAAGACTTAGCTGATATTTAATGCTCTGAATAGTTACAATATATGTCTCCGTGGACAGGATATTCCTTTCAATCTTCTCTTTTTTTCTATAGTGTGGTATAATAAGCGATAACTGTTTTTATGACTTTTGTTTTGGAGGTTTTATGAACATAATCATTGTGGGCTGTGGCAAGGTTGGCTACACCCTGGTAGAGCAATTAGGCGGTGAGAATCACAATATCACCGTGATCGATACCAATGAGGAAAAGGTGAATTCCATCACGGATGATCTGGATGCCATGGGCATCGTGGGCAATGGTGTCAGCTTCCAGACACTGTCTGAGGCCGGCATTGACCATGCTGATCTGCTGATCGCCGTGACCGGATCCGATGAGCAGAATCTTCTGTGCTGTGTCATTGCGAAAAAGGCGGGACATTGTAAGACCATCGCCCGTGTCCGCAATCCTATCTACAATAATGAGATTGCTTTTCTGCGGGAAGAACTGGGGCTTGCCATGATCATCAACCCGGAGCTGTCCAGTGCCGCCGAGATTGCCCGGATCTTCCAGTTTCCTTCTGCAGTTAAGATCGATACTTTTTCCAAGGGAAGGATCGAGCTTCTGCATTTCCGCGTGACCCATGACTGTCTCTTAAATAATTATGAACTGATCCATATCCGTACCACCTTAAAATGCGATGTACTGGTATGTATGGTCACCAGAGGTGATCAGGTGCTGATCCCCAGGGGTGATTTTGTCCGGGGGAAGGCGATGTGGTTGCTATTGTGTCCCTCCTCCAAAGGCTAATGATTTCTTCAAAAAGATCGGTATCGGCGCCGGCAGGGCACGTACTGCCATGATCGTCGGTGGCGGAACCATTGCTTATTATCTGGCAAGAAGACTTTTAGAAGTCGGCATCCATACCAAGATCATCGATCAGGATCCCGCTCGCTGCGAGCATTTGAGTGAACTGCTGCCCAAGGCTTCCATTATCTGCGGTGACGGTACGGATGAACGTCTTCTGATACAGGAGGGCTGGAGAACGTGGATGCTTTTGCTGCACTGACCGGACTGGATGAGGAAAATATCCTCCTGTCACTGTATGCGAAACGGACTTCCCGCGCAAAGGTAGTCACCAAGATCAACCGTATCAACTTCAGTGGTGTCTTAAGTGATATCAAGCTGGATACGATCTCCTATCCGCGCCTGGTAACTGCAGATATGATCATTAAATATGCACGATCCATGAATGAATCTCTCAACAGTAATGTGGAGAATCTGTATAAGCTGGAAGACGGTCATGCAGAGGCACTGGAATTCTACATCAAAGAGGATTCTGCCGTTACCAATATACCTCTGAACCGTCTGCACATCCGGAAAAAATATCCTGGTCTGTTCCATCGTCCGCGGAGGACAGGCTATTATTCCCAGTGGTCAGGACGAGCTTCATGTAGGCGATTATGTGGTCGTAGTACTGACACATGCACGGCTGAATGATATTAAAGATATTATTGAAGGGTAATTTTATAGAAGGACATTATCATGAATTTTGCGATATTGAGTTTTATTATCGGATTTATTTTACAATTTGAAGCTTTATTCTTACTGCTTCCCTGGATCGTGGGTATGATCTACGGAGAATATCATGTGGCACTGATCTATCTGGTGACCGCAGCTGTTTGTTTCATTTTAGGAAAATTGTTAAGTTTCAGGCACACAGGACGTTTTAAGGAATTGTACGTCAGGGAAGGCTTCACTGCCGTTGCCCTGGGATGGTTTGTCATGTCTGTTTTCGGTGCTATTCCTTCGTTCTCACCGGAGAGATTCCTTTTTATATTGATGCTCTCTTCGAGACGATCTCCGGCTTTACGACCACAGGTTCCAGTATCCTGTCCGATGTGGAAGCACTCAGCTATGCCAGCCTGTTCTGGCGCAGCTTCACTCACTGGATCGGCGGTATGGGCGTATTTGTATTTATTATGGCGATCCTGCCGATGATGGGTGGCTCCACCATGAACCTGATGCGTGCGGAGAGCCCCGGTCCTTCTGTCAGCAAGCTGGTACCGAGAGTACGGGATACTGCGAAAATCCTCTATGGACTTTATATGGCGATCACTGTTCTGGGCGTGATCATGCTATGCCTGTGCGGTATGCCGTTGTTTGATTCCCTGTGTACGACCTTCGGCAGTGTCGGCACCGGTGGTTTCGGTGTCAAGAACAGCAGTATCGGCGGTTACTCTCCACTGATACAGAATGCAGTAACGATACTTATGATCTTAAGCGGTGTCAATTATACGGTATATTTCTGTCTGTTAAGCAGGCAGTTTAAGGAAGCTTTTTCCATCGAAGAAGTTCGTTGGTATTTTTGATCATTTTCGCCAGTGCTCTGACGATCGCCTGGAATATCCGCCCGCTCTATGCAACTTTGGGAGAGACACTGCGGCACTCCTTTTTCCAGGTAGGAACGATCATCACCACCACCGGATTTGCCACCACGGATTTCAATATGTGGCCGCAATTGTCGAAGACGATCCTTCTGCTTCTGATGATGATCGGAGCCTGTGCCGGCAGTACCGGTGGCGGTATAAAGGTATCCCGTGTGCTGATCCTCTTCAAGGCGATCCGCAAGGAGCTGTCCATGATGATCCATCCCCGGATGGTGAAAAAGATCAAGATGGACGGACACAATCTGTCCCACGAGACGCTTCTGTTCCACCAATGTCTATATGACGGCTTATTTTATCGTACTCTTTGATCGTCTGTCTGGACGAATATGACCTGAGCACAAACTTTACCGCAGTACTGGCCACCCTGAACAATATCGGTCCCGGCCTGGAGTTAGTCGGTCCCACCCAGAACTTCGCATTGTTCAGTCCTCTGTCCAAATGCGTGCTGATGTTCGATATGCTGGCCGGACGACTGGAACTCTTCCCCATGCTCGTGATCATGCTGCCGTCCTGCCTTGGAAGAAATATTAATTCCTTAATCACAAAAAATGAGTCTGTGATGACATTTTTAATCGTCACACAGACTCATTTTTTCATGCATACCTCTAATCAAATGTTGACCGAAATGAGAACGCTACATATCATTACAATCATTATATGATGTCGGGGTCAAAAGCCCCCGACTTTGATGCCTACGGATTGTTCCGTGTTACGCACTCCCACGTCTCCGCTCCGCTTCGGTCCGTGCTAGACATGTGCCACTGGCACATAGCACCCTACCCAATATTCGCATATCGTGGGATTATCATCCCACTTTTTATGCTCATATCGGGGCGGGTTCTAAGGTCTTTCACCCACCTATGAGCAAGCTCATGTGGGCTTAGACCTTTTGACCCTGGCATCATTATATATGAATCTTCAGACACTTCTTTCCGGTCAGTTCCTTCGTCCGTTCATCCGGCTGTCCAAAGCCAACATAAATATCTGCTCCCCTACCGGTATGTACAAATTTACCTTCTTCATCTACAACGGTAAATGCCCTCCTCGGAATTTCCAGTGTCACCATCTTTTCTTCTCCCGGTGCAAGTTCCACGCGCTTAAACACGGCAAGTTTAGGATTGGGCACTTCGTTGATATCCTCAACCTGTACATAGACCTGCAATACATCCTCTGTAAAAACATCTCCGTGATTTGCAACGGTTACTTCAACACCTACACTCTGTTCTTCCGTCTGTGCATCTACCCCATCTTCCGTCAATTCCGCCCTCGTAACTAATGTATCAGCATAATTCAGCCCATAACCGAATGGATAAAGCGGAGCTTTTTCCACAAAGCGATATGTCCTGTTCTTCATGGAATAGTCATCAAAATCCGGCATCCCCTGTAAATTGCGGTAAATGGTAACCGGCAATTTACCCGAAGGTGATATTTCTCCAAAGAGTATATCTGCAACTGCCTTTCCACCTCTTGCTCCCGGATACCATGTCTGAAGAACTGCATTCGCCCTGTCATCTGCCAGGTTCAAATCCATAGCACTTCCTGCCATCATACATACAATAAACGGAACTCCCATTTCTGCCACGATTTCCAAAAGCCTCTGCTGTGAAGGCGGAAGCATCAGCCCCTGCTTGTCTCCGGATGCATATGCATTGCCTGTATCGCCCTCTTCTCCTTCAAGACTTTCGTCCAGTCCCAGACACAGAATAACAAGATCCGAATGTTCTGCAACTGTCATTGCCTCAGAGATACGGTCATCCTCTCTTGCCAGTTTTTCTACCTGATCTAAAAACAAATGGCAGCCTTCTGAATAAAGTACCCTGACATCATCGCCTACATAGTCCTGAATACCTTCCAGTACAGTAACATACCTTGAAGCCGTCCCATGATAATTGCCGATCAGGGCTTCTCTGGAATTGGCATTGGGACCAATGACTCCGATTGTTTTAAGTTTCTTTTTTTATTTAAGGGTAAAATGCCATCATTTTTTAACAATACGACACTCTTGCATGCTGCCTCTATGGAAAGCTCAATATGTTCCCTACATTCAACAACTTCATACGGAATATTATCATATTCTGTCTCATCAAACATTCCCAGCAAGAATCTGGTCGTAAATAAACGAATGGCTGATTTCTGCAGTAGTTCTTTGAAATAAGCCCCTCTTCATAGGCATTCAGGATTTTCTGATAAGTACATCCGCAATTAACATCGCAGCCCATCTCCAGAGCCAGTCTGACGCTTTCCTCCGGTCTGTCTGTCACCTTATGGTGTTCATGAAAATCACGGATAGCCCAGCAGTCTGAAACATAATGTCCCTGAAATCCCCACTGTTTTCTCAAAACCTCCACCATCAGATAACTATGAGCACAGCATGGTTCACCATTGGTTCTGTTGTATGCGCCCATAACCGCTTCGACTTTTCCTTCCCTGACACAGGCCTCAAACTGCGGAAGATACGTTTCCCAAAGTTCTTTCATGCTAACCTTTGCATCAAAATAGTGACGTTTTTCCTCCGGGCCGGAATGTACTGCAAAATGCTTGGCACACGCTGCCGTGCGCAGATATTCTCCCTCTCCCTGCAGACCTTTGATATATGCAACACCCAGTATTGCAATCAGTGTCGGGTCTTCTCCATAAGTCTCATGTCCACGCCCCCAGCGGGGATCCCGGAAGAGATTGACATTGGGCGACCAAAGTGTAATTCCTTTATAAATATCACGGTCTTCATGTTTTTCATTTTCATTATATTTGGCTCTCGCCTCCGTAGAAACGGCAACTCCTACCCGCTCCAGCAGTTCTTCATCAAAAGTTGCTCCAAGCCCGATTGCCTGTGGAAAAACAGTTGCTGTACCCGCTCTTGCAACACCATGCAGGCCCTCATTCCACCAGTTATACTCCGGAATATCCAGATGTGGAATTTCATCTGCGTCAAAGCGCAGCTGTGAAGCCAGTTCCTCTACGCTCATCTGCTCCACCAATTCAGTAGCTCGTCTGACTGCCTCTTGTCTGTTCATAAATTCCTCCATAAATTTTTTTCTGATTATTAGCTATATAGGCTTAATACGGTCTGGCGTTCTCCTGAAAATCCTTTCTTGCCTCTGCCACACAGGTATCATAATCTGCCGAGTAAGGAACTTTCTGCTTGGATCTGAATCATTAGAAAAGCTGCGCTGTCATTTTCTTTTTGTCTTCTCTGATACTCTGTTGGCAGAATACCGTATTTCTCCCGGAACAGTCTGGAAAAAGCCTGACTGTTGGGGAAACCGTTCTTTAATGCAATTTCGCCTATGGTCAGATCCGTTTCCTCCAGTTCCCGCAATGCATGTTCAAACCGGATGCTCCGCAGATAATCTTTATAGTTGATTCTGCCATACTGACGGAACATTTTCGACAAGTAAGTAGGGCAATATCCAAATGTTGCTGCCAGGGTTTCCAGTGAAATTTCTTCTGCATAATGTTCCCGAAGGTATCCAGTAATTCTTTCAAGATGTCCTGAATGAGTATTCCCCGGATAATAATCCTTCTTTTCCTCAGGTATCCGATAAGCGGTTACCAGAAGATATTTCAGCTGATAAAAGATACTCTGCATCAGCAGTTCATAGCCGTACTCTTTTCTGATCTGCTGTCTGTACATTTTCTCAAGTAATGCAAAAAGTTTTCCATCCTCTTCCTTTTTTTTCACCGGAAAACCGCATTATCTGTTTTTCCATTGGGATCTGTAAAACAATTGCCTCATTTCGTCCCGATGTATGAATGGAATGCACTTCATTGCTGTTCACAATTATAAACTTTCCTGCCTGAAGGACATATTTTTTTATCGCCGAGATAAAAATCTACCTTTCCCTCCCGCAAGGCAAATATTTCAACACAGCTATGTTGATGCGCCTCACATATATATTTTCCGTCTGCACCTTCGAAACGGAATAGCTTAAAGGGCAGTCCCCGATCCGGCACCACTGCTTCCTGCCGGTATATCTTCTCTTCTTTCATAGTCATCCCTAATATTCCACACCGGAAGATTTTCTGTTCCATGATAAAATCTCACCGGCAGTTTCCCGGAGGGGGAAAATTCTCCAAACAGCATTTCGGCAATTACCTTACCACCTCTGGCTCCCGGATACCAACAATCCACGATGGCTTTCACATTCGGGTTGTGTTCCGCCCATGGCAGATCTATGGCGCTTCCTGCCATTAACAGAACCACCACCGGTTTTCCCATCGCTGCAACAGTTTCCAGAAGTTCTTCCTGAAGTCCCGGCAGATTTAATCCCAGTTTGTCTCCGCTGGCATATTCATTCCTGGCATCGCCCTGTTCTCCCTCTATGGTTGCATCCAGTCCAAGGCACATTACTGCCACATCGGCATGTTCCACGGACAGCTTTACTTGCTCCGTGGTACGCACTCCCACTTCTCAGCTCCGCTGCGGTCCGTGCTAATCATGTGTCACTCTCTTTATTTGTAAATTCTGTAATTTCCCGAAAGTGCCAGCATGGCAAACAGGTACAGGAAATTATCATAATATCGTCTGTCCCCGGTGCGGAGCGGAGTATTCCAGAAGCGGTCTACGCATTCCTTTATATGAGGACCGTCTGCTGCCAGTGATGCCTGTGCATTGACTGCTACAATGGCAACCGGATGCAGTGCCTTCTCTTCCAGTCTTGTTCCATCAATCAGGAACACACCGTCCCAGTGTTCTCTCTGCTCTTCACAGTAAAATCTCTGCAGCCGGTTTGCGATCTCCGTCTGCCACGGATCTTTGTCATACCAGAGATGATCCATAGCAATGTTGGCTATGGTGCGGTATGCATCACTGTAGTACCAGTCATGCTTTCCGAAGATCTCCTGATGCCCAGCATGGGGTGTCCCGTCATAGTCTGCGTATTCTGCGCTGAGACCGGTTTGTGGATGACATGCCTTATGCAGATATTCTCTGCTGGCTGCCGCAGCCTGTCTCCAGAATTCCCGGTCTTCTTCCTCCACCTTCTCCGCAAACAACTCATAAAAATGAGGCAGATGATATGAGGGGTCAGAAAAATCCATGTTTGTGACAAATTTGATCAGATGATTGGAAGGCTCCCACATAGGTTCTCCCGGATGTCCAGGCTCCCCTTTGTGGATACATTCCCGCAGGATTGCTTTTTGCCTCTTTGCTGTAAGCAAAAATACCTTCTCCGTCCCCCCAGCGGGCAGATGCAAAAACAATGCCATGGCAAAATACTCTTCTCCGTCCGGTGCCGGTCCTCTGCATTGTGCGTTCCATCCGTGCTGCAGGACCAGGCAAAATAGTTGCGGCAGGGTCCTGCCGGAATATACATATAAGTCCGCACCCACTTCCAAAGGCGGTCGAATTCTGCCTTCTTATCCATCTGGACACAGACCATCATGCCGTAGGACATTCCCTCCGTGCGTACATCATGATTGCCGGTATCCTCCAGATACGCCATATCATCTCCTGCCTCATGATAAAAACGTTCTGCCTCCGTTCCGTAAAATATGGTTTCAAAGGTCTGTTCCAGTCTTTCCCCGATTGCGGTCTCATCATAACCGCACTCTTTTCAATACATTTCGATAAATTCCAGTCTGATATGCTCCTGCCATTTGCTCGTTCTCCGATTTTTATTCTTTGACGCCACCCAAAGTAAGTCCGGCTACAAAGTACTTCTGTAAGAAAGGATAAATACAGATAATGGGCAGCATGGTAATGATCGTTGCCGCTGCACGCACGGAAGTCGGTGTTACGGTTCCTGCGGCATTCTTCATTGCCTCCGCTGAAGTTCCCTGATTGGTTACGGAGGATAACAGCTTCATCAATTCATACTGCAATGTGGTCAGATTACTGCTCATGCGATTGTAAAGCATGGCATCAAACCAGGAGTTCCACTGTCCTACCGCCACAAACAGGGCTACTGTGGCATAAACCGGCTTACACAGCGGAGAATAGATCTTAAGAAAAATAGTGCTGTAACCGGCACCGTCCAGCTGTGCAGATTCTTCCAGGCTGTCAGGGATTCCGTTCATATAAGTACGGATTACCAGCATGTTAAATGCGCTTACCATTCCAGGGATCACATATACCCAGAAGTTGTTGGTAAGCCCCAGCCCCTTATATAAAAGGAATGTCTGGGATCATTCCACCGTTTACATACATGGTGATGACCCAGAACAGGGAAACCTCTCTCTGGAACAGGAATCTTTTGCGGCTGACAATAAAAGCAAGGATCGCATTGGCTGCCAGAGACAACAGGGTTCCGATCAGGGTTCTGGCAACTGTGATATAAGCGCCTGTGATCAGATTATCTTTATGTAAAACCGTCGTATAGTTTTTCCAGGTGAATTTTCTCGGCCACAGGTAGATTCCTCCCCGCAGGGCATCCGTACCATCATTCAAAGAGATTGCCAGAGTATTCAGCACCGGATATAACGTTACGATCACAAACAGGACCATGATGATGCCGTTTATGAACGGAAAAATGTCATTTTTTTGGATTTGATCTTATACTTTGTATCTATCATTGTAATTACCATCTCTTTCTGTTTTAGAATAACTGCTCTTCGCCGTTATGTTTTGCAAACTGATTGGCCAGAACGATCAGGATGATACTTACCAGGCTCTTGAAAATATCTGCGGCTGTACCTATTGCATAATCTCCCTGGCTGATGCCCCATTTCAATACATAAATATCAATCGTCTGGGAGAACTTCTGTATCAATCCGTTTCCTAACAGATACTGAATTTCAAATCCTGCATTTAATACATTACCCACATTCATCAGCAATAAAATTACGATGGTCGGTTTGATTCCCGGAAGAGTAACATATTTAATTTTATTCCATCTTCCTGCGCCATCAATGGCAGCAGCTTCATACAGGGAAGGGTCAATGGATGTGATGGCCGCCAGATAAATAATGGCATTCCATCCTGTCTCCTTCCAGACATTTGCAAATGCTACGATCGGCCAGAAGTACCCAGGATGGGCAAAGAAATTGATCGGCTGGCTGAGCACATGCAGATTTACCAATACTTCATTTACAATTCCGGTACCGGACAACATATCATGCAGGATACCGGTTACGATGATCCAGGAAAGGAAATGTGGAAGATAAGATATCGTCTGCACTGTCTTTTTTCCGCCCTTACTCCTGATCTCATTCAATAGAATAGCAAATACAATTGCGGTAACGAAAGTTGCCACAAGGTTGATCACACCCATGGCCAATGTGTTCCTGATGACCCGCAGGAATGTCACATCCGAGAATAACATCTGAAACTTCTGAAGTCCCACGAATTCGGAGTGCAGGATTCCCAACTGCGGCTTATAATTCTGGAATGCCATCGTCCATCCGGCTAAGGGAAGATAGTAAAAAATCACTCCATAGATCATCATTACTCCTGCCCAGAAAAGCAGAACTTTTTGCCTTTTGATTTCTTTCCATGTGATAGGTGTTCTGGTTTGTTTTACTTTTTGTTTCGATTTTGTTCTCGTTAACGACATATCCTCGCTCCTTAAAAAACGGGCAGATGAAATTTTACCTGCATCTGCCCATTCTCAAATTTCATTTATATGTTTTTATTTGAACTTTGCTGCCAGTTCCATTCTGCTGTCCAGTTCTGCCTGTAATTCACTGATAAAATCTTCCGGCTTGCAGGCATTATATGCATCCATATAATCCGCCCATGCTTTGTCGAAATCAGCTGCCATAACTACCTGAGGAAGATACTCATGCTTTACTTCACCGATCTTGGTCCATGCCATACCACCGGGTGTGCTGGTATTGAAGTTATTGGAGAAGGACCACATAGGATACCATTCACCGGGTGCTTCGTTGGTGCCCAGCATTTCCACGTAAGTCTCCGCACCGTATGCCTGGAATGCTTCCTTCACATCATCGTTTAATCCATCGAAGAATTCCCTCGCCTGGCCATCTGGCTTGTTTGCATTGATACCATCATCACTGGTTCCGTTGTACTGAGGGAAATAAGAATAAGAGCACATATGGAATGCCTTATACTCTGTATCGGAAGCCTGCGTTCTCTGCTCCGGTGTTCTGTAGAATTCACCGTTCTCATCTACTTCATAGTCAACACCTTCCACACCCCAGAAACGAAGGTTATGGATATCCTGATCCAGCAGATCATTGATCAGCTTCAGTGCGCCGGGAACATCCTTACAGCTTACAGTAATTGCAAGTCCGCTTCCTGAGTTGAATGCGCCACCGGCATTATGCCACTGGTTCTTTACGCTTTCATCAATTGTAATCGGCAGAGGAATGTAATCGCATCCCTGTGCATCCAGTCCTGCCTGCTTGATGGCATCGCCTGCTGTGTAAGCGAAATCCCACCATTGATCGATCATACCCAGGACACGTCCTGTAGAAAGTTTGGAAATATACTCATCATAAGACTGGGTAAAGGACTCGGGGTCTACAATGCCTTTCTTGTATCCTTCATTTAATTTTTTGAAATACTTTTACTGCGGTATCGGAAGTGTTGTAATCCAGTACCGTCAGCGTCTCAGGATCTACCATACAGCTTCCGTCATTGGGATAACCATCCAAGAACTGAGGTGCGTTCTCCAGACAGAAGTATCTCCAGTCATCACAGAGAATGGTATAAGGAATATTGGCTGTTCCGTCTTCCATAGTAGGATTTGCTGCATTATACTTTTCGATCAGATCAAAATACTGATCCATGGTCCGGATCTCGGGATAGTCTGCCCATTTCAGAACTCTTGCCTGAATCCAGAATGCTTCATCATTATGTGTACATACCTTCTCTTCGTTCTTGATGCAGCTGAACTGAGGATCCAGTAAATGTGGCCGTCTTCCTGACGAAGCTTCTCCCACTCCAGATCAGTAAACAGATTCTTGATATTAGGATAATCATCCAGATAATCATCCAGCGCTACCAATGCTCCTGCCTCATACAGTTGTTTGGTTCCAGTCTGTCCCTCAATGAAGTCCGGATACTCGCCACCGGCGATCATGGTACCCACAGCTTCATCTGCGGTCTGTCCGGTCAGCCAAGTCTCTTTTACTTTGGCGCCTACCTTCTCTGCGATCAGCTGCTGCACTTCATTGTCGTCATTGATCTCCGATCCCGCTACCGCAAAAAATGCGGTGAATTCTTTGATGCCTGCTTCTTCTGTGGTACTGTTGGTTCCTGCGCTCGTTGTACTGTCTCCGGATGTCTGGTTTCCGTCACTGCCACATCCGGTGAACAGTGCCGCTGTCATTGCTGACACAAGTAACATGCTTACAAGTCTCTTTTTGTTCATGTTGTAACTACCTCCCTTTCGATAAATCTATTTTACCTTTTTTGAGAGGAACTAACAATCAGAGGAACTATAGCAAAAGACAGGGGAAATTATAGGTAGTCCTGTAATTTCCCCTGTCTTTATTCTCTTCTCTCCCTGTTGCATCTTTTTACGGAATCTTGCGGGAGTGCAGCCCTTGATCTGAATAAAACGGTTCGTAAAATAGTCCAGATCATGGTAGCCCACATCTTCTGCGATCTGAACGATCTTTTTATCGGTACGCAACAAGGCATCCGCAGCCTGCTCCATCCGGTAATTGTTCAGGTAGTCTTTAAAGGATTGTCCGTACTTTTTCCGGAAAAGCTGACCCAGATAAGCACTGTTGACATAATATTTCTCACTCAGGCTTTTCAGTGTAATATTTGAAGCGTAATTTTCCCGGATCTCTTTTTCCACCATACCCAGAATTCCTCTGGATACATTCTTCCGCAGCTGTGACAGATAATCCGCATATTCGCAGGCAAATCTGGTCAGATGTGCCTTACTTCCGCGCTTTACCCCGGTCGCAAAGCTGCTCTCACTGATGACCCTTAAGATTTCCTCCTGGTTCACGTCATCATCCTGTTCACAGGCTAAGTGGATCAGCTGAAACAACAGATAATTAATATTCAGGGTCATCGTCTCCCCGCAAATACCGCGTTTACACATTTCTTCATAAAAGAAAGCCACCGCCTCCCGGATTTCCAGATGATTGTTCTGTTCGATTGCCTTCAGCAGGCCATCCAGGCTCTGCTTACACAGGATCAGTCCTTCCGGAGATACCTGGACCTCCTCCTCATAGAAATAGATATCCTTCTTTGTCCGGAACCCCTGAAAAGAACGAAGCATACAGGTATTGCCATAAGACTTTGCTATGCTGCTGATATCCTGCACTTTTTTTCCTGCCAGCATCACCACATTTGTCTGTAAATTTGATGCGAGATATTCCCGGAATCGTTCCAGATACCGTTTTACATCCATCCCCTTTTTTTCCGGAACATAATCAAACAAAATCAGTCCGATATCGTAGATTTTTCTCATTGACAGAAACATCAAACACACTCAGATCTGCATCTTCTTTCAGGTATTCCCTGCTGTATTCATACAGCCGCCTCTGTAATGTCCGCATTTCCCGATCTGTCGTTCCCTCTTCATCACAGACTTCTTCCATCTGGATTTCCACATATCTCACACCGATTCCACACCTCATGTGTTCATGTATATATCTGGCATTCAGGTCATCAAACTTCCCCTGGATCAATGCGATCATATTTCTCGCCAGATAAGCCTGCTCCAGCTTCCGGTTCTTTTCATGATCCAGTTCCTCTCTGTTGTGCAGGGCAAGAACCTTATTCAGTACCTTTGCACAGAATCTCGCTGTCTACCGGCTTCAGCAGGTAATCCGTGCAGTCATTCTGTATTGCCTGTTGTGCAAAACTAAATTCCGCATATCCGCTCAGTATAACAAAATAGGCATCTGAAATTTTCTCTTTACGGATGTGTTCCAACAGTTCCAGTCCTGTCATCCGAGGCATTTTAATATCGGCAATAACCAGATCTACCTTTTCCTTCTTCAAAAAAGCCAGTGCTTCCATCCCATTTGCCGCTGTTCCCTGCAACCCGAAAGCCTTCATTCTCCCAATCTACTAAAAGTTTCAATCCCTGTAAAATAAACGGCTCGTCATCTACCAGCAATACTTTCAGCATCTGTTTTACCCTCCTGCAAACAGGGAATCCGTATCGTAACCGTGGTTCCCACTCCTTCTTCTCCTTCTACACGGAATTCCACTCTGTTTTCCGTTACCATTTTCAATCTGACACAGGCGTTAATAATCCCTACTCTTCCGCCGCCCTTGAGCATCTCAATGCTGGCATTGCACATGTTGTTCTGTAGCTCTGTAAGTTTGGCCTCCGCCATACCGCTTCCGGTATCTTCAATTTCTATCTCCAGCCCTTCTTCCTGACGGCCTATCCTTACAAATATCCATCCCGGGCTGGATTTGCTTTCAATGCCATGCACACAGGCATTTTCTACAAAGGTTACAATCGTAAGCTTGGGTATCTTGAAGTTTTCACATTCTCTGTCTACTTCAATGTCATAATTCAGCCGTTCTCCGAAACGATACTTTTGAAGCGCCAGATAAGCTTTCACAAATTCAATCTCCTGGAAGATACTCACGGAATCATTGCCCCATTCCACATACTGTCTCTGCATCACCGCAAGTTTGGACACCATGTCGGCTGTCTCGTTTTCTTTTTTCAAAATGCTGTGCATCCGGATGCTTTCCAGTACATTAAACAAAAGTGAGGATTGATCTGGCTGTGTAATGCCAGAAGTTCCGCATTTTTTCTTCCCACCAGTATCTCCTGCTCACGGATCTTATTCTTATGTACAGTCTCGATCAGTCCATTGGTACGTTCCACCATGCGATTATAATTTCGTATCATACTGCTGATCTCATCTTTACCGTCTTCACAGGGCATGGGAATAAGATGATCACTGTCTACCGATTTGAATACCCTGCTCAGTTCCGTAATCCTTTTTGTAAAGGAACGGTTGAAGATCTGAACGAACCAGAAGGGAAAAATAACGTTCGCCACAAGGAGCAGCAATATGATGGGAAGTTCGTTCCGGATGCTTGTAAGAAAACTGTTCTCTACCGGCTTTACATAAATCGTAAGATCCGTACCATACAGACTGATGGTATGTTCATAGGCTTCTCTTATTGTTGCGTTATCCAGCCGCTGAAACTCGCTGCCGTAGCTGCCGTATTGTCCATTGGAAAGGAGGATCCGATCTCCTTCACAGATCAGAACCTCATTATCATAGTTCATGTTTTTAATGATGCGCACCATACTGCCATAATCAAACTCGATTTTTAAGTACTTTTCTGTCTCTGCATCATAGAAATCCAGCCGCTGTAGATAAATGATGCGCCGCTCCCTTGTGATTCTGGAACTGCTGTCATCATAGACAAAAAAAGAGCCCTTTGCTTTTCGCCTCTTCGTTCAGCTGCAGATAGCTCTCTGTATTCCTGAGCTTATCCAGCGTATTGACCCTTCCTCCGTTTACAATGGTATCGTTATCCGTATACAGGGTCAATATCATACTGTTCATTCCCAGTGCATTTTCCAATAACGTCCCGCTCAGGAAATTCTGATATGCCGCCACATATTCTGCAGAATTAGTGTATCTTTTGGATAAGAACTCTTCAAAATCGCGATTGGTATAAATACTGTTGCCTATCTCCCCGGCATTTCCGATCATACTGCTCAGACTGTATTCCACCGTACTGGCAATATTAGACATCTCATGCTCCCTGCGCTCTCTGTCAAATTTTGCAGTCGTCAGGAACACAACACTGTCTGTTACAATCAGGGGAATCAACACACAGACAACATAGAAAATATAAAACTTTTTTTTTTGATGGTGAAATCATCCATCCAAAGCCCCAGCTTATGTAATGCCTTCCCCATAAGATCCTCTCCTCATTTATGTGAAAAAGAGCAGACGTTTCTGTAGCCTGCTCTTCTTTATTATAGGACATCTACGATCTGCCCGCAATACATTTTTATACGGCATTCTGCACAAACCAGGCAAAATCAGCATAGTTACTGCTGTCCTGTCCATTGGCAGATGCGTACATTCCTATCGTACATCCCACAAATCCCCTGCTTCCTCCGTGGTATAAGGAAGCAGACTGATATCCTCAGCAATCAGCCTCTCCCTGCCATCCCGAAAAAAGCCATATCCGTGCCTTCTGCCTGTCGCAATGCATTCGTATTTTAAAGAATTGTCTACCTTCTCCTACCGGCTTTTCGGTAAGGATTCTCTCTTCCCCATGGATACAGGCTGTCACAACAAAATAATTCTCGTCAGCCCTTTTCCGGATCTCCATGCGCAGATGATTTTCATGATTCTGGTACAACACCATTCCCGCTGTCTCACATTCCTGCTTCGGTTCAAATTCCATCCCAGTCTCTGCATAGAATGCATAATTTTTCTGACGGATTCCGAAATAGGAACAATGATTGCAGTCAGATATTTTTTCCTTTTTGTATAGAGCCGCAGCATCCCCGGACGGTGACTCAGCGAATAGTTTTCTTCACAGATTTCTTCTACACTTACCAGCCGTTTGTCCGGTTTTTTCTCCCAGAAACTGATATGATCGGAAGTACTGCTTACTTCCTCTGGAAAACGGTATTCCTTTGTGGGCAGTTCCAATGTATCTTCCAGATGCCCGACGCCTTCTGCAATCACCGGCCATCCATTTTCCCATGTGACTTTCGCCAGAAAATTCTCTCTTCCCATGCTGCTGTGTCCTTCACAAGGTCTGGATGCCAGCATTACCACGTACCAGTTCCCCTTACCATCCTCCACCAGATCTCCGTGTCCTGCGTAGATCACAGGATAGTTTTTCCCCAGATTCCTGTGGGTGAAGATCGGGTTTCTGGGGCAGCCCTCGAACCACTGGAACAGCTTTTTACTTCTTGCAATGCTGATGCTGTGCTCCGGTCCGGTTCCTCCTTCTGCATGCAGTAGATAATAGTAACCGTCGATCTTATAAAGGTGCGGTCCCGCCGGCCAGATAACTCCTTTTACAGCCCCTTTCCAGATTGCCATGCTTTCTCCCACAAGCTTCATCTGCCGAAGATCCAGTTCCTGCACCCAGATTTCCCAGTCTCCGTTATAGCGGACTCCTTCCGGATTCGGTCGTGTACCACAGTAATAGCATTTCCCGTCATCATCGAAGAAAAGACTGGGATCGATCCCCGGAGCATCTTCGCCGAGATAATAAGGATCCGACCACGGTCCTGCTGGATCTTTTGCCGTTACAATGAAATTGCCTCCGTAGCTTACATTGGTAGTGATCATGTAAAACAATCCATCATGGAAGCGGATCGTTGGTGCATAAATCCCCTGTGATATTTCACTTCCCTTCACCGGAAGTTGTTCCGGTCTGTCAAGAATATTCCCGATCTGCTCCCAGTGCGCCAGATCTCTGCTGTGGAAAATTGGAACTCCCGGTGCATACACAAAACTGGAATTCACAATGTAATAGTCCTCTCCTGCCCTGCATATGGATGGATCCGGATAGAAACCGGATAAAATTGGATTCTTTGCTGTAACCATTTTGTTTTCCTCACTCTGTTCTATATTGTGTATCCAAATCCTAAGATTGTAAATTTTTTATTCTGGTCTTCCTCTGTCACTGTAATCCGTACTTTATGGGATCTGCTTTCTGTCTCCCAAAACAGTAATACAGCATTACAATGCAGCCAATTGTTCTTATGGGGATCCGCCGTCATACAATATACATCATTTACAAATACATTAGCTTTCCCCACATCCATTTCTCCAGAATCCTTAAATATAAGAAACAGTGACTTGCAGGTAATCTCCATTTCAAATCCCGGCATCTGCGGTCTGCTTCCATCATACATCCAGTTATACGGAAATTCCGGTGTCTGTGTAAGGTTTCCGTCCATTTCCACACTCTGCAATCCTATATCTGTGGAAGTAAAACTACCCACCCGGATTTTGGCGCCTACATAACTGTTCTTCTTATCCAGCAAAAAATTCTTTCAAAATCAGCACCGATCACTGCCGGTCCGAAAAGCTTTTTCCGACAGGATCTGTTCCTCCGTCATTCCTTCCACAAAAGTCCCAACTCTTGCAGGTTCTGCTGCATCACAACGCTCAAACAGATATTGCAGGCAGTCCGCCATAATGGTATGTCCGGTATTATTGGGATGAAACATATCATAAAAAACTGATTTTTAGATAAAATTCTTCCCTCGCCGCACTTTAATGAAAACTGTGGAGTGACCGCATTGAGGATGCTCACCATGGGAAGATCATAAAGATCCCCCACCGGCCTTAACCGCTCCTGTAAATTCCAATCATTTGCAAATACCGAAAACAGGAGAACCACTGCCGGCTTCCATGGCAGTTTCAACACTTTCCGCACCAGGCTTTCATAACAGACACCCTTTGTCTCATCTCCCTCATCGTTTACTGCAAATTCAATAACCACAATATCCGGTCGTTCCCCTTCCCTGAGCACATCCCGGTCAAACCGGATCATTCCCAGTTCTGAAGGTGTTCCGCCGACTCCGGCTTTGATAAACCTGACATTGTTCTGTGTCGAAAAACGATTCTGAAACAGTTGAAAGGACTTATATGCATAGCATTCCGTATGGATTGGTATAGCTCCGGCTCCCTGCGTGATAGATCCACCGATATAGGCAAGCGTTACCTCTTTTCCTGCCTTAGATTTTTCAATAGCCTTACGGATACGATAAGGATTCCCCAGCTGCAACAGAGAGCGGCTGATCATGCCGCAGTATTCTTCCGAATGCATATCTATAACCAGATCCTCTTCCTCCGGAGGTGCTTCGTATCCGTCATTTAGGAAGAGTCTTACACTGACTTTTCCCATCCGCTCCGGCGCTGCAAACAGAATTTTAATCTGTCCCGGCACATGATCATCCTCTGTCCACCTGTAATCCGACAGATAGATTCTATGTTCCATGCCGTCACACTTAAGAGAAGTCGTAAGATTCGTTCCACCTCCGTACAGGTCCTTTTTCCCATACATCTGAAATACAAATTCTGCGGTTTCTTCCGGCCGGTCCGTCTCCACGCTTACGCCGATACTATGTACCAGTCTGCCAAATCCCTCTACTGTCTCCAGAAGTGTCAGTTCTTCCTTATCCGTAACATTTCCCGTGATCTGTGCACTGTTGATCAGTCGTCCGTCACTTTCATAGATAAACTGGATTCCGGTTCCGTCCTTTTGCCGTTCTCCAAAAATATCTTTGTCTTTTAATATATAGAAAAAGGTCTTGCCTTTTCCGGATCCTTCGGTGCTGCCGGTCCTGTCATTTCTATCCCTCCCGAACTTTTATCAGTTCTATTATAGTCCGGCTCTCCTTGCACAAACACCCGGGAAAATATAGGAAATGCAGGTAATAATTTTATATCCGGCAGGCTGCAAATCGTCTCCGGAAGGAATTCCAATCTTCTCCGTCGCTTCGTTCCATGACAATTGCTTTTGCTTTTTGTCCATCCGGAATATATTTCTTTATAATGTTTTGCATCTGTTCCGGTGTCTCTTCGGCATCGGTCATCACCAATATAGTCTCTACGGCTTTTCCTGCTGCCAGAAAATACTCCATAATGTTCGGTATTTTCCCTGGTGCAGGAAACAAGACGCAGTTTCTGTGGAAAGTGCTTTTAAAATCATTACGCTCCGCTCTTTTTTTCCGCTCTTTCAAAATATGCCGGTGTATATACATAGATCGTACTTACTTTTCTCTTCCTCCGCAAGATAATCATAATGTATATGCACCTGACCGTGCACTGTATCCGCCAGTTCTGTCACGGGAACTCCGGATCTGGCATTTCCAGATAGTTCACAGCCCTGTCTCCCGAGTATCCCACCGGAGCATCCGGGTTGATTACATCCGTACCATTCGCCCTGAAATACACATTATGGTATCCCGGCGTGATGTTGTGGATTTCCCCTGTCCAATATCCTTGTCTTTCCTGATCTTTCCTGAGTTTTAGGAATTCTTTTCCGTCCAGGGCGGCTTCTACCGAGACTGCCTCCGGTGCCTCGAAGCATACGACTGCCGTTCCCTGTTCCGTAATGCAGATTCCGTGAGGGATGTCCGGGTATTTTCCTGCAGGCCTCCCTGCTTCATCAGTCTCAAAGCGGATCTGGCGGTATACCGGATCAAACATCAGTATCTGTTCTTCCATGGTCTGTCGCTGTAGTCTCTGTCTTGTGATTCTGGCTGTTCTTTCCCCGGAATGTCATCCGTTTCTGCCCCCGCTTTCCGGAACAATAACGGTACAAAATCATACAGGCTTTTCCTCCAGACATGCCATTCGTGATATCCCTCATATACTTTGGAAATGCAATACTTTCCTGCATTTTCAAACTTTTGTTCTATCTGCTTCATTCCCGTTCTGATCTGATCCTCATAGCATCCACAGGACATAAATACGACATCAATGTTTCCTTGCTGTCGCAGATCCGTTCCATCTCATGAATAGCAACTCCGGAAAATACACCAGCAGCAGAAAATAACTTCATATTTTTTGCCACAATATCCGTAGTCTGCGCCGATCCCAGGGAAAGTCCCGCCATCGCCCGGTAATCTCTTCCTTTCTCACCCGGAAATTATTTTCAATATAAGGAATAATGTTGTGGATCAGTTCACTCTCAAAATTTCCAGGGTAAAATACAGGTTTTTTTTCTCCATCTTTGAAGGCATAGCCACTGCTCATGACCACGATCATTTTCTCGCACTTTCCCTCTGCGATCAGATAGTCCATGATAAAGTTCGTCTTCCCCTGCCAGATCCATCCGGTCTCGTTCTCTCCTACGCCATGCTGCAGGTACAATACCGGATATCTTTCATCTCCTTCTTCATATCCATAAGGTGTATAGACATAACATTCCTTCAGGTGGCTGCTCACCTTCGAAGCGTATTTACAGATGCTGACCGTACCATGAGGAATATCCTTTGCAAAATAGAAATCCACATTCTTCTCCTGCACCTCAAAAGTATTGATCGCAGCAAAACACCCATAAGAAATTCCGGCGTACGGATTGCAGATCCGGACACCGTCCACATACCAGAAATAATAATGCATCCCCCAGTGAAAATCTTTGAACTTCCGCAAAAAATCCGCCCTGCCCATCGGGCATCAGATTTATTTTCTTATTTGTAAAATATCCCCCAAGTCCGGCAACCTGTACTATTTTTGCTGCCGGTGCATACAGATAAAAAATGACTGCGCCGTCTTCTTTCACTGTAACAGATGGTCTTCCTGCTCTCTTTTTTTCTATTGGATATCTGTCCAAAGCTCCGTTTCTCTTCTCGTTCATAAAAAATACCCCCAATCCTTTTCTTTAGTTTAAAGGAATTGAGAGGTATTTTTCTATTTGTTTTTTATACTTTTTGTAAAAAACTTATCCTTTTACTCTTTTTCCACCTCAAGCTGCAACATCTGATAATAAATCTCAGGATTACAGGAATCATATGCTTTTCATATATTGCTCCCACGCAGTCTCAAAATCTTCTGCCATGATCACCTGGGAAGCCATTTGTGTTTCACCGCATCCATCCGATCCCTGACCTGTCCGGCAGGAGAATTGGCAGATAGGGATGTCGTGTAGCTATACATGGGATACCATGCCCCGGGAGCCTCATTGTTGCCGATCATATCCACATAATTTGTCACTCCGTAAGCAGAAAAACATTCCTGAATATCCTCCGGTTGATTTTTATAAAATTCCGTTGTCTGATATTCCAGTGAAAACGCATTGATTCCATCGGAAAGCCTTCCTTCTACTCGTGGAAAATAAGAATAAAAACAAAAGTGTTTTCTCTTTTCTTCCGAAGTCATCCAACGCTTCTCCTGCTCCTCTGTCAGATAAAACAATCCGTTTTCATCCACGCAGTAATCATCTCCCCTCTTTTCCCCAGAAACGCAGTTTAATAATCTCCGGCTCTAACAGGTCACTGACAAACTGCAAAGCTCCGTCAATGTCATTGCAGGATACCGTAATGGATAAGCCTGTAGAGCTGTCCATCTCTGCGGAGCGTGTTACATGCCATTGGTTGGCGATTCCTTCCTCTCTGGTAATCGGAAGTGGAACATAATCGCAGCCCTGTTCTCTAAGGCCCTGTTCATCATAGGCATTCTGAATCGAATAGTAGAACTGCCACCACTGATCCGGCATACCGCAGACCGCACCCGTGGATAATTTTGCCAGATAATCCTCATAGGTCTCTGTAAATACTTCTGCACCGAGAATATCTTTGTGATATTCCTCATTCAGCTTTTTAAAGTACCATTTGGCAGTATCTGTGGTGTTATAATCGTAAACCTGTAATGTATCCGGATCCACAATACAGCTTCCGTCATTTGGATAACCATCCAGAAACTGCGGATTATTTTCCAGACAAAAATACCGCCAGTCATCACACAAAATCGTAAACGGAATGTTCGGTGTTCCATCCTCCATTACCGGGTTCGCTGCCACATAGCGCTCGATGAGATCAAAATATTCATCCACAGTATGAATCTCCGGATACCCCGCCCATTTCAGCACTCTGGTCTGGATCCAGAAGGCTTCACCTGAGTGGGTCACCTCCACATCTTCGCCATGGGTCACACCAAACTGTGGGATCCAATAGATATGACCGTCCGGTCTGCGGAATCTCTCCCACTGTTCTTCCGTCAGGTAATTTTTGATATTGGGATAATTCTCCCAGTATTCATCTAAAGGAAGTAATGCCCCTGCCTCATAAAGACTGGTATCTCCGGAAATAAAATCCGGATATTCCCCACTCACAATATAACTGTTCAAGGCACTTTCCTTGGACTGTCCCACCAGCCATAGTTCTTCACAATCCGCACCTGTCAGGCGTGCGATTTCTTTTTTTTATATCATTATTCTGGTCAATAGATTCTCCCTCCACAGCAAAAGCTGTGAAATGCTTCACATTGTTCTGCGCCGCTGTCTGTGCATATGCAAAATATAATATTCCGCCCAAAAAGTCCAAATACTGCTACTGCTGCAATGATTCTTTTTTCAATCGTCTGTCCTCTTATCCATCTGTTTTGAGGCTTTCAGCCATGCAATCTCCTGCTTGTAAGGTGGAATGGTCTTCTTGTCTTCGCCCCTCCGCACACAGCCATGGTGTCTCCAAGATTTTGGGCACGGCGGTAAACCGTTCGTCATGGACGATCCGATGCAGGGTCTCATAGCCGATGGTACCCTGTCCGATATTGGCATGGCGGTCCTTGTGGGCTCCTAAGGGATTCAGGCTGTCGTTCACATGGATCACTGCAATCTGGTTCAATCCCAGAATCTTGTCAAACTGCGCAAGCACACCTTCGTAATCATTCACCAGATCATATCCGGCATCGTTCACATGGCAGGTGTCAAAGCATACCCGCAGTCTGTCCTTCCGCTCTACTCTGTCATAGATCTTTCGCAGCTCTTCGAAAGTTCTGCCGACCTCACTGCCCTTGCCTGCCATGGTTTCCAGTGCGATATTGACCTCACTGTCATCCGCATCAAGCACCAGATTCAGTCCCTTTGCGATCTGCTCCACGGATGCTTCCACACCGGCACTTAAGGAAGAACCCGGATGCAGTACCAGTACCTTACTGTGAAAGGCTGCGGCACGCTTTACTTCTTTTGCCAGAAATTCCACGCCGAAATCAAACATTTCCGGCTTCTCCATGTTGCCTAAATTAATAATATAGGGAGCATGAATGACGATTTCCCGGATACCTGCTTTTTCGGCATAGGAAATCCCCTCATCAATTCTCAGCTCTCCGATTTCCTTGCGTCTAGTGTTCTGGGGTGCCCCGGTGTAGACCATCAGCACGTTGGCACCGTAGCTTTCCGCCTCCTTCACAGAGCCTAAAAACATTTCTTTTTCCCGACATTCCCACATGGGAACCCAATAATATCTCAGCCATGATCTCTCCTTATCCGGAAATTCTTTTTTCAAAATTTATCATCTCACAGCTATCAGTTTGGCACAATCGGGAAGGTTTTACAAGAGTTTTTATTATACCGCCTATCTCCCATATTTCTTTCAATAATAGAATATCTTTTAAAACATTTTACGGTAAAATTGTTAGCAACTCTTCAATTTTTTAATGTGGTAATCTGCTTTGGCGTACGAATATGCTTCACCAGTTCCTACCGCCTGCATATTTCCAGCCTTTGCTGCATCAATACCCGCATAGGCATCTTCTACAACAATACATTCCTCCGGTTGCAAATCAAGGTACTCTGCCGCCTTTAAAAACACTTCGGGATCCGGCTTTGATTTTGAGATATTGGTACCATCTGATATTGCATCAAATGCCTCTTCAAGTGCCACTTTTTTTCAAAATAATCTTAGCTTTTCTACTGGATGAGCCCAGTGCTATTTTGTACCCTCTTTCATGTAAATCTGCCAACTTTATTACTATTAACCTTTTCGTTATTACCCATAGAAGAAGCCAGCAGCTTTTTTTTCACTACTGGCTTTCTGTATTACTCATTTTGTTTACTACACTGCATTTCGGATAAAGTTCTCACCCTTAAACACAATCTCTATATCTTTATCGTTGTA
>VOFH01002556.1_pt1 | contig 30039 bp, 42 predicted proteins | sample 5384091 | NCBI WGS metagenome assembly VOFH01 (sample SAMN12384727, study PRJNA508395) | human gut metagenome | isolation source: healthy gut G | host: Homo sapiens
TGTCGGAGTTATTAATCTCAGATATGACGCGTGCCGTCGCATCTCCTGCCCTCCCAGCTACGATTTCCACATTAAATCCGGCCTCCTGCGCATGCTCTGAAAAGCCAGACGTCTCTTCCGTCGCTGGCATTTTCGCAGACAAGCACAAGCCGTTTGCCGGTCGCTTCTGGGACAGTACCGCCTGATTATCTGCAGGCGCCTCTTCGCTGTTCCCCTGTGCCCGTCTGCCCTGCATCGGTCTGCTTTTGCCGCCTTCTGTCTGCGCCGCAGCATCGACGGAACCGCCTCCTTTCTTTCCGCATCCTGCTGTACTTTACCTGCTGTCACCGCCAAAATTCCAATTAAAAACCGCATTTTTCAATTTCATTTTTTCTTCCTCCATTTGATTTAAATTTTTAGCAATTGAATTTGTTCATAAGTGAAATGCCCTAATCTGTCATAAACGCACATACGTCCTGGTCATCGAAGCTTTTTGTCTGACCTTTTTACACCCTTTTGGTCGATAAATATTTTATAACAGCCCGGGTCATGAATCAGAATTTCTTTTAAATTCTTCTTCTTTCTGTCTTTCAGAGTTTTTCTCACCTCCGATACCTGTCGCTCGTCAGAACTTACTTCATGAGCACCCTCTCTGAGCCGATCATTTTTCGTCAGGCTTCTCTCCGGTATGGCTCTGTCCATTGAAGACGGAGTATCCATATTCCGTCGTGTCGTCGTTGGCATAGATTGTCGCCCCAAAGAATCCAGGCAGAATAATTTCCTTGCAAAAGATCATGCTCCTCCCATCTTCCCGGTACAGACCCGCCGTATTTCATGTTCCTGTTCCAGCGCGTTGAGAGAATCAGGGTTGCGCATTTCCGAAAGGATCGACATCGCCTTTTTTCGATTCAAATATACCTCGCCATCTACGACCGCCTGACAGTCGCCTATCATCCATATTTCCCTGTAAAAAGCGGAATAGATCACAGGCTGCCTGGAGCCCCTTCTCTCCTCTGTCGTACGGGGAAATCAATCTGGTCATAAATGCAGTAATCTCACCATTTACCCGTTCCACAATCTCTCAGCGGTTCATCACCGCCGCAGCGTTTCAACACACGGTAAATGATTTCCGGAAGCCAGTTTTCCCGTTGTCTTTCCATTATAAAGAAAATCAGTTTTCGATGTAACTCCGTCAATTACCGCAATATAATTTTCTGATTGAAAAAAGGCGTCTTCGCACAACCGCTCATTTACCTTGCCTTTTTTTAAACGTTTCCAGAATTTTTATTGCCACCACCCCCCTGTCATGTTTTATGATCTGTCAAACAACAATCTTTGTTATGTCTCTGTCCTCGGTCAATGCGGCGGTCATATCTGCGGCGTCATAGTCTTTTGAAGCGCTGAACATCGTCTGAAGCTGAATTTTTTCGCCCATCCGCCTTGTTTCCATGGCCAGGATCCGATACCCCTCTCCTCACACAGCTTTTTTACATAGCCTGTTGTCTCTGCTTTTTGAATGTCAATCTATGTACTCGACGATTATCTTCCTGTCCTCTTCCTGCTTATCCGCCAGCACTGCGGCGGCCCAGAAAGACTTCCACCAGAATAATCATTGCCGTTGTTATCACTCCGATCAAATACATACCCGCGCCTTCTGCCATGCCTACTCCGGACGGTGGCCCAGATTCCGGCCGACGTCGTCAATCCGCTTTACCCTGTTATTCTTAAACAGGATTACGCCCGAACCGATGAAGCCGATGGCGGTTACCACACCCGCGGCCACACGCGACGGATCCAGCTTGATATATTCCCCAGCACATCGTAAAATCCATATTTCGATATGATGATCATCAGCGCGGACGAGACCGCTACAATCACATGGGTTTTACTGCCGGCCGCCTTATTCCTGTTTTTACGTTCATACCCGATCACCCCGCCGCATATGCCGGCGGCCAGATTCTGAGCACATACTCCAGTTCTGTCATAACGGCAAGACTCATACTTTATCCCTGCTTTCTTTATTTACTCTTTCCTGTATAGTCTTAGTATACTTCCACAGCGCCCTGCTTAACAGATAGGAAACGCTACAATACATTGCGTTTGTCTCCTAAATAAAGTGTAACTTTTATTGAATTTACAATTGGGCTGTTTCGTTATTTTAAATTTTACATAAATTATGGCAACATTTTACCGATACTCTTCTGAACTGCTCGTTTATATTTTTAACACTTTCACCATATCATTTTTTTTTTTTGCAGTAATACAAATTGCAATTTTCTTAGTGAACGGATATAATGGATACAGACGGAAAAACCATGAGGAAGGAAATCAGAAAAGAAGGGGGGTGTTTGAAATAAAGAAAAATCGGAACCGATGCCTTACTATCATAAACCGCCCATGCGGTTTCAAGCGATTTTGAGATTCATTACAACCGGGACTACTCCTTAAACCATATCGTGAGAAATAAGCACAGTTATTATGAATTCTATTTTTTGATTTCAGGAGATGTCACTTATTACATCGAAGACAGGGAGTTTGATTTAAAGCCGGGCGCTATCATACTGATCGCAACCGGAGCAGTACCATCAGGCCACGATCAATACCCGGACGGGACAGGCGTATGAGCGCTACGTTCTATGGCTGGACCCCGAATATCTAAAGCGGCTGTCCACGGATAAGTCGGATCTGCTGCTGCCTTTCAAAAGACTTATATTACCAGTGCGCATATTCAGCTGACCAGAGATATGCAGATTCTGATCAACAATCTGCTGGAAATGATTTTGACCAGCTCCGGTCTCTAAGGAGTATTCGGCGCCGATCTTTCTCACAAATTCCTATATTATAGAGCTTTTAGTCCACATTGCAGGATGAAGCTGTTCCAGCAGGATACGTACTTAGACCAGCGGCTCAACGATAATCCGGAAAACAGCCCCATCATCACCAATACTCTCAACTATATCAACAGCCACATCTATGAGGATATCAGGATTCAGGACATTACCGACTATCTCTACATCAGCCGCTCCTATCTGTCGAGGGTATTCAATGAGGAGATGGGGCTTTCCGTCCACCAGTTTATCGCAAAAAGAAGCTGTTTCGGCCAGACAGGATCTGCTCGGCGGGACGCCTGTAAAGCGAGATCTGCCAGAAATACAGTTTTGAAATTACAGTTCTTTTTACCGGGCCTTCCGGACGGAATTTGGACAGTCACCAAGGGCTGTCAGAAAAAATGTTTAAGAGGCTAAAGGGGCTGCGGGCACCGAAGAGGGGCGGAACTGTAGCGCAATACGGGAAAAAGGGATTGACACACGTTTTATTTTGTGTTATTATGCCTTCATCAGATAAAAAAGAATAGTTTTATCCTATTTTAAGGAACCATATGGTTTACTGTTTCTGGAACTAAACAGCCCGCCATATGGTTTTTTTGTTGCCATTTTTTCAATCAGGGAGGTTATTTTATGCAGAACAAACAGGATTTTATGAAGACAAAACCGGTTTTTCCACTTTTTATTGTCCATGGCGGCGCCGATGGTGCTGTCCATGCTGATTCAGTCGCTTTACAACATTGTAGACAGTATCTTTGTGGCCCGGCTGGGAACGGAGGCGCTTACTGCGGTCTCTCTTTACCCGCTCCAGAATATTGTCCTGTCGCTTTCCGTGGGTGTGGGCGTCGGTATCAATTCGGTCATCGCCAGAAGACTTGGTGAACAGAAAGCCGGAGGAAGCCAACAAGGCCGCCTCCGATTGGTATGGGACTGACCTTTTGCACTGCATTCTGATCATCCTTTCGGTTTGCTGGCAACGAGGGCCGTTCCTCTCCATCTTTACTTCTGATGAACAGACGCTTCAATGGGCCTGCCGCTACTCATACATCGTCCTGTGTTTCTCCGCAGGCAGTCTGATTCATATTTGCTTTGAAAAATATTCCAGTCTGTGGGAGCCATGTTCCTGACGATGATTTCCCTGCTGGTTGGGATATTACGAATATTATTCTCGATCCGATCCTGATTTTCGGATTGTTCGGCCTCCCTGCAATGGGGGTCACGGGAAAAGAGTCGCAACCGTGACCGGGCAGTTCTGTTCTCTGTTGTTTATCTGATCATCTACGGCAAGAAAAGATATCGGTATTAAAATTAGTCCGAAATACTTTTCTCTGGATAAAATACGATTTTGCAGATTTACAGCGTGGGAATCCCCTCTTCCCTGATGCTGGCAGCACCTTCCCTCATGTCGGGTGTTCTTGAATTTTATGCTTGACCGGATTTTCCGATATTTACGTGGCGATTCCTCGGTATTTACTTAAAGCTACAGACATTCCTTTACACGCCTGCCTCCGGTATCGTCCAGGCGCTCCGGCCGATCGCGGGTTATAATTACGGGGCCGGCGAACGGGGAGCGGCTTCACAAAATAATCCGCTGCAGCATGCTGCTGGTTGCCGCCATCATGGCAGCCGGAACCGCTGCGGCCCTCATATTCCCGGAACAGATCTTCTATATTTATTGATGACGCCGCTCTGATCGGTCCGGGCAGCAGCACCGCACTGCGCATCATCTGCCTCGGCTTCCTCGTATCCTCCGTCAGCGTCGTATACGCCGGAGTGTTTGAGGCACTGGGCTGCGGCAAAAATCACTGCTGATCTCGCTGATACGGCAGATTGTCATCATCATTCCCCTGGGCTTTATCCTGTCCCGAATCTGGGGGCCGGTCGGTATCTGGGTATGCTTTCCAATCGCAGAATTCCTGGCGGCCGGGACGGCGCGTTTTATGGTGAAAAAACAGAATATTTGATGTGGTAAAAGAGTTATCATTTCGCCTGCACACTTCGATTTGCACAGAAATGACAAAAAAATCCGATGTGCCCAGCACATCGGATTTTCCCTTTAAAAGCCTGTTTCGCCCCGTCATTTATACTTCTGTTTCGTCATACAAAATCTCATCAATCCTTCTCAATTCCTCTTCCGTAAACGCCATGTTCTCCATCGTCTTTAAATTCTCCACGATCTGTTCGGTACGGCTTGCCCCGATTATCACAGATGTCATGCCCTTCTTCTGAAGAACCCAGGCCAAAGCCATCTGAGCCAGGCTTTGGCCGCGTCCGTCGGAAATCTCCATCAGACGCTTTGTAATCACCTCCACGGAACCGGTCACATGATTTGCATTTAAAAATACACTTGCCCCGGCTGCTCTGGAGTCTGCCGGAATTCCATTTATGTACTTGCCGGTCAGTATCCCTGTGCAAGAGGTGAAAATGCGATCGCCCCCACGCCGTGCCTGTTCAGCACATCGAGAACCGCTTCATTCTCCCTGTGAATCATTGACATCTGCATCTGGTGAATCAGACAGTGTATCCCCATTGTGTCAAGCATCCGAACCGCATCTTCCGTCTGCTCCGCGTTGTAATTGGAAATTCCGCACGTAACGCCTTCCGCTCTTAACAATTCCCGCCAGAGCGTCCATCGTCTCTTCCAGCGGGGTATACGGGTCCGGTCTGTGGTGGTAGAAAATATCCACATAATCCAGCTTCATGCGTTTCAGACTCTGGTCCAGGGACGCCACCAGATTCTTCTTCGATCCCCATTCCCGTATGGTCCGGGCCCATATAATAGCCGGCCTTTGTAGAAATAATCATTTTATCCTGATAAGGCTTCAATTCCCTCTGTCATCACACGTCCGAAGGTTTCTTCCGCGCTCCCGCCTCCGGACCATAGTTATTTGCCAGATCGAAATGTGTAATTCCCCTGTCAAAGGATTCCAGCAAAGATCTCCCGGCATCCGGTAAAATCCGATGTATTCCCAAAATTATGCCACAGTCCCAGCGACAGGGCCGGAAGAAGCAGGCCGCTCTTTCCGCACCGGTTGTATTTCATGGTCTCATACCGTTCTGCCTTTGCAATGTACTCCATTTCTCGCCTCCGTCTTATTATCGTAAGTTTCTTTATCGTATTACAGTACTAGAAATCCGCCAGTTCGTCAAAATTACGCTTTAACCCATCGGCCAGAACTCTGGCATCCTGTCCGAATACCACCCACTGGATTCCCTTGTCCACAGCCTTTGCTGCCTCTTCCCTTCGTCGCTCCGATGGCCGCTCCCAGAGTCAGGCCTTTGGCCCTGACCCGTTTACAGATATCGTCGTAGACCGCTGAGAGTTCATACTGCTTCTCCCTGTCTGGCCATTAATAGACCTTCCAAGTCCGCGGCTCCAATGAACAGGGAATCAATTCCCGGCACTTCCATGATTTCATCCAGATTTTCGTATCCCTCCAGCGTTTCTATCTGCATGATCTTAAGCACACGGCCATATGCAGTCTGAATATACTATTACCTCGTTGATCAGTCCATACCGTATGGCTCTGATCGGTCCCTGGCCGCGCACTCCGCCATAATCGGATAGGAGCAGGAACGAACCGCCTCCTTCGCAACCTCTGCGCTGTTCGTAAACGGGAATATAATTCCGTCCGGTCCCATGTCAAGGATCGCCTTCATGGCTTTCGCATCCACTCCCGGCACTCTGACAAATGCGGCACAGCCCGCCCCTGAGCAGCCACGATGTGATGAAAGATTTCCTGTCTGTCCAGTGGTCCGTGTTCCGCATCAATCCACACGTAATCGTAACCAATATACCCGGCCATCTCATCTTACCATGGGATCAGCCATATTCAAGAAGAATCCTTTTTACCAGCTTCCTGCTTTGCTATCTTTTCTCTGATTCTGTCAGCATGATTCATTCTATTTTCATCTCCATTTCTGTCCGAATTTTACGGACTCTTTTTTCACCCTTAACCGCTCCCAGCGTCACGCTCGATAAAAACTTATCCTGGAACATAAGGAATACAATAATAAGCGGATTGTCACCAGCGTACAGCCGGAGAGCACCAGTTCCACGGTACCGACCGGGCGGAATCCGTCTCATTTAAAGTCGGCAGGATGACCATAATCGGCATCAGTTTCTGCTTCGTCAGCATCATCTTCGGATACAGCAGTACCATTCCATTTGCTTAAAAAACTGCAGAATTGCAAGCGCACCGATGGAGGGGAAGAAATCGGAAGAACGATCTTAGAGAAGATTCTCCACTCCCCGGCTCCCTGTCGATTCTCGCAGCCTCGATCAGAGAATCCGAATCGACATCATATACTGGCGCATCAAAACATGGCAAATACATGGGCCGCCCCCGGAATGATCTGCACCCGGTAGGTATTCAGCCACTTCATTTTGGAAAAATCAGATACAGCGGCGTGATGTTTAACTCGGCCGGTATCATCATGGTGATAAGGAGCAGCAAAAACAACAACATTTCTGCCGCGGAATTTGAACTTTGCAAATGCATACCCCTGCCATGGAGGCCAAAAGGCAGGACAGCGCCGTATAGCTGGCCGCCACAAAGATGGAATTGCCAAAGGTTCTTAAGATCAGGCCGGAATTGAAGTTTAAAAGGCGCTTAAAATTCGCAAGTGTCGGATGAACCGGAAACCCGGCAGAGTTTGTATACAGCTCCTGGGGAAGTCTTTAAAGAGCCGGTAATCATGATAAACACCGGAAACACTGCTATAAAACATGCAAAGATAACAACGGCATTCAGCAGAACCGCTTTCCCCTGTCTTTTCGTCATTCCTCATCACCTCCCAAAACCTTCAGCTGAACCAGTGTCAGAACCAGAATCACTGCCACCAGAATCCACCCGGCTGCAGACGCCATTCCAAACTGGCCCCCGACATACTGTTGATGATCAGGTTGATATAGGGCGCTACCTTCATGGAAGGATCGTAGTTCTGCGCCAGCAGAAGGTTCGGCTCCGTATAGATTTTAAAGGAACCGATGGCATTGGTGATAAACGCCACCATAAAGGTCGGCTTCATCATCGGAAGAATAATGTGCCATAAATTCTGCAGGCCGCTGGCTCCGTCGATGGATGCGGCTTCCGTGATATCCTCTCCGATCGTCGTCAGGCCTGATAAGTAGATGATAAAATACCAGCCGATGCCGCGCCATGACAGAAGTACCACGACAGTCCAGCGCATCCAGGCCGGATCTGTCAGAAACGGAATTGTCTTTCCAAGTATCTGTTGATAACGCCGACTCTCTCACCGAAAATAATTTTGAAGCAGAGGGAGCTGGCAACCACCGCACAGATCTGCGGAAGAAAAATAAGTGGTTTATAGACGGAACGCATTTTTCCCGCACTTTTTTGACTTAACGGCCAGAGCAAGCAGAAACGAGAACGCCATCGTCGGAATAAAGCTGAAAATAAAGTAAAAGACTGTATTCCCCAGACATTTCACATTGTATCGTAATGAAAAAGATTTTTATAATTTTGCAGTCCCACCCATTTTGCCGCGCCGTATCCGCTGTATTTGAAGAAGCTTGCCCAGGAGTAGAGGGCCGGCCAGAAAAAAACAGCAGATAAATTACCATAAACGGCAAAGAGAAACAGATAGGGAGGGACGGGTTTTTTTAATTTATACCGGTTCAAACTGTCTATGCCTCTTGAGTATCGAATTGTATTCAAGAGAAAAGGCGACGAAATGCTTCATCGCCTTTCTCCCTGCTGCACACTTTGCCGGATCGGCCCATTCTACCACTTTTATTCGAACGGATTCCCGATCTGATTGATCATATCATCCTAAGCCGCCTTCAACGCCTCATCGAGTGTCATATTCTCCTGTAAATACTCATCAAGATACTGAAGAACAATCTTCTGCTCCTGGGAAGAGGCCGGATTATATGGGAAAATCTTTAAATATTCCATGGCTTCACTGTTCACCTTGCCAAGGCTGCATGCATAATATTCGTTGTCACCGTTATAGTACTCGTCTTCAGCCTGCGGATTTCAAAGCCGGAAGTACACCGGTTACATCGAAAATAATCCTGGCCTCCCTCGTCGAAGCACATCTTTGTCATAATCTCCGCTGCCAGTTCCTTTATTTCCTGGCTGTGCCGGAATTACCCAGATTGCACCGCCGGCGTCGGAGAACCTTCTTGATTTCTTTTCCGGCCATGGGGCCATAGCCCATTTTCCCTTCTGGCTCTCAAGGTTAAAATTTTAAAGTCTGTCTTGAACCAGCCGCCGATGAGCTGGGAAACGATCTCACCATTATCAAATGCCGGCGTCCAGTCTGCAGACCACTCCGCCGCGCTGGACATCACATCAGAATCATACAGCTTCTTCATCCGTTCAAAGGTCAGCTTAACGTCTTCATTGGAAGCCAGGTTATAGTTACCGTTTTCATCACAGAAGCCCGCTCCCGTACCGCTTAACATCATCATGAAATCATATCCCTGAGTCGGTACATTATAATTTTCCATGCATGCATTCGGATATTTCTCTCTGATTTTTTCTCCGGCCGCGATAAATTCATCTATTGTCTTCACTTCCCGCACATCCACACCGCACTCCTCAAAGATATCCGCGCGGTAGAACCACACTTTTGGCTTAACCTCTCTCGGCAGCGCGTAATAGGTGTCATCGTACTTCATAATACTCTTTGCGGCGTCGATAATCCTGTCCTCGTATTCCGCTATGTAATCATCTAACGGATAAAGAACGCCTGCCTTTGCAAATTCGGGAAGCTGGGTGTAATTCAGGCGTACAATATCTGGAACATTTTCACCGGAGGTTAATGCGAGTCTCAGTTTATCCGCTACATCGCCGTCTCCGCTGCCTCCCAGCTGTACTTCAAAATCCACCTTTTCCGCCAGATCCGGATTCTGTTCCAAAAATTTGGCATTGATCGTTTCATAGTTTTCCGTGGAAGGGAATACCATCATGGACAGGGTCGTCTTCTCCCCCGATGCAGCCCCGCCTGTGGTCTCCTTCTTCTCTCCTGCTTCAGTCTGTACCGCAGACTCTCCGCCCGCCGGTGCCTCACTCTTTGTCCCACAGCCCGCAAGCATGGTTCCCACCATCATTGCACTCAGTGCAAGTGCCGTAATTCTTTTCTCCTTTTCATAACTCATGTCCTTTCTCTCGTGGTTTTTCATAACTGTTCAAGTAAATACTGGCCAATATCTCTTGTTTGTAACCCTATTATATTGGATTTACAATTTTCTGAACATATGCTAATATTACTATATTCTTTAAAATCCTACGATTTGTTGGGAAACACACTGGTAATTTATGGAGAAAAGGGGGATTTTCATGTTTCATCTTCTAATCGTCGAGGACGAAAAACGAACGCGCGAGGGTTTATGCCGCCATATCGACTGGAACGGAATCGGAGTCGATCCAGTAACTGCTGTCGCCGGTGGAATGGAGGCGCTGCTGGCAGTGGATGAAATCCACCCCGACATTCTGCTGTCCGATATCCGGATGCCTCATATGACCGGCATCGAGCGGCATCCATCATCCGTAAAAAATTTCCCAGATGTAAAATCATCTTTCTAAGCGGTTATGCAGACAAAGAATATCTTATGTCCGCCATTGAGCTGAAAGCAGTCAACTACATAGAAAAGCCCATCGATCTGACTGAGATACGGAATGCGGTGGCAAAAGCGGTGGTGCAGCTGGAATCCGAGCTAAAGGACGAGCTGATCCACAGTGGTTTTCAGAAAACGCTCCCCATTATCCACGAAGAAATCGTCTCTGCCCTCATCTCCCCGGATTTAAACTGGGAAAAGTTCAGCCAGGACTTTATCCCCCTCTATTTTACCTGGAGTAAAATAGGAAATTATTCTGTATCCTGTATCCGGCCGGGCAGAAAGCTTACCAATGATTCAGAGGCAAAGAAATTTCTCGCCTGTATTTTAAAAGCGCTTTGAGAAGGTTCCCGGCCTGACCTCAGATGATTATCTGTGTACTATGATGTCACCCAAGGAAGCTGTACTCATCTGCAGAAACCTTTTATCCCCGGCCATATCCTCCGTTTTAAAGAGCTAAACGCTGCGTTCACGGAAAACAGCCTTCCGGAAGCTTCATTCGGAATCAGCACTCCCTGTCTCTCTCTCACCGGAATTTCGGAACTCTATCACGCGGTATCCCGGAGTACAGAATATGAAAGCTTCTATTCCGAGAAATACGGAATCTTCGATTTAACAGTACCGCTTCATACAAAAGAAGCTCCTAAGAACCTTTTCAGCTCCAAGGAGCTGACTCTGTCCGGTGCAGAGACGCTGTTTGATACCCTGTCCCGTGAAAAATATACGGATATTGCCTTTATTCGCGGGGAACTGTATAAAATCTATATGATGGCCATAGAAAAAAGCTGGGATGAAAAAGTGGTATCCTGGGATGAATTTGAGATGTTCTCTTTTGAGGAATACAGGGAATTGATTTGCTATGAAGTCAATACCATACAGCTTCTGGGAAGCGATATCTATGACATTAAAATCAAAAATGCGGTACACTATATCCTGTGGAATTATTCAGATGCAGACCTTTCCATCAAAGTCATTGCGGACCACGTAAATCTGTCTCAGAACTATTTAAGCACACTGTTCAGAAAACAGACCGGCACCACGATCAATGATTTTATCTTAAATATCCGCACGGAAAAAGCGTGCCGCCTCTTAAGCGGAACAGATCTAAAGCTTTATGAGATTGCGGAGAAAATCGGTCTTTCAGACGCCAACTACTTAAGCACCGTCTTCAAAAAACGGTATGGTGTCACGCCCACACTTTACCGAAAAACCGTACAATGACCCCGGACGGAGTACGGAAAAGCCCTGCAGAAGGAGAATACCCATGAAAATAATCCGTAATATCAAGCGCTGTTTTTCTTCCATGAATTATATGAAGAAGCTGTTTTTCTCTTATTTCTTCATTATCTTCCTGATACTCATGATCTTCTCTATGACCAGTTCCTACTATTCATCTAAATCGGAGACGAAGCAGGCGCTTTATACAGCCAGGAACATCTGCATCAGACGACGGAATTCCTTAGCTACAAGGTGACATCCATTAAAAATATCATCAACGTAATCAGCGCTGATGAGACGATTCAGACGCTCATTGCTGCAAGTGATGAATTTACCCGGGAGAGCCAGAACAACTGGATTATTTTAAGCACCACCGCCAAGAGTATCATGTATAATGCCAACACCTCCAAGGACATTCACAATATCCGTCTTTACGCGCTCGAGGGCTCCATCTCTTTCGAAAACAGTAAGGAATTCAGCCAGCTGACCGACGAGGAAAAAGAACGGTGGAATGAACGTTCAGCTGAGAAGAAAAATATCAGTTCTCTGTGGCTTCCCGCCTCGTTTTTCAGTTCCTCAGATAAACTCGGGGCAATCACCTATGTGAAGAAAATTCCGGATTCAAAAACCTCAATCAATACCTGGGTACTCTGACTGCAACCATCAACAATTCGGCCTTCCGGGATGTGATTGCCCAGGCGGCAGCTACTCTGCATACCTCCGTACTCCTTTATAATTCTTATGGAGAGACGATCATGTATCACGGAGAAGAAGGTTTCTTTACTCCAGAAGACATTGAAGCGCTTCAACTGCAGACAGTTTCCGACACGGATTCAGAGCTCCAGCGGATCAAATATCATGGAGAAAATTATTTTATCGGAATCCGGCCTATCAGCGGCTGCGACTGGACCCTGGCTATTTTAACTCCCTCCTCCGATATCTTAAGTGCTACAAAGGCGTTATCAGCAGCAGACACTGATTCTCGTCATTCTGCTGATTGTTCTCCTGATTCCGGTACTGTACCGGACTTCAAAACAGTTAAGCTCACGCATCTATGTGCTGAAGGAATATATCTCCAGAGCCGTGAACGCCAATTTTGAAATCGAACCGCTTTGCAACGGAAGTGATGAAATCGGCGTTCTGACAGACAGCTTCAATGATATGGTCAGACAGATTTCCGGTCTTCTGAAGGAACAGTACAAACTGGGATATGAAATCAAGGATCTGGAATTTCAGGTGCTGCAGTCACAGATCAATCCTCACTTTCTTTACAACACCCTGGATATGATCTACTGGCTCGGAATCGACAGTCAGACACCCGATGTGGCTGATGCCGCCAGGGAACTTGGCCGTTTTTATATGCTTAGTCTCGGCCATGGGGAAACCATCGTCACAGTAAAGAATGAGCTGGACCATGTTGCCGCTTATGTCAATATCCAGAACATGCGGTTTGAAAACCATTTTAAACTGATCACTGATGTGCCGGAGGAGCTATACAGCTATAAAATCATTAAAATCATTCTGCAGCCTCTGGTTGAAAATGCGATTCTCCACGGACTCCGTGAAAAGAGTTCTGAGTCCGGAACGATCACCATAAAAGCCAGGCTTGATGACGGTGTTATCACAATCTCCATCGAGGATGACGGCGTTGGGATTCCGCCTGAAAAGCTGGACTCCCTTCTTACCAAAAATGAAAAATCCGGATACGGCGTATGGAATATCCATGAGCGGATCCAGCTTTCCTATGGATCTCAGTACGGCCTCCGCTACACCAGCAGGCCATATATTGGAACCACAGTATATATCACGTTTCCAGCGCTGTTATAAGAATAGAGCCAACTGCAAAAAAGAAGGAAATCAGACTTAACCGGTATCTGCGCAGTGCAGTACCATGATCTGATTTCCTTCCTTTTGTAAAAAGATTATCCCTAAAGTTAAAAAGCAGCTTTCTGCTACGGCTTCTTATCCGCCGTATCACTCTGGCTCTTTCCCTCCTTCTTCAAAGCCTTCAACTCAGCCTTTACATCTTTCAAAAATGCATTCCATTCATCCTCATACGCTACAAAATACCTGGGGCAGTCCTTGCCCGTAGCGTCATAATGGCGTATCACGTCTTTTTCCGTCAAATCCAGTTCCAGGCAGAGCCAGGCAGTCAGCCTGACCAGCGAATTGTATGTAGCATCCGTAAACTTTCCAGTCTCATCGGGATGGCAGTTCTCAATAGAAACCGAATCCAGATTCTTTTCCTTCGATGTAGAATAAGCGATCTCATCAAGCGGGATTCCCTGAAGAATCTCCCCGTCAAGGCCGATCACGAAATGACTGCTGGCCGAGGTCGCATTATCTCCCTTCTGGTCTTTTAAGTTATTAAAATAATTCCAGTTCTGCTTCGCACTCGTTCCCGGATTTGCGACATAGTGAATGATGATCTCATTCACCTGTTTCATCTTGATTCCGGGTCTGGAATACGGATTCACTTCAAAAAAATCCTGAGTGACCCAGTCCGGGGCCACAAGTGCGCTTAAATCAATCTCCCGCCGCGCCGTCCTGCTTTCCACATACAGGCTCAGTACACCTAAAACCGCTCCGGTCAGAAGAGCCAAAAACGCGGAAAAGATTCCAAACAGGATTCCCGCTTTCCGCCGCTGCCTCTTAAGCCTTCTCTGTCTTCGTATTCTGGAGCGCCTCCGCATCTCTAAATCTTCGTATCTTTCCCTATCCTGCTTCATTCGTAATGGCTCACCTCGCCCCCCGTTTTACTCTTACATAAGTGTAAAGCGTGAGGACCTGAAATGTCAACATTCATACTATTAAGCTTTTATTACGAATTTCTTCCTGTTTTTACAGTAATTCATTAAATTTTGCAGCTTTTTAAAACATCAGGCTTTTCCCATGTATATACTGACAATAGAATAGTTATTGATCAGGAAGGAAGGCATCTTATGAATCCAAATCATGAATCATGCCAGAGCCCCTGCCCGGGCTGTTGTCCAAACTGCTGCCCGAACTGCTGTCCTGCTCCAGGGCCAGGACCATGCCCGTGTCCCTGTCCAAACGGCTCTGTCGGGCCGACAGGACCTCAGGGACCTCGCGGCGCAACTGGCGCAGCTGGTCCTCAGGGGCCTCGCGGCGCTATGGGCCCGACGGGGCCTCAAGGGCTTCGCGGCGCCATGGGCCCAACCGGACCTCAGGGGCCTCGCGGTGTTATTGGTGCAACTGGTCCTCAAGGGCCCCGCGGTGTTATTGGCGCAACCGGACCTCAGGGGCCCCGCGGCGCTATGGGCCCAACTGGTTCTCAGGGCCCCCGCGGCACAGCAGGAGCAACCGGACCTCAGGGACCTCGCGGTATAATGGGACCAGCCGGACCTCAGGGAATCACAGGACCGCCAGGCCCCATTGGTTCCAGAGGTACGGCGGGGCTTCAGGGACCAACGGGCGCCCAGGGAGACAGGGGACCGATCGGGCCTACCGGGGCCCAGGGCTGCAGGGGAGCCACTGGACCGGCCGGACCTCAGGGTGACCCGGGGCCAACAGGTCCTCAGGGTGTCAGGGGGCTCAAGGGAGATACAGGCTCCCAGGGGCCAACAGGGCCTGCCGGCAGTACCGGACCCGCAGGACCTCAGGGAATCGCAGGACCTACCGGACCGGAAGGACCCATGGGGCTTCAGGGGCCTCGCGGCGCTACTGGAATCCAGGGACTGCAGGGGCTGCCGGGGCCGGAAGGTCCGAGAGGAATTCAGGGCAGCACCGGACCGGCCGGACCAACTGGAGCTGCTGGAGCCACAGGAGAGGCCGGGCCGACTGGACCGAGAGGGGATCAGGGACCGGCCGGCGTACCAGGACCAGCAGGAATTACCGGAGCGACAGGGCCCACAGGCCCTACAGGCAGTACAGGCGCGGCGGGCGAGGAAGGCCCGGCGGGCGCCACCGGAGCTACCGGGGCCATGGGACCGGCCGGGCCGACAGGACCAACCGGGGAAACAGGCAATACCGGACCTGTGGGACCAACCGGCGTTACCGGACCGACCGGAGCCACCGGACCGGTTCCCGACGACATCTACGCATCCTTTATCAATTTCGCCGCACTGCTTACCGACGCCTCTCTCATTCCCATGGGAATTGGAGTTTCCGATCCCACGGGAAATATTGTATTATCAGACCCGACACGAATCACGCTTGCCCCCGGAATATACGCCATTTTTTACGAGGTATCCGCTTTACTTGCCGATTCCGGCTTCATGCAGGTCACCCCTTACTATAATAATGCCCCCCACATTGAATATGGAATCTACTTCATGACCAATTCCGGGCGTTCCAGCGCCTTCGGTTCTGTATCATTTATGATCGAAGTCCCGGTTCAGACCGTATTCAACCTAACCTTCAACAGCCCGGTAACTGCTACCGAAGGGACGCTTACCATGGTGATCCATAAACTGAGACGAGAGGTATAAAATAAGACTGCCGGTCTTTTAAGGCAGCACTTTCATCATAGAAAAACAGAGCCGGACAGTGTATGAAGTTACCCGTTCACACACTGTCCGGCTCTGTTTTCCCGATATCAGCATCCTGAAGATACCGTCTTATTCCGGGCACCGCCCTTACTCCTTCCGGATGCCAGCACTCCCACTGTCAGAATCACGGGAAATACCAGTGCCGCCAGAATTCCAATCCTTAAATCATCTCCAAATACCCCGGAGATACGGCCTACCACAAGAGGCCCTCCGGCACACCCGATATCACCCGCCAGTGCAAACAGTGCAAACATGGCGGTTCCTCCGCCCGGAATCTTTTTCATGGCCAGGCTGAAGGTGGAGGGCCACAGCGCCCCCACCGCAAAGCCGCAGAGTGCGCAGCCCGCCAGGCTCAGCACCGGCCACGGAGATAAGGCGATCAGCAGATAGCTTACCACGCAGAGCCCGCCGCTCCCCAGCATGATCCTCTCCAGCGAAATTCTGTCGCTGTATTTTGCAGATACCACCCTGGAAACCCCCATAAAGAATGCAAACGCGCATGGTCCGGCCAGATCCCCAACGCTTTTGGACACATGCAGTCCCGACTCGGCAAATGCGGACGCCCACTGGCTCACCGCCTGTTCGCTTGCTCCCGCACAGATCATCAGCACCATCAGGATCCAGAACACCATTTTTCCGGAAAGCCTGCGGATCGATAAGCCTTCCTCCTCTTCCGCCAGTGTCCGGATCGGAACCAGAAAGAAATACAGCGCGTTGGCCAACGGCACAGCGGCCCAGATCACGGCCAGCACCTGCCATTGATCGATGCCAAACAGATAAAAGAACGCTGTTGACAGAATGACAACTCCCATGTGCCCCCAGCAGTAAAAAGAGTGGAGAAGGCTCATGGCCGCCGCCTTCCTCTCCGTGGGACACGCCTCCACGATCGGACTCACCAGCACTTCAAGCAGACCGCCGCCGACAGCATACAGAATAATAGCTGCCATCAGCCCCGAATAGCTGTCCTCCATCATCTGCGGAAACAGTGCCAGTCCGATCAGACCGACGGCGGCCAGGATATGGGCTGTCACAATACTGATGCGGTAACCGATACGGTCCACAAAATGCGCAGCCAGGAAATCCACCAGCAGCTGAACGCCAAAGTTCACGGTGACGAGAAACGATATCTTTCCCAGAGATATCCCGTAACTCCTCTGAAATGTCAAAAACAGCAGCGGTGCAAAATTATTCACCACCGCCTGGGTGATATAACCAATATAGCAGGCATTTATGGTATGCTTATAGTTTTGTCTGATCTGGCTCGTCATACTGTCCGTCCTTCTGTCCTTCTCTACAGTACCTGGAATTCACAGTTCAAAATCGTCTGATAAATCTCCTCTTCACTGGAACACAGTTCCAGATCGTGGATCAGCGGGGTCGTCTTTACCATGCGCATCAGTGTGACGACCGCCGGAATATGTTCTTTGGAATCACGGCTTGCAAGGCATAAGATCACCTTCGCCTTCTTTTCCCCGAAGTGAACCGGCTGCCGGCTGACCAGCAGGCTTAAGCTGGTCTGATGAATCCCTTCCACTCCTTTTCCATGCAAAAGCGCAAAGGAATCGTCCGATACCGCGTAGAATCCCTGTTCTTCTATGAATTCTATCATATTTTCCGTGTAAGTACTATCAATAAATCCTCTTTTTTCCAGCAGAGCCGCACTCTCCCTCACCGCAGCCTTCCACTCATATTCCTCATCCGTCAGACGGATGCAGTCGAACTTTAAGAAGCTGCTGAAGCTCTTGGGATTGTGCACCGCCTTTACCGTCTGGTATCCCAGTTCCCGCTCGATGACCTCCATAACCCTCGCCCTGGTGGCCTCATCGAGAAATCCCAGCTTTTCCTCGATGGAGTAAAACCCGGAAAGAATCGTTTTTCGGGGAATATCCAGCTGCTCGATGGCCGCTTTATCCTCCGGACGCAGGATAGGATTTACCACAATACACGGTCTCGGGAGGCTGTTGTTCAGCCTGATAGTCGAAAGCACATAGTCGATCCGGCCCAGTCCGGGTAGGAAGACAGTTTATAGATGGGAATCGTATCCATAATATGAATCTGATACTCGCTGAGCAGAGACTCCTTAAGCATGGTAGTGGTGCCGTAGCCGTGGCCGCAGACTAAGAGCACCCGCTTATAGGGCGCGCTCTTCATTCGTCTGATACTGGCCATAAAGCAGACGGTCAGGTAGACAATCTCATCCTCATTCGCAGTATCCTTTAAGGTGTCGATTTCCCGGCAGACGGCGGTCATCACCGAGTACAGCTTCCGCTCCTCCGGCCCTAATAAGGATATCATGTGGTCATTGATCTCCACGTGGTTCCGGATCCGCTGAATCAGCGGAATCATATGGTTTAACAGCCCCTCCGCCAGCGTCCTGTCCTTGTCAAACGGCATGTCCAGCCGCTTCGACATGGCCGCAATAAGGGAAAATGTGACAGACTGCGCGTGGACGGGATCCACCTCCGCCCCGCTTCCCGTCATCTTATTGGTAAAATCATACATTTTAGCCATCATATACACATGGTACTCCGATACCGGCCGCCCGATGATCTCCTCCAGCTTCCCGGCAAACCGACCGTAGATCTCCCGGTCAAATTCCGGCATTACCGTGATATCCAGGGGATATTCCTTATCGTGGAGAATGAACCACACGAGCACCACGATATTGGACATGTACCACAGGTAGGAACTGCTGGTCAGTGTGCACCCCAGTTCCTCTAAAAGCCCGTCCACAGCCATCACCACATTGGCGATGGACACGCCCTCGAACGCCTTATGTATGATGTGAATGCAGTAAAATTCATAGGAATTATAATTGGTAAACGGATTGATCAGATAATCAATATATTTTCTGAACTCCTGGTTCATCAGAGTCGTTCTCTTAAGCTTTGGACCGGCCAGATAGAAATGGCCTGAGTAGCCGATTCCCATCTCATTCTTTTTCAGTTCTTCATCCAGGGCCGCCATATCATTTTTCACGGTAGACCGGGAAACGCCGAACTGCTCACTCAGCTTATTGATCTTCAGATCTTCATTCCGGATCATCAGAATTAAGAGCAGGATCGACATGCGTTCCTTCCCCGTATAGACCACCCCGTTCCCCTCTTCCAGGCCCTTTAAATCCAGACTGGCCGGATATGTCAGCAGACCTTTGGAGTGCTTCTCGATCTCCGGAAGATGCTCCAGCGATAAAATATCATTGATCCGGTCCACGTCATAGCGCACACCCGCCCGAGACCCCAGTTCCTTCGCCATCTCCCTGTAGGTGGATTCTCCCATGTGTTTTCAAATGACGGATGATATTCAGCATTCTTCCGTTAAACATAGCCGCTTTTCCTTTTCCTCCCAATACAGACAACAGAACAAGAGGAGAATACTCCCCATCTCCTCTTTGTCCTGTTACCCGTGTTATCTATATTCTGTATGATCTCCCCTGAACACTTCTTACTGGAATGTGTCCTGAATCTTTTTCATGACAGCATCTGATTTCTTGATTAAATCGGAGACACCCATCTTCAGCACCTTTTTTTCCCTTTGAAACGGTCCAGCCCTCTAAAGCCACGTCATTGACCAGAATTACACAGGCCGCCTCGTCGATATCCTTCTGCTTTAACTGATTTTCCACGCCGGCTCCGCCCTGTGTTTCAATGATTACGTCGATTCCCAGCTTCTGTCCGGACAGCTTTAATGCCTCCGCCGCCATATATGTATGTGCTACGCCTGATGGACAGGATGTAATTCCTACTACCTTCATGATAATTCCTCCTGATATTTTTGTTTGATAATGATTTATGATTATAATTCGTCAAATGTGATCTCGTCGAGTCCGTCGTCCTCCACTGCCGCTTTGGACGCCATATCGTCCGTATTGTTCTTCTTTAATAAGTTTACCATAATTGCCGTCACAAATCCACCGGCTAACACGGAAATGATATACCAGATTCTGCCCTCTACAACCGGGAGTACGATCAGTCCGCCCCATGGCGCATGGTTTAACACACCGGTTAAGAAAGGAATAATGTTGCCGACTACGGCTCCCACGATCAGAGACGGGATAACGCGCAGTGGGTCATTGGCTGCAAATGGAATGGCGCCCTCTGTAATTCCCACACAGCCCATCAGAATAGCCGCCTTGCCTGCTTCTTTTTCTTCCGCATTGTATTTCTTCGGAGCCAGTAAGGTAGCGATACCCATACCGATCGGAGGAGTACAGATTGCAACGCCCACGCCGCCCATCAGATAAGGAAGCGTATCGACCTGTGTCTGTGCAAATAATGTTGCCACTTTGTTGATCGGGCCGCCCATGTCAAATGCCGTCATGGCGCCGAGGATTGTTGCCAGCGGGACTTGCCCACATCGCCCAGGCCGGAAAGCCAGGCGGGTAAGGCGGTTCATCACAGCCGCGATGGGTCCGCCGATGCCCCACACGATGATTCCGCCTGTGAAGGTGCCGACCAGCGGGTAAATGAAAATGGAACCCAGGGTCTTTAAAGAAATCGGAAGCTTAATCTTCTTTAACTGTTTTACCACAACACCGGCGATTAAGCCTGCCGCCATGCCGCCCAGGAAGCCGGCGCCCATGGAGTTTGCCAGATATGCGCCGATCATACCGGGTGCCAGGCCGGGTTTATCCGCGATCGAATACGCGATGTAACCGCCCAGAACCGGAACGAACAGGGTCAGGCCGCCGAGGCCGATCTCTGCCAGACCGGCAAGCCAGCCCTCCGTCGGGTGTTGCCGCACCGGCCGGGATTCAGCATAACGGAGATGGAAAACAGGATACCGCCCGCTACGATGAACGGGATCATGTGAGAAGTACCCGTCAGTATGTGTTTCTTTAAAATCTTAATCTGCTCTTTCATTTCCCTACCCCTCCAAAACTTCCGTTAAGATATCAAACACCTGGTTCTTCGTGCTGTTTCTCAAAGACTCTCTGAACTCCTCATGCATCAGCTGCCTTGAGAGATTGGCAAGAATCTTCATATGGGTATCTCCTGCTTCGGAAAGCGGAACGGCAATCAGAATGATTAAGTCGGCCGTCTCGCCTGTCTCTTCGTTCCATACCACCGGTCTTACTGTCCTTGCAAAAGCAACGCTTGCCTCCAGAACGTGATCTGTCTTTCCATGCGGAAGTCCCATGTCGAATCCCACATAGGTCGGTGCGATGGCCTCCCTCGCCAGCACATCCTCGAAAAACTCGTTCTGATCCGTTATCTTACCTGCCGCGTCCAGTTCCTTAACCAGCGCGCTGATGACGTCCTTCTTTTCCGCTGCGTCAATGTCAAATACGATACAGTTCTACTAATTAATTTACTCATTGAACCTCCTGCCGGCTGCTGCCGGTTATTAAAAAAAAAAAAATTCCTTTGTTCCAGGCCTGGAAGAATTTGTTTGTTCCTTACATGCCTTATGATAATCCTGTTGGGAAAAAAAGAAAAGATAGAACATTTGCAAAAAAAATTTACAAAAATTTGAAGGGGGCTGTAACCCTGTTTTCGTCAAAAAAAATGCTTAAGCGGGATACTGGAATTCTCCCGCTTAAGCGATCACTGTCATTTCATATAGTTGCCTGTCATTACTGCATTTTCACCGTCTCACAAAACTCCTGCAGCGTCCGGTGCAGCTGTCCCTCCGCCGTCTCATCGCAGAGCACGACGATCTTGTCTCCGGCAAGCAGCTTCGTATCGCCTCTCGGCACGAATTCCGCCTCGCCTCTCATCAGGGAAACGACGAGGCACGTTTTCGGCCACGCGATCTCCGATACCTTCATCCCTTCTGCCGCGCTCCCGTGAAAGATCATGCCTTCCACCAGCACTTTTTCTCCGGTCAGAACCGCTTTCTTCTCCGGGTTCTGCTTTGCCAGCAGGCGGTGAAGAAGCTGGTCGTAAACCGGCGCGCACCGCATGATATCCGGTACCAGATACGCGGCCAGGGACACCATGGACAGCGTAAGCAGATGGGAGAAGGAGCCCGTCATCTCACTGATTAAGATAATTCCGGTAATCGGAGCACGGACAATGGCTGAGAAGTAGCCTGCCATCCCCAGGATGATAAAGTTGCCTAAAAGCCCGTCCAACGAACCGCTCACCATTCCCACCGCATTGAAGTAGATGCCGCCGATCACGGCTCCCATCACGAGAAGGGGCAGGAAAATGCCGCCTGGTGCTCCGGAGCCGAAGCTCACCATGGAAAATACAAATTTTACCACAAACAGCAGACACATGGAGCCGATCACCATTTCCCCGGAGGAAAGCACCTCCACCAGAGAATGGCCGCCTCCCAGAACGGACGGATAGAGAAATCCGAACACTCCGGCCATCATAAACGGGATCAGCAGCCGGAGCGTCTGTCCCGGAATCTTCTGATACAGGTCCTGGGATTTCGAGAGACAGGTGTTGTAGACCACCCCCATCAGTCCGATGATCACGCCCAGAATCAGCACATGAGCGTAAGTGCTCAGCGGCATCATATGAGTAATGTTGAACGTGAAGACCGGTTTCAGGCCAAATACATTTCTGGAAACAAAGTCCGATGTAATTGAAGCCGCCATGGAGGACAGCAGAATCTCCGGAGAAAAGTGCTTATGAATCTCCTCCAGAGAAAATAAAACTCCCGCGATCGGCGCATTAAACGCCGCCGATAATCCGGCCGTGGCGCCGCAGGTCATGAGAAGCTTCTCCTCTGTCTTCACACGCTTCGTAAGGCGTGAAAACCCTTTCGCCGCCATGGCGCCAAGCTGGATACTCGGGCCTCCCGTCCGAGGGACAGACCGCAGCCAAGGCCGATTAAACCGCCTGCCAGCTTTGCGGTCAGAACCCGCCACCAGCACTCATCGATCTCGCCCATTATTTCACCTTCCACCTGGGGAATCCCGCTGCCCGAGATCAGCGAGTCCCATTTTAGAAGCAGTGTCACAATCACGGCAGCCGCAGCCAGGATTAAGAACCACACCGGAACAAACCAGACATGGGTCCTTCCATAATTTAAAATATTGTGCAGGAGTATCTCCGCATATCCCAGCAGATAGCGGAAAGCCACTACCGAACAACGCCTGCGATGGCGCCTACGGCGACTCCCTCCAGGATCAGTGCATAACGAAAACTCCGGTAACGGTTAATGGTATTGGTAACCGTATTCCCTTCCGACCGCATTTTACGTTCCCCCTCTTTATTCTCTTTTAACATTCGAATCCTTTCGTTAAAACTATATGAATTGTTCTGTTGCCAGTATCTGATTATAACGCTGTGACCAACAGATAGCAAGGAAATTGTTCACAATTTGGCCATATATTCCCTCAAAAAAAGTATTATGATAGTGGATATGAAAAAAGAAAGTGGTGAGAATTATGAAACAGTTTAACCATCGGTGGACCAGGCTGCTTATGACTGCGTGCCTTCTCTCCATCTGTCTCTCCCTTCCGGCTCATGCCGGAGAACGAAAAAAAGTCGATCAGATTCCGCTCAGTTTTTCCTCCTCCATCGAAGCAGGGAAAACTGGCGGGGAAGTATATGTCACCGTCGATGATCCCAGCCGGGCTGCACACTGCCGGATCGTCAACACAGCGATTACCAATCCGCCTGACACGGTGTGGGAGGCCGGAACAACACCGGAGATCCTGATTTCCCTGCGTGCGGAAAGCGGCTTCTATTTTCCTTCTGACAAAGCAGACGCGTTCCGTTTGACCGGAGCCGGAGCCGTATTCGACCGGGCGGAATTCCTGGATTCCCAGTCCGTCCTCCATGTGACCGTCCGTTTGAGTGCGCTCTCTGATCCGGATGCACCGGTCGTTCTCTCCGGCCTTTCCTGGGATAAAGGTTCCTTTACCGCCCTCTGGGACGACGACAGCAACGCCCGGTACTACCAGGTACAGCTTTTTAAAGACGGCCAGCCGGTGGGTGCTGCGGCAACCACCTATACCAACTACAGCCGGTTATCCGATAAAATATCGGGAAAAGGCAGCTACCGCTTTACTGTATGCTTCGTCGACAACGCCTTAAACCGGAGCGAATGGATCTCTTCTGATACCTGGGAGATAACCGCTTCCGAGGCCGCCGCTCTCGAAAGCCCTAAAGAATACATATGGCCCCGGAACCGTCTCTCCCCTGCCAGAGCCGCTGGCGAGTGGAAATCCGACGACACGGGATGGTGGTTTGAACATCCGGACGGAACGTGGACGACGGATGGCTGGGACTATATCGGCGGCGAATGGTACTATTTCGATCATTCCGGCTACCGGAAGAGCGGATGGATTCCGTGGCAGGGAACGTGGTATTACTGTGATGAAGACGGAGTCATGCTGAAGAATGCGGAGACTCCGGACGGATACGAAACGGACAGCAGCGGCGCCGTCAAGGCCAAATAAAAAAGCCCGGTTTTAACTTTCTTTCCCTCATGATAGTTCTCAGGGATTCAAAAAGATAAAACCGGGTCTTATTCTGCGCACACCAGATCTGTCTGTTACTGCGTTTTCCGGGCTCATTCCGCCTTTTCGATTATGCCGCTTTTCCGATTAACGATTCCGGGGAAAATGCCGTACTGTGACATACAATTTCCACTGTTTTGCCAAGGCCCACATTCATAACGCCCATCAGTGATTTTCCATCGATTACAAGATGATTGTAACAGATATCGACATCAAAATCACAGGTTTCCGCTTTGTTTACGAATGCAACCATTTCTTCCACGGTTGAAAATGTATAGAACATGTTTTTCATCTGGAGCACCTCCCTCTCTGTTTGATGATATCATTTTACTCCTTATTTCGGCAAAATAACATATGATATTTATGCGAAATGTTGTAATATTTTAAGTTCTTTTCTAATCTTTCCCGGATATGGCGGTTCCATACATAAAAATTGAGAAATTCTTTCATTTTTTTACGCGAAAGGACTACACAAAAGTAATTTATCGTGTATAATATAGAAGTTCGGGTTCAGGCAGGCAACTATGGCCTGTGAAGCAGAATACGATGGAGACGTATCGAAGTGGTTGTAACGAGCCGCACTCGAAATGCGGTTGTCGGGTAACCGGCACGTGGGTTCGAATCCCACCGTCTCCGCTATATAAAAAAGAACACCAGCAGGGAAGAATGATTGACTGCCGGTGTTCTTTTCTTTTATTTCTGTAAATATTCCTCAATAAATTTCGACGCCACAGCCCCGTCTGACGCGGCCGTCACGATCTGTCTTAAGGGTTTTGTTCTCACATCCCCCACGGCAAATACTCCCGGTACGTTCGTCTTTGTCGTCTCATCTGCGACGATATATCCCTGTTCATTTAGCTCTACCTGTCCTTCAAATACGGCGGTGTCAGGCACTCGGCCTATCGCCACAAACACTCCGTCGCAGGAAACCACGCTCTCTTCCCTGTCTTCACGTCAGAGAGGCGCACTCCCGTCACCTTCTTCTCATGCAGAATCTCTTCAATACGGCTGTTCCATAAAAACTCGACCGGGCTGTCCTTCAGCGCATTCTGGTATACCATGGAAGCGCAGTGCATCTCTCCGGTGAACCAGATATACTTTCTTACAGATCTTTGCCAAAAATAATGCATCCTCTGCCGCACTGTTGCCGCCGCCGGATACCACGACGGTCTTGTCCTTATACCGCATCCCGTCGCAGACTGCGCAGTATGCCACTCCGCGTCCCCGCAGCTTCTTTCTTCCGGAAGTCCCAGTTCTCTCGGTGAAGCGCCGGTAGCGATCACCACCGTCTTCGCAAGAAGTTCGCCGCCTGTGGTGGTAATCTTCTTCGGCTCTGACTGGAGCTCGACACTGATTACTTCGTCGAACGCCGTCTCTGCTCCGAAGCGGTCGGCGCCCTTTTTTCATCTTTTCTCCCAGCTCAAAGCCATCGATTCCGTCTTCAAATCCGGGGTAATTATCTACCTGGCCGGTGGTTGCCATCTGTCCGCCCGGCGACAGCTTTTCCAGCACCAGGACTGACATTCCGCTTCTTGCGCAGTAAAGCGCCGCACTGTAGCCGCCGGGACCGCCGCCGATGATGACAACATCATATTGTTTTTTCGTTCATATCGCATTCTCCTTTTGTAAGCACTGATTGCTTCTGCACAAGCTTGGAGTATTTTTTCTACACAGCGCCGTTTTCTTTCAGCCAGTCCTCAATCTCTGTCATGGAACCCGGATTAATCAGAGGCTCGCTTGCCCTGCCGCCCTGATATACGATCAATGTCGGAATCGTCTCAATCTCATGCTTCTCCTCTAATTCCGGACTCTCATCGATGTCAACCTTGCCTACCAGAAGTTTTTTCCTTCATACTGTGCCGCCAGACGGTCCACCACCGGACCGAGTCTGCGGCAGTAACCGCACCATGGCGCCCAGAAGTCCAGAACCACCGGTTTTTCCGCCTGCAGTACCTCTTTGTCAAAATTATCTTTATTAATTGTCATGATATCCATATTGATTACTCCTTTTCTCTGCCGTAAATACTGTTATTTTCTCAGATACAGTTCATACTGTAATTATATTAGTTACAGTATGAACTGTCAAGGGGTTTTTAGAAAAAATTTTAATTGGAACTGAAAAGGCCGTCAGCAGAACAGCTCCAGAGTGATCGGTAACGAGTTTCTTTACCAATGTTGTATTACTTCCTCCGTTTCGCTATAATGGTTAATGAACTTTAACGAAAGGAGTCAGAACTATGGTAAAACATCAAGTAATCATCGATCCGGACAAGTGTGTTGGGCTGCGGTATATGTGCTAAGGCCTGCGCCGCACATAACATCGTCATCGGCAATAAAAGAGCAAAAACGTATCAGACGATTGCCTCATGTGCGGACACTGTACTGCAGTCTGCCCTAAAAATGCATCACCGATCAGCGGTTACGATACGGAACAGATTGAAAAAAAAGAAAAGGTCCGTCTGAATCCGTCTGATGTCTTAGACGTTATTCGTTTCCGGAGAAGTATCCGCCGTTTTCAGCGGAAAGACGTTCCGTCCGAAGTGATCAGGGCAGATCCTGGAAGCAGGCCGATTGACCCATACGGCAAAAATATGCAGGACGTATCCTTTGTCGTTCTGAAAAAAGAAAACACGGATTGAATCACATGGCGGTCAAACTGTTTCAAAAATAATCAAGCCACTGGCTGATTTATTTGGCCCATGGCCAGGAACACGAAAATCGACGACCATTTTTTCTTTTCCATGCACCAGTCGTCATCGTCATCCTGGCGAAAGGAGAAAACAAAATGGGATTCTGGCGGCACAGAATATGGAATTTGCGGCGGAAGCGAATGACCTGGGTGTGTTATTCAGCGGATTTTTTACCACGACGGCCAATATATCGCATAAAATCAGGAAAAGCACTGCGCGTATCCAAAAGGAAAACGGTAGCCATGACCCTGGTGCTGGGTTATCCGGATGAAATTTCTCCGCTCCGTACCGCGCGCAACAATTAGATGTTATCTATTTATAGAGGGCTTTGAAATGGCAAACGATTGTGAAGAGAGACTGCAAAAAATTGTTACGGATTCCGGGAATGCCGGAATGCTTTTTACCGCCATTGGTGATGAAACAAGACAATTGATCCTGCTGGTGCTGTTGGAAAGCGATCTGTCCGGAATCCGGGTCGGTGAAATTGCCAGAAAAAGCACATCTTACAAGACCCTCCGTTTCCCATCATCTGCAAATCCTTAAAGAGGCCGGGATCGTTGCAATGAGGAAAGAGGGCACTAAAATTATTATTATCTGAGTGGATGAAACACAGTGGAAAGAGATTGCGGACTTAATCCGGACTTATTTATGAAAGTGTACGCCATATCAGTTCGTGTGATAAAATAACAGGAGGCCTAAAACTATGATCTTATATCTTTTCAGGGACAGGAAACAGCGAATATGCCGCGAAGAGAATCGGCAGGAGCTGGACGATGAGGTGGTCTGTTTATTTGAGAAAATCCGCAGCCGCGATTTTACAAAAATGCACTCAGACCGTCCATGGATTATTGTCACTCCCAACCTATGCGTGGAGAATCCCCGCATCATACAGGAATGGCTGATGAAGACAGCTCTTGCCGGAAACAGGGATATCTATTTTGTAATGACCTGCGGCGGAAGCATTGGGAATGCCGGCAGCTGTTCAGAAAAGCTGTGCTCCGCCAAAAGCTGAATTACATGGGCTGTACCGCGGTTGTCATGCCGGAAAACTATATTGCAATGTTTGACGTGCCGACACAGAAGGAATCACTGGAGATCATTCAACGGGCGGAACAGACGATAAACGAAGCGATCCTTACGATCAAAAACGGCAAAGGCATTTTCTCGGCCCGCAGTCACATTCCAGGACAGAATGAACAGCGGAATTGTAAATAATCTCTTTTATCCCGTATTTGTTCATGCAAAAAATTCTATGCTGCCGACACCTGCATCTCCTGTGGAAAGTGCGCCAAAATCTGTCCGCTGAACAACATACGTATGGAAAACAGGAAACCCGTATGGGGAAAGAACTGTACCCACTGCATGGCCTGCATCTGCCATTGTCCAACGGAAGCAATTGAATACGGAAAACACAGTAAGGGAAACCGAGGTATGTCTGCCCTAAAACAGATCATTAAAAGGGCAATCCGAACCTCCGTTTCCTTAAAAGACGGCGGCAGACCCCTTCCTGCCGCCGTCTTTTCTTAATTCCATTCAGGACACCCAAGGACTCTTTTCTCTTACTCCATTGATTCGTCCCTCTTCCCCAAACGCTTCGACCCGAAATACAACGGGGCGTATCCCATCCGTGCAAAGCAGACAATGGTCTGTCCATCTTCTCTGTTCCACGGCTTATAGGTCCCACGGCCGCTACACAGCTGACGCTGTGATAAATATCAATCCATGCCCACGGACAGAGTCCCTCCGGCATCTGGGCGCCTCCTCGAAAATAAAGCTGTCGCCACATTCATCAGGGCGCAGGGACCTGCCTCTTCCCTGCCGTCTGTTAAGTATTCGTCGGCAAAATCAGAATAGAATTCCTTTCGAGTACCGTTATTCTTACCTTTTCATCGTTTGTTTCCTCCTGGCCGCAGTGACTGTACACTCTCCCGGCTTCTTATGCCATCCACTCAGTTTCTTCTGTCAATGATATCAGATAACCGTATTTATTTCTACATCCCAATCATATCAAACTCCTCAAATGATATCACCACGTCGTAATCCTTCCTGGGATTCCTGTATTTTATCTGCACAGATTTTTTTCGTCTGGCTGTAATACCATCGCTTCCGCCTCCTCGAATTTTCTTCGATGCAGATAATGGGGAAGCCGTTCCCCTATCCAGGGAAATCCAGTAAGGAGCCTTTTTCACGATGGATTAAATCCACGGACATGGTTTCCACCAGGGTCTCATAAAGCCCTTCATTTCGGAAGGGAGATCGTCGTCCGCACACCGCCTGTCACCGTAATCCGAGTCTTTCAAATACTGACCGTGTTCATAATCCTTTGAAATACCGTCATCCTCGTACAGCGTAAACTCACAGTCTCTGTCTGCCGAGCATAAGGGAAATACCGGTGACTGTCTCCAAGACGCCAGATTATTCAGCTGGTTTTCCGCCATCGGTATGACCGCGCCGCCCCGGATAAACAGTGGGATACTCTCGATCGTAACCGGAATTTCGATGGTCTGCCCGCCTTCGTACGCTTCCCTCGTATAGAAATCGTAGAAGGTTCTCCTTCCGGCAGATAGACGCTCCGAACCTCAGCCCCTTCTCCACAACGTTGGCCACCAGAAGGGAATCGCCCAGCATAAAGTCCACGCCTTCCTCGTAACAGCCGTATCCCGCTGGAAAGCACTGCACATGGGCTCCATGATGGGAAGCCCGGTCTCATGAGCCCGCTCCATCAGTGAGTAGAGATAGGGAATCATACGGTAACGCAGTTTCACGGCTTTTTCGGATCAGATCGGTATAACCTCCGTACATCCAC
>VOFH01003494.1_pt1 | contig 30013 bp, 35 predicted proteins | sample 5384091 | NCBI WGS metagenome assembly VOFH01 (sample SAMN12384727, study PRJNA508395) | human gut metagenome | isolation source: healthy gut G | host: Homo sapiens
CTGCGCCTTGATACGCAGAAAAGAAGTCTCACTCATGAGTTCTTGCTTTACTGAACCTGATTCGGCTGTTGTCTCTCTCTACCGATTATATAGACAAGTAGCCTCGACTCCAATGGATTCACCCGCTTTGATATCTTGCTGGATGGTCAATATTCCTCCTGGATCAAGTTTGCCACCCAAGTTGCGTATGCGGCTGCGCAATGCGTATTTCTGCGGTTGATCCGGATAAGGCACCGCGCCGAGTTCCGGAAGGGACTGGAAAATGAATTTGGTGTTTTTGAAGCGGAAGCTGAACGGGTAGCAGTTCGCAAACCGGGATCTGATGAACCCGTTGGAGATTCCAACCAGGTGGGAATGAAAACTTATATGAGCGCTGCAATGGAATCTATTCTGACAGGCTACGATGCGATCCCCGCCGACCGAAAGTTACTAAAACCATAAAGTTATAGTAAAGATCGCGGCACCCGTTTGTAGAACCTGCTTGCGCACAAAATCGCAGGAATTATTGAATAAAAAATATCGAATGAAAAACAGATTTGATCTATATGTAGAAGACCGCCCCCCATTTAAAGATGCCCTGTTTGTTGCCTTGCAACATCTGCTGGCTATTTTTGAAAGCCATCATTACACCCTCCTCTTATCATTGCGAGCGCACTGAAGCTGGATGTTGAAAAACAAGCTTTCTGGTATCTATGTCCCTTTTGCTTCGGGGGTATCTACGTTTATACAATGCCGTCGTATCGGTCCGATAGGAGCGAAGCTGCTCTGCATCCAAGGTACCAGTTTCTCCTTTTATCGGTCCTATCATAGCGACCGGATTAGTAGGCGGACTCCGCTGATATTCGCTCCTGCATAGCTGCCGCACCTATTGAAATGGTCGTCAGCCGTACCTTCAAGTATCTTCGCAATATCATCACCCCGCTAGTGTCCGGTATTGTCGTACTACTGATCGGATTGAGTCTGATCAAAGTCGGTATCGTTTCCTGTGGCGGCGGATATAGCGTGCGATGGACGATGGCTCCTTCGGTTCGTGGGAAAATCTGTCTATTGCGGCACTCGTACTGTTGAGCGTCTTGTTTTTCAATCGCTGAAAAACAAATACCTGCGCATGAGTTCCATCGTGTTCGGTCTTTGCCTGTTATGGACTGGCTTTCGACCTTGGGAAAAGTAAATATGAGCGCACTAAATGTCGAGATGCTGATGAGTTTCAACATCCCGCAACCTTCAAATACGGTATTGATTTTAATATATCTTCATTTTATTGCCATTGGTCTGGTCTATCTGATCACCGCCATTGAAGCCACAGGAGATGTGACAGCCAACTCTATGATTTCGGACTTCCGATTGAAGGTGATTCTTTATCTGAAACGTGTTTCCGGCGGTGTGTGATGGCAGATGGCTTCAACTCTCTTTTAGCAGGTATATTCAACTCCTTCCCGAACTCCATCTTCGCACAGAATAACGGTATCATCCAATTAACAGGAGTTGCCAGCCGCTATGTAGGCTATTATATTGCCGCTATGCTCGTTCTGCTGGGATTATTCCCCATTGTAGGAGCTTATATTCTCTCTGATGCCCGATCCGGTACTGGGAGGCGCCACCTTTATTAATGTTCGGTACAGTAGCAGCAGCAGGCATCCGCATCGTTTTCCTCACAGGAAATAGGCCGCAAAGAAACCCTAGTCTTAGCAGTCAGCCTATCTTTAGGTTTGGGTGTGGAACTAATGCCGGACGTATTAAAACAAGCTCCAGAGGCAATTCGAAGTATTTTCTCTTCAGGAATCACCACCGGAGGTTTAACTGCAATTGTTGCTAATATGATAATTAGAGTGAAGTAATAGGTAATTAAATAATAGGTAATAAAGTAATATGCCATGCGGGTAAAGCTACCGGCAGCTATGATTATTACCTATTACCTAATTATTATTTATTTCTAAATTACTCATTTTATCTGTAATCCGAAAGGGGAAATCTGGATACTCGTAGAGGCTGAAACGAGGTTCGGTTTCCCCTTTTCGTATAGCTCCCAGATAGAAGCGTAGTCTTCCGGTCTTCCCCATCTTGCTGAGTTGGCGTAGATAAGCTGCCAGTGATTTATTCTCTACGATATAGATTTGTCCCATCTGATCGATAATAGGGCTATGGTGACGGGTACCGTCATGTTCGAAGCGAAGAATTCGTTTGCCTTCCTCATCAATCCTACCAGTTGAAAGTCATACTCTTGCCGATAGCAGGCAGATTCAGTACACTGCGGTCGGTAGCTAGGAAAGGCAGATGATGCTTTCTCATGAACCGTCTTATTTGTTTGGCGGTGTCAGCATCTTCTTTCGGGTTTTCTTCATTTATACCTGTACTGATTTTGGTTTCCAGTATCTTATACAATTCTTCCGCCTGTTCCGGAGTCATCTGTCCGTAAATTTTCTCTTCCTGCTGTTTCCTGCATTGAGCGACTGTTGGGGCAAACACCGCATAATTCTCATTAAATCCCTTCACCGAGAACGTATAATAACATACCACTCCCAGTGAATTGAGTACCTGGCGAAGCCGCGTAGTATGTCCTCTGCGTGAGGCAGCCACCGTATATACCAACTGGTTCGTAATAATCCATCCGGCAGAAAGAATCTTCCGAATTGCTTCTTTAGCCTCGGGGGTAACCTCCAGCGGTGTCTGAAAATGAGTCTGAATGATAAACTGCTTGACGCCAACAGCCGAAGCCTTTTCCTTAAACTCCCGCAAAATGTCAACCAACTCGTCATTAATACGCATCGGCAAATAAGCCAATAAACGAGAACCCAGTCTCACCCGTTGCAATTCCGCATATTTCTCACCTTCCGGACGTTCAAGTTCGCTCTTTGTTTGCGTACCGCCATACGATACACCGCTTCTAATATATTCTTCAACGTCTTATTCTGACTCATCAGCGCATCGCCTCCCGTAATCAGAATATCGCGTAACTGCGTATCCTGTTCAAAATAGGTCATCAACCGTCGCAACTTACTGTCCCACGACTCCTTCGGTCGTAACGTCTCAAATTCAAAATTCAGCCGTTCACTCTGAAAGTCATACATACGCTGGCAAGATGCACAAAGCCCTCCACAAGCCCCGTCCCATCGTATCAGAATAAGGATAGCCACCTCCGGATACCGTCGGTGAATATTATGTCCGTCCGGCAAGAGCCATCCGGCAGCATTCGGCTTTTGCCTCCACAATATCTTCCTTCTCCCATGCACGAATATTGCCATACGTCTCCACTAATCGTGGCGAATAAAGTATATAACTCCGAATCGCTTCATCATTATACCCATACCCCGTCACATTCAGCAACGACAAATAATAAGGCGTAGCAAAGAACGGCATTCCTTTTTACGTGCCCGATTCAGCAAATACATCGTCTCCGACGAAAGTGAATTTCCTAAAAAGCGATTCAACTCAGCCGGACTTTTCACAGCCATCGACAAATGAAAGCGGAAATCTCCCCACCATTTGCTTACCAACTGATACTTCTCCTCATAACTCATCCCTTCCTCAAAATGGAACCGTACCGAAGGCTTCTTGACTTCCGGTTCTCAATCTTCTGAATCAGCAGATGCAGCATCCGTTCCTTATTCTCATCCCGCATCTCCCGCACTTCCTCATCCAATCCGGTATCCCACCGGTCATTCCGGCTCTTGATGCGCTGCGGAGACGGCGAAGGAACATTTTCCTGCAAACGTTTGAACAACTGGAACAACTCTACAAACAAACCGTCGGCATCTCTATATCTCCAACTTCTCCGTCAGAAACTGATAAAGCAACCGTATCGTCTGTACCGAAATATCCTGTCCCGTAGACAGTTCATGAACATCCTGTCCATCATACTGGAGTAAGAGTCGAATTTGCTCCCCTTTGCCTCCTCCGCAACCTCATTAACCATCCCGCAACTATCCAGATGTTTTAGCAGACCAGCCTTTAAAGTCCTCCACTGTCGGACTTACCGCCGCCATCTCTACCAACCCCGGCATCTTGCGTACGGCAGTGCTTCTTGACGGAAGTATCAATTTCCTTGAAGAAGTTTTCACTGATGCCGTAATCCTGCATCAGCATCTTGCGCGAAGCGGCCTTTTCCGCTTGTCCCAGGCGGCCGCCCTGCGTGGGGATTTTGAACAGACGCTTGAAGTTGGCTACATCCGGCACAAAGCGGATATTGGTGATGCCCAGGTTGGCGGCTATTACAGACTGGAAGTAGACGCGTGTCAGTGACACGAAGTCTTCCACATTCTTCGAAGATACTTCTCCGGTATTCTTGTTGAATAGTTTGGCAAATAAACTCATATCAAATTACGAATTACTGATTACAAATTACAAAACCGCAGGTCATCCGGCGGTTCCGGCTGCAAAAGTACGAAATAAGTTGGTTATCACCAGCACTCTATGTCTTTTTCTACCTCTTTCAGGCGGTTCTTGGTGAAAACGGGGTCTTTGATACCGGCGCTTTTCTGTGCGCGGTAGTCTTCAAGCAGCCTGAAAGCGTATTTTCCGAGCAGGCTGATGGCGATAAGATTGCAGAGCGCCATGAGTCCCATAGTGACGTCGGCAAGGCTCCATGCCAGGTCGAGGGTGGCAACAGCACCGAACATGACCATGCCGCCCACCAGTATACGGTAGATGTTGAGCACCCATTTACGGTGGGTAAGGTAGCGCACATTGGCTTCTCCGTAATAATAATTTCCCAGAATGCTGCTGAATGCGAAGAAGAACAAGGCTACCGCAACGAAGATGGCTCCCAAAGGTCCTATCTCGTTGGTCAGCGCATGCTGGGTAAGCTGTACGCCGTTTGTGGAACCATCCAGTGGAGCACCGCTGAACAGAATGATGAAAGCGGTGCAGGTACATATAATCAGCGTATCGGTAAATACTCCCAGCGTCTGAATCAAGCCTTGCTTCACGGGGTGGCTGACGTGTGCGGTTGCCGCCACATTGGGGGCGGACCCCATACCGGCCTCGTTGCTGAACAGCCCGCGTTTGATGCCCTGCATCAGCGCCATGCCGACACCCCCTCCCAAAGCCTGCTCCCATCCGAAGGCGTGGCCGACAATGAGTGCCAGGACTCCCGGCAGCTCTTTGATGTTCAACAGAACGATGATAAGTGCCAGTGCAATGTATCCCAACGCCATGATGGGGACGATGATGCTGCTGACTTTGGCTATGCGCTGTACGCCTCCAAAGATGATTGTCAGCGTGAGTGCGGTGATGATGCCTCCCACAACGGCATGGTCGAACCCGAAAGCGCCTTCGAAAGCGGCACACAGTGTATTGCTCTGTACCGAGTTGAATGCAAATCCGAAGGTAATGGTGATAAGTACGGCAAACAGTGCCCCCATCCACGGCTGTTTCAGTCCCTTACGCATATAGTAGGCCGGGCCGCCGATAAAGGAGTCTTTGCCCTTTATCTTATACAATTGGGCCAGTGTAGATTCTACAAACGAGCTGGAAGCACCCAGGAGGGCAATCACCCACATCCAGAATACAGCGCCCGGACCGCCTACTGCAATGGCGGTGGCAACCCCTGCAAGATTGCCCGTACCTACACGGCTGGCAATGGAGATGGCAAATGCCTGGAACGATGAGATATGCTTTTCCTTGGCATCACCTTTCCCGCCCGAGTCGCCCAGCAGACGTACCATTTCCTTTATCATCCGGAACTGTACAAAGCGGGTTCTCAGCGTAAACCATACGGCGCATCCCAACAGCAGGGCAACGAGGATGTAGGTCCAGAGCAGGTCGTTTATCAGATTTATTATTCCCATAATGTATATGTACAGTTATCTATTTGTAGTAAAAAAACTCACACAAAACAAGTGCTACCCTCTGTCGTTATCTAAGGTGGTCTCTGTCGTTACTTTAGGCTACCTCTGTCGTTATTCAAGGCTACCTCTGTCGTTAACTGAAATAGACTCCTTGCAAGTTGATGATAATCAACGTGGTATGAACTCGTGTGCTGCGATTTGTACTATGGACAAATCTGGACAAACCTAACGGAATCTCCTTGCCTATTTCAGCTTGAAGTGAAATTTGTGTCCTTCAAACACCGGTTCCACTATGTCATAACGAACAAACTTTGCCAGCAGATGTTCGGCGGCGCGTCGGGAAAGATGCGCCAGGCGGCAGTAACGGTTCAGTGAAAGGCGGTCGTTTTCTTCCAGCAGATTGAGCAACAGTTGTTCCCGTTCGGTATATTCTATCAGTTCTCCTTTCGGACTTCCGCTTTGCTGCCAGACGCGCAGATGGACGGGAGTAGCCAGGATGTTTTCATCCTTGATGCGGAGATAGGCCAAGTATTTTCCTGTTTCGTCCTTGGCATATACCGGCTTCCGGTCACTTTCCTCGATTTGTACCACCAGCACACTGCGGCCTTCCACCAGATAGGTCTGCATGATGTAGTTCACTTCGGGGCTGCAATAAAGTCCGGCAGCCGCTTCTATCATATATTGTTCTTCGTCCGAACGGACACCGGCAATTTTCCCGTTATCTTTCACTCCGATGAGCAGTTTTCCACCGTCTGTATTGGCAAAGGCTGAAAGGGTTTTGGCTATCTTGCGGGCGTCGGATATTTCGAACTTGAAATCTTGTTGTTGGTGCTCTCCTTCGGCTATGAGAGCGTGTATATATTGGGTATCAGTAAGCGTTTTCATGCTTGCAAAAGTAGATAAAAAATGCGTAAGAGCCCCTTTTTGCGGCGATTTTACCGAATATTTCAAAAAAAATATCGTTTTTCTGCATTTATTTCAAGAAAGAATGTATTTTTGTCGGACATTATTAACGAAGTAATTAAAAAAGGATTATGAAAGAATTAGTTGAAAAAGTTGCAGAATTGTATGCAGCATTCGAAAAAGATGCAAAAGCTCAGTTGGACTACAGATGGGGGAAACTTTGGTACTGCGCACGTCTACCGTAGCAGTCTCAATGCCATCATTGCTTATCGTGGGAAAGGGATTTTACATTTCATGAGGTAACCCCTGAGTGGTTAAAAGGCTTCGAGATTCACCTTCGTGGCCGTGGATGCAGTTGGAATACTGTATCTACTTATTTACGCACATTTCGTGCGGTCTATAATCGTGCGGTAGATTGTCGTGGGGCTGTTTATGTACCGCATCTGTTTCGTTCTGTATATACCGGCACGCGTGCGGACCGTAAGCGTGCATTGGATACCGAAGACATACAGAAAGTATTCACCAAATTGCCGCAGTCGTCCGCTGTGACATCTGACATGCGTCGTACGCAGGAATTGTTCGTTTTGATGTTTCTGCTTCGTGGTCTGCCTTTTGTCGATCTTGCTTATTTGCGTAAAAGTGATTTGCACGACAATGTGATCACTTACCGCAGGCGGAAGACCGGGCGTCCTTTGTCAGTGACTTTGACTCCGGAAGCGATGGCTATATTAAAGAGGTATATGAATCGTGATACGTCATCTCCTTATTTATTTCCGTTATTAAATAGTCGGGAAGGGACGAAGGAGGCTTATCATGAATACCAGCTGGCACTCCGCAATTTCAATAGACAACTGATGTTGCTAGGTGAAATGTTAGGACTGAACGATAAACTGAGCTCATACACCGCCCGCCATACATGGGCTACGACAGCCTACTATTGTGAAATTCACCCGGGCGTTATCTCCGAAGCTATGGGGCACTCTTCCATCACAGTGACCGAGACTTATCTAAAACCTTTCCGTAATAAGAAAATAGATGAAGCCAATAAAAAGGTGGTGGATTTTATAAAACACTCAATGCTGATTGGCAATGTGTTGATTTTTAACCCGTTACTCTCTAGGTAACGGAGCTAAATAGCGTTGCAAAGATGGATATATTTTGGAAAACATGCAAACAAAAAAGATATTTTTTCTGATAAACTACTAAAAAAAGAGAAATAATACGATAAAACGACGGATTTCTTAGCATTAGGAACTTTGTAGCCTTTTAATTTTTAGATAATAGATTTCCCTCCCCTCTGCCGCATGTCTGAAGCAGGGGTAAATATGTTTCAGCATTCAACAAATGATTTTTCAGTATTAGATAGCTTCCGGGGCAGGACAAAGGTTTGCCCGTTACCTATAAAGTAACGGGTAAAGGCTGTTTGGGTATGCTTCATAGTGTATTATTAAGGGAAATGAAAGGTTGAAAATGAATTAAGAAAAGGAGGTCGCACGAGAAATGAACGGAACAACACATGGGATTTAAAATCAAAAGTGAGAAACAATATTTTTATTATTTTTTTAATTTATAAATTAAAAGTTTTTTATCATGAACAAAAAGTATTTAAGTGCAGTCCTGTTTGGAGCGTTATTAGCGGCTTCGGCGGGTACATTTACATCTTGTAAAGACTACGATGACGACATCAAGGAGTCTGCAAGAACAAATTGACAAAAGCGGAAGCACTATTACGATCTTCAGACTCAGCTGACAACGCTGAAGAGTGCTGCAGAAGCTGCACAGGCTACTGCTGACGCTGCAAAGACTGCTGCCGCTGAAGCTAAGACTGCCGCAGAAGCTGCAAAAACTGCCGGCGACCAGGCTGCTGCCGATGCTGCTACAGCGAAAGCGCTGGCAGAAGAAGCGAAAGCTGCCGCTGCGCAAGCAAAAGCAGATGCGATAGCGGAAGCCGCAACACAGGTTGAAGCATTGAGAAATTCAATGCAGGCTGCTATTGACAACAAACTGATGTGACAGTACACGAAGCTGCTGTAAAAGCACTCGGTGCTCAGATTGAAGGTATAGAAACAGGTTTGAGCAATCTTGCCAACGGAGCAGTGAAAGAAAATACTGAAGCGATCAAAAATGCTCAGGATGCTATCGAAACGTTGATTACAGCAGATAAAGACTTGCAGACTCAGCTCGACGCTTTGAAACTTTATGCAGAAGGTGATAAAAGATATAGCTGACGCTAACAAGGAAGATATCGGCAGCGCAGGAAGCTATTGAAGCTGCACAGGATGAGATTAAGAAACATTGGGATGAAATCAACGGTGAAGGCGGTCTGAAAGCTTTGATCGGTGAGAATAAACTGCCATTGAAGCGCTGAAGAACTCTACAGCTCAGGATATTGCTGACCTCGAAGATAAGATCAACGATGAGCTGGATGCTATCAAATCGGATATCTCAGGTATTCAGGGTGACATCAGAACCATCAACAGCCAGATTATTACTATCAACGCTGACTTGGTGAGCCTGCACACTTTGATGACTTGCCGTCTGACAAGCATCACGTTTGCTCCCGACTATATCGTAGACGGTGTGGAAGCGATCAAGTTCAACTCATTGAAATATGCTCCGATGGGAAGCGGTGAAAATGCTGCTATTCCTACGAATTATAGTATTTCTACAGCTGCTTTGGCAACTGCAAGCTACCACTTCAACCCAGCTAGCTTCAAGTTGGGCAATGCTGACTATAGCTACTTGATCGTAGCGCTACAGTGATCAACACTCGCGCGGCTGCCAGCCAGTGGGTTCAGATCAGCGGTACTCGGTTGCTAACGCTGCAACAGGAACAGTGGACTTCAAACTGCTTCGTCTTAACGTTCATTCTACTCAGCCGGCAGAAGATAAAGTAAACATGGTTGCTTCTGCAGGCTACTCTGAAGGGTGATGCTGTAGACAAAGACGAGACTAACGTAGTGGTTACTTCTCCGTATGTATCTATCTATGATGACGTACTGGCTGCACCGGACGTTCGCATCTCTGACAAAGCTACTTTAGTTTCAGGTGCTGACGGTGCTCATTATGCAACTACTTTCACTGCTTGTAAGTCATAAGCTGTTCGCTATACAACTCCTTACGATCAAGTATTCAACCTGAAAGACCTGGTGGCTACTTGCTTCGGTAACGGTAATCACAAAGAATTCCCGATCGAAGACTATAAGTTGTCATATAAGTTCTCTGTAGCTTCTTCTGATTACAACATCACTGAAGGTGAAACTCAACCAACCAGCAGAAATGGGTGGTATGTAACGACGCTGCGCAGGTTTGTACCAGGCAGAAGGCTTCAATAAAGAAGCGATCGGTCGTACTCCTATCCTAGAAAGTGGAATTGGTAGACGAAGCAGGCAATGTAGTACGTCGCGGATTCGTGAAGATCGAATTTGGTGTGACGAAGCAAGATGACCTCGTAGTAGGTGACAAGGCTTATGACTTACGGTAGCTAAATGTACTGAAACAGCTGCTGAATACACTATCACAGAAGCAATTCATCCGTGAAAATGTTTACCGCGTTATTACTAACGGTAAGGAAACAAGCATGAGCCACGAAGAATTCTGGAACTTGTATGATGCTTCCGGTGCTGTTGCTGTAGTGAAGAAGAACAACCTGTCACACACTATGACTCTGCCGAGAATCGTTGACGGTGATACTTCAGTAGGTACTGCTACGAAGAAGATCGTTTGGTCATTCAATCATGGTGAACTGTAAGATCGGTGCCGGTGGTTCTCAATTTGTTGCAACTGTAACAGTGAAGAACAAGCTGACTTCTTCTGAATATCCTGCAAGCATCACATTCAAGTTCACAGTAAACGTGAAGTTGCCTGAACTTACTTTGGATGCTACTGAAAATGATATTTACTGGACGAAAGATGGTGATGAGTACAAGTACTTCAATGTAAATGTGAGTGTACCTAACTCAGTTGCTTGTCCTGCAAGTGATTGCCAGTTCAGAAGAGCATTGACAGAAGCTTACTCTGCTTACACTGTGAAAGGACTTCCGGGTTGCGAATCTGCTCGTTACAAAGTAATCAAGACTTACTCTAACGGTAACTTGACTTCTCCTGTAATGTCTGGTGTTCAGATCGATGGTAACTATATCACCCTGGATAAGAGCAATGCTGCTGTGAAGGCTGCGTTGAACAGCGCAAACGGTCTGCAAGCTGTCGTTGCACACATCTACACGATGAGCAATGGCGACGAAGTGACTGTTAACGAATTTATGGTTGACTTTATCCGTCCTGTTAACTTGAACATGCCGAGCGGTATTGCAGTAATAGACGCTAAGACTGGCGGTGATGTTGCTGACTTCCAATGGAATGGTCTGTTGACTGACTGGAGAAACGAAGCAATTGTAAAAAGATAGCTGGTCATGGGTTGAAAATGTTCATTCTTACTGGAAGAGAGTTTGTACTCCTGAATTCGAATATGTTCAAGGTCACGAACGAAATGGTTACACCGGCTCAGTTGGATGTAGAATATGGTACGATTAAGTTTACTACCACTACTGTGACTACTATGTATACAGGTAAGGCTACTTATAGATACTATAACAGATTGGGTGGATCTACTAAGAAGACTTACACAACTGAAGAGTTCTTGACTCAGGCAGAAGTTGACGCTTCTCTTGAAGCACAGAAATTAGCTGGATGGCCGTTGATATATCCACATGTTGAATTAGATGGCGATATTATATATACGGAAGTTTCTAAACCTGCAAGCACTACTATTGAGTACGACTATGTGAAGAGTATCAACTACGTACCGGCAACTTACAAGTGGGTTGAAGGTAACTGGACAATGGTTCCTCACAGACACACTGAAAAGCCTGCATTCGAAGGAACATCTTACGGACAGATCTCAGGATGTTGGGAATGGACGAAGAAAGAGTGGGGCAGACCGGATTGGAATCCTGGACAATACTGGTTCTTCTATGGTCCGTTCGGCGATGTAACACTGGATTTGAAACAAAGTAACTACAAGCTTGGAATACAACGGTAACAAGTTGCCTGATGGCGCTACTTTGGTTCAGACTGGTAACACTGTGAAGTATGTGAATGTTAGCTCACCGGTTGGATATACTTATCAGATATTCATTCCTGCTACAGTAAATTACGGCTGGGGAACTACTTCTTCTACATTGACTATTACAGTTAATCCGAATAACTAAGAATCGCAAATGTCAATGAATTCTTAGACATTCAACAACAAAAGGGTGCTCTAATCAGAAAAGGGCACCCTTTTCACCATAACAAGTACATTCTGCATACTCTGTGATAAGACATAAAATATATAACATTATGAGAATAAGAAATTTATTAATAGCCATACTTACTGTCGGCAGCACAGTAGCATTCGCTCAGGAACAGCGACAAATCAAGGAAGAAGGCAAGACTGTGTTCAAACCTCATTGGTTTATGCAAGTACAGGCAGGAGCTGCTCACACAGTAGGCGAAGCCGATTTTACAGATCTGATCTCTCCGGCAGCAGCTGTCAATGTAGGGTATAAGTTTGCACCTGCATTTGGAGCCCGTTTAGGCGTAAGCGGTTGGCAGGCAAAGGCAGGATGGGTCACTCCTTCTCAAACCTATCAGTACAAATATCTGCAAGGCAATCTGGACCTTATGGCAGACCTCAGTACTTTATTTTGTGGTTTTAATCCGAAACGTGTATTCAATGGATATATTTTTTGGCGGCGTAGGATTGAATCATGCTTTCGACAACGACGAAGCAAACGCACTGGACACAAGATCTCACGAACTGGAGTATCTGTGGCAAGACAAACAAAACCTTGTAGCCGGACGTATGGGACTGGGATGTGATCTGCGCCTCAATGACCGGCTGGCTATCAATATTGAAGGAAATGCAAATGTACTTTCCGACAAATTCAACTCGAAAAAGGCAGGCAACTGTGACTGGCAATTTAACGTATTAGTGGGCCTGAACATCAAATTAGGAAAAAGCTATAAGAAAACAGCTCCGGTATATTATGAACCGGAACCAATAGTAGAACAACCTAAACCACAACCTGTCGTGAAACAGCCCGAACCGGAACCTGTGGCAGTGGTAGTGGAACCTATGAAACAGAATATATTCTTTGCTCTGAACTCCGCACTTCTCCAGAAAGACCAGCAATCGAAGATCGATGCAATGGTGGCATACATGGAAAAGTATCCGGCAAGCAAAGTTGCCATCACCGGATATGCCGACAAAGAAACCGGTAATCCGAGAATCAATATGACTTTATCAGAAAAACGTGCGAAGATTGTTGCCGATGCCTTGAAAGACAAAGGAATAGCGCCGGACAGAATCGTTACGGATTTTAAAGGAGATACAGTACAGCCTTTCCGGGTGCCTGAAGAAAACCGGGTAAGTGTCTGTATTGCAGAATAATATTTTCCCACTTCTCATGCGGGTATATACCCCATTCCTCTATTCTATTAATAAAAAGTATGAGGGACCTGCATGGGAGGTAAAGAGGAAGCCCGTGCTTGTGAAAGCCCGGACTTCTGCAATGAACCCTTTCTTCACTTGTTAGTGAAGATAACCCCACAGGGAACAGATGGAAAGCAATGCTTGTGAAAGTCTTCTTTCCCGATATCTGCCTTACAGAGGATGCCCCCTCACATTTTCCCACGGGCATCCTCTTTTTTTATATATATAGACTGATTTTATTATAAAGTCTGATTGTTTTGTTTATAGAGAACAAAATACGAGTGATTTGGTTCGTTATCAACCGGCATTCCGATTAAAATCGTATATTTGCGTCTGTAATCAGATTGGGTCCATGAACGAAAATGTCCTCACTAAACTAAAGATACTTGCAGAATCGGCCAAGTACGATGTATCCTGTGCATCCAGCGGTACAGTGCGCTCCAACAAACCGGGCATGCTGGGCAATACCGTAGGTGGCTGGGGAATCTGCCACAGCTTTGCCGAAGACGGACGGTGCATCTCCTTGCTCAAAGTCATGCTGACCAATTATTGTATTTACGACTGTGCCTACTGTATCAACCGGCGCAGTAATGATCTGCCTCGCGCCACGTTATCCGTCTCCGAACTAGTAGAGCTGACGATTGAATTCTACCGGCGCAATTATATCGAAGGCTTGTTTCTTAGTTCCGGTGTGGTCCGTAGTCCGGATTATACAATGGAGCGGCTTGTGCGTGTGGCGAAAGATTTGCGTCAGGTGCATCGCGTTTTAACGGATATATTCATCTGAAAAGCATCCCCGGAGCAAGCCGGGAACTGGTGAATGAAGCCGGACTGTATGCCGACCGCCTTAGTGTCAACGTAGAAATCCCGAAAGAAGAGAACCTCAAACTGCTGGCTCCCGAAAAAGGATCATAAGAGCGTTTTCGCCCGATGAAGTATATCCAGCAAGGTGTGCTGGAAAGTAAGGAAGAACGGCAGAAGTTCCGTCATGCTCCCCGTTTTGCCCCGGCAGGACAAAGTACGCAGATGATTGTAGGTGCTACAGCCGAGACGGACAAGGATATTCTTTTTCTTTCATCGGCTCTTTATCAGCGTCCTACGATGCGGCGCGTCTATTATTCCGGATATATCTCGGTGAACACGTACGACAAGCGTCTGCCGGCTTTGAAACAGCCGCCTTTGGTGCGTGAGAACCGGCTCTATCAGGCGGACTGGCTGCTACGTTTCTACCAGTTCAAGGTAGATGAGATTGTGGATGACGCTTATCCGGATTTGGATCTGGAGATAGACCCGAAGCTGTCGTGGGCATTACGGCATCCCGAACAGTTTCCCGTTGACGTCAATAAGGCGGATTATGAGATGATACTCCGTGTACCGGGTATCGGTGTGAAGTCAGCTAAGTTGATTGTGGCATCCCGTCGTTTTTCCCGTCTGGGCTTTTATGAATTGAAGAAGATAGGTGTGGTGATGAAGAAGGCGCAGTACTTTATTACGTGCAGCGAACTGCCTTTGCAGATGCAGACGGTGAATGAGCTTTCTCCGCAGCGGGTACGCAGTCTGCTGCTTCCGAAGCCTAAGAAGAAGGTGGACGACCGCCAGTTGGATACTGGATTTTGGGAATAAATGGAGTTTCAGATGTTGTAAAACCGGAAGATAATGAACGTCTATATCTACGATAAAACTTTTTGATGGTCTGCTGACTGCTGTCTTCGACGCTTATTTTCGTAAGACCTTTCCCGATTTCCTGTTGTCGGAAGGGGATGCTTTGCCTTTGTTTTATGATGAATTGCATACGGTGGTCACCGATGAAGAGAAAGCCGCCCGTGGTGGCTGGCTTGCAGAAGAAAGTCTCTTCTTCCGCGCTTGGCTGCCTCACCCAGTGTTGGTTGTCGGAATTGCCGGATATAGGGATGGTTATCTTTCGATATATTCGTAAGGCGATCGACGCTCCCCCGTTCTATCGAGACTAACTTCGGCGATCCGATGTGCTTCGCTTGCCCAGATATGGAAGAAGGTGGATGGTGAACGGATGCATCCTGATGCAGTTCGTGCGTTTTCAGAAAGCGGCGGACGGTACGTTCTTTGCTGCCTTCGAAACCGCAGTATAATGCTTACCGCTTACCATCCAAGCATTTCAAAGATCGTTTTGCCGATCAGAAGTGGATTATCTATGATATGAAGCGGCGTTATGGCTTTTACTATGATTTGCAGGAAGTGACTACGATCTCTTTGATGACGACAGCCGGGAAGCTCATCTGATTACGGGTATGCTGGACGAGAGCTTGATGGATGAAAATGAGAAGATCTTTCAGAAGCTCTGAAAACGTATTTCAAGGCTATCTGCATTAAAGAACGCATGAATCCGAGGAAGCATAAAAAGCTGATATGCCTGTCCGCTGCACTGGAAGTATCTGACGGAGAAGCAGAAGTAGGCTTATTCTATCCGCTGCACCGTCACATCCGGAAATTTCTGCATCAACGAAAGTAAATGTCCTTCATCATTGTTCCGTTTTGATTTGATGACCATTGTGACTTGATAAGATTCCATTTCACCCGAATGCTGTGTTTCCATTTCGTAAGAGACAATCATATAATCTTTTGAATTGAATCTGTCTGCTATCTGCTTTAAAGCTATCTTTGTTGTTGGTAGAGAATGCGATCATCGAACTTTTCATGCCTACACTCTTGAAGATGTAGCTGAGCAGTTCCAGTCCGATCAGAGTCAGTACGGTAGTGGCTATGCCGATGGTGTACATTCCCGCGCCGACTGCCAGACCGATGCCGGCTGTAGCCCATATGCCGGCGGCTGTGGTCAGTCCACGGACGATTTGTTTCTGTAGGATAATGGTTCCTGCACCGATGAATCCGATGCCGCTGACTACTTGTGCCGCTACACGGCTAGGGTCGAGCGTCACACTGTTTTCTTTGATGATCTCTTGAAATCCGTATTGCGAAACGATCATGATCAGGGCACTTCCCAATGATACGAGGAAGTGAGTGCGGTATCCGGCTTCTTTGGCACGATATTCACGGTCCAGTCCGATGATGGCTCCCAGTATTCCTGCCACCAGTAATCTTAACATAAAATCAACGTTCAACATCATAGGTTCGGTCTCCTTTCTTTTCTTTGTTTGTTTCTTCTGTTTTTTTCTTTAAAAACGGTTAGTCCTATAAATATACAATTCTTTTCTCTTTTTGTGCTATTAATTTAGTAATATTTGAATGTAGCATCTGCATTTTATCGTATATTCGCAGACAAAACCGTGCATTGCGCCAAAGATTGAATAAGAAATGAAGAAAAGGATATTTTACATCATTAGTTTTTTGGTAATATTTTGTATAGAGGTATTCATAGCGTTGTATATACGTGATAGCTTCGTACGTCCTTATATGGGAGATACTTTGGTCGTGGTGCTGGTATATAGTTTCGTACGTATATTTATACCGACAGGGGTTCCCCGTCTGCCGTTTTACGTTTTCCTGTTCGCTTGTTTTGTCGAAGTGCTGCAATATTTTCAGTTGGTGGAAACTTTGGGAATCACCAACCGTGCATTAAGAATCATTCTGGGCTCCACGTTCGATTGGAAAGATATTGTCTGCTATGGAGCAGGATGTATCTTTATCTTTCTGTTTGAGCAAATATTCAGACGCCGTTAATTGGAATAACTGACTTTCTTGTTTGGCGATTGCTTATTGTACATTCTCTTTATCTTCGTTTTTTGAAGTCGGATTCAGATCGTGTCCGCAATACTTGCAGAACTGCGCATTGTCTTCATGCCTGACCGATGGCAGTTCGGACATTCTTTGTCTCTTCTCCGTTTGTAGTCCTTCATCATGGAGGCGGACACAATGCCGGTAGGTACCGCAATGATGGTATAACCGATCAGCATGACGCAAGCCGAAAGAAACTTTCCCAGTCCGGTGACAGGAGTTATATCTCCGTATCCTACGGTGGTCATCGTGACAATAGCCCAGTAGATACTGTTCGGAATGTTGTTGAACTGAGAATTGGGCAAAGTTCCTTCGATCATATACATTAACGTCCCGATGGAAGTAACCAGAATCACAACAAAAAGAAAGAAGACCGCAATCTTTTTACTACTTTCCCGAAGTGCGGTGAGCAGTCGTTCGCCTTCATTCAAGAAATTGAATAGCTTAAAGACACGGAATACCCGTATCAATCGAAATGCACGGATGATAAGCAGATAGCGCTCCCGGAAAGATCAAACCGATGTAAAGCGGCAAGGTAGCCAACAGGTCAACAATGCCGAAGAAACTGAATATGTATTTCTTCGGGCGGGGGAGAGCAATATATTCGTGTCAGATATTCAAAAGTAAAGAAAGCAGTGAAAAGGTACTCCATTACGACAAATGGGGTAGTCAGATAAGAAGGGAGCCCTTTCAGGCTTTCTATAATGACTAATAATACACTGGCAAGGATACAGCCGATAAGAACCACATCAAACAGCTTTCCCGAAGGAGTGTCAGATTCGAAGATGATGACGTACAGCTTATGTTTCAGCTTTTGGTCATTCATAAAATAATGGATTCTTTCTTTTAGTTTCATGAGAATAAACAGTTGACAGGCCAATATCCCAATAACCTGTATTTTACCTATTACTTATTACCTATTACATTAATCTATTACCCAATGCTTGTTATATGCAACCGTCTTCTTTTGGATCATAGTACATTCCCTCTTGTGTAGGTATCTGGAGAACGTATGTTTTTCCGGTCCTGTTCTTTAGGGTTTGTTCGCGTAGCCAAGGGTTCGCATCTCGAAGTTGGGCGTACGTGATTCCCTGCTGTTTGGCAAAATCGCTTAAGTAGGCAATGGGGGTAGTGACCGTTATCTCTTTTGTAGGGGATAGGCGGGTACAGGTGTTCCTTTTTCAGCAGGAATCCATATCGTTGAGGATTCTTGAATATTTCTTTGACTGCCAGCAGGCGGAACATATAGCGGGAAGTCTCTTCTACCAGCCATAAGTCCATTGCGTGGCTGGCAAGTTGCTGGTCTAGTTGAGAGGAAATTCGTCCTTGTCCGGCATTATAGGCGGCAGATACAGCCATCCAGTCTCCGTATTTGGCATAAGCCTGTTTGAAATATTTGCAGGCGGCTACCGTTGCCTTTTCGATGTGATAACGTTCGTCTACGTTCTCATTTACTTCGAGTCCGAATTCGCGTCCGGTAGCAGGCATGAATTGCCATAATCCGGCTGCACCGGCCGGAGAGCGGGCTATGTTGTTGAGGTTACTTTCGATGACCATCAGATATTTGAAATCGTCGGGGATACCGTTCGCTTTCAGAATCGGTTCTATAATTGGGAAGTAACGGTTCGCACGCTTGATAAGCAGCATGGTGGTGGAGTGCATATAGGTGAACGCCATCATCTCCCGGTCCATCCGCTCGCGGCGGTCGTAACGGCGGAGGTCGATCGTCTCTCCGTCAAAAGTCACCTGCTCGGGAACGGTAGGTGAGGTGACGCAATAAGGCACTTCCGATTTGGCGGAATGCTGTTCGTCTACATGACTGCTACCGATCAGAATAGGCAGGTTAGCTCCGATGCAGAACACTAATATAAAGGTTAGAATGTAGTTGATCTTGGTAAATTTCTTCATTTTCTGTTTTCTTTTAGTCATTTGATTGGTTCTTATTCAATATCTGGCAACCACGGCAGTAATAGATGCTACCGCCAAGATAATTCTCCCTTGACAATGGTTTCTCCTGCAACGGGGACAGGCTTTGCCTGCCGTGTCTTTAGAGAGGCAAGCTGTATACTTGCCGTTTTCTCCGAACAGGTCCGATTCCGTGTTTCGTCCACCCTGTCGGTAGATATCGTTCATGGTTTCCTTTACTTGATAGAACAAATTTTCTTTCTCTTTGTCTGTTAATGCTGCTATTTTTTTCTTTGGATGGATGTGGGCATGATACAGAATGTCCTGTAAGACACCGTTTCCCAGTCCCGGAACAGTCTGTTCGGTAGCCAGAAAGGCTTTGGCGGATTTCTTCTGCGCACTTTCATCATTAATCAGTCCGAGGAAATATTCTTTGCTGAAAGCGTCCGACATGACCTGCGGCTTGCTTTTCGCTGTCCGGTAATATTCGGAAAGTACGCCGTTGGCGGCGTCCCTTGCTGTAACACATGATTCCTCCATACATGCGCACGGAAGCGATAAGGCAGCTTTCGTCTTCAAAGCCGATCAGGAGTTGATGTTTGGCAGGCAGTTTCGTTCCGGGTGCGTAATACCGGAGATTTACTCCGTCCGTAAGTATCAAGCATTTTGTCGCCCTATTGTCATCTCTACCATGCCTCCTTGTGAACGTGCGTGGTCTATTGACTTTCCGGTCAGCCATTCGGCATACTCGTCGGGACTTCCGGAAAACCAAGCGAATTTGTGAGGGTGAACAGGGTGAATACATTTGTGATTCGTTTTCCCTTGACAGTCTTGTTCAGTTGCTCGCATAGATAGAGCGCTTCGGGTGCCTCAATCATGTTCTTTCTTTTTAATGGTTCTATAAATGTTCTCTTGCAAAAGATAATGCTTATTAATCAGAATAGCCTAATTCGGCAGAACAAAATACATCCGTTTACCGGAGTGTCACTTTCTTCTGAGATGTTGAGAGACGTTATCCGGCATGCTAATACTGCGCCTTGCTTTTACACACTTGTGCCAACAGATTGTCACAGTTGTGCCAAAGGCTTGGCACGGCTGTGCCACCACATTAGCACAACTGTGCCACAGTGTTGGCACAAGCATACCTCCGTAGGGGGCTAGAGTTTATCAATATATATAACAACTGCAATGAAATAGTTTATTTTACTTTTTTCAAAGAACCTTTTCTGCTTTTGATACGTTTCTCTAGTATAGTTAAAAAACGAAGAATCCAGATGAATATAGCTTAATGACCGGAGCCACCGGATATATAGGCAAACATCTTTCTAACTATCTGACCGAAAAAGGTGGACATCGGATCATTCCTTTGGGAAGAGCGATGTTTCCGGGAAGGTATGTCCGGACTTTTTGGTTCAGACGCTGACGCATTGCGATGTCATTATAAATTTGGCAGGCGCTCCTAATCAATCAGCGCTGGACGCCGGAACATAAACAAGAGCTTTTCAATAGCCGGATAACGGTAACACACCGCATTATCCGTGCCTTGAATCTGATCAAAACCAAGCCGAAACTTATGATTTCGGCCTCTGCTGTGAGGATATTACCCTCTTTGGTGGAATCGGACAGTATACACAGACTCGTGGCGATGGTTTCTTGTCCGATCTTTGTTATGCGTGGGAGAAGGAAGCGAAACGTTGTCCGCAACCGACCAGGCTTGTCATTACGCGTTTCGGTGTAGTGCTTTCTCCCGATGGGGCGATGCAACAGATGCTTCGCCCGCTACGCGCAACAAAGGTTGCCGCCGTCATAGGGCCGGGTACGCAACCTTTTCCGTGGATAGATATTCGTGACCTTTGTCGCGCCATGTCCTTCTTTATTGAAAATGAAGAGTTGAGAGGTGATTTTCAATCTGGTCGCTCCGCAAGCAGTTTCACAGTCCACGTTTACACGTGCGATGGGAAAGGCGTATCATGCGTGGACAACTTTGATTGTTCCGCAAGCGGTCTTTCGTTTGCTCTATGGTGAAGCCGCCTCTTTTCTGACAGCCGGACAGAGAGTGCGTCCTACACACGCTTGCTGGAAGCCGGATTCCATTTTTCCGTTCCTACCATAGAAGTTGTTTGAGGGGACGGATCACAGTACGGTAGATCGGCTTGATCTGAAGCGCTATATGGGGCTTTGGTACGAGATTGCGCGGTATGACCATCGTTTCGAACGTGGTCTTACGGAAGTGACCGCTACTTATACCCTCCGTCCCGACGGAACAATTCGCGTTGAGAATCGGGGGATATAAACGTAACTCACCTTACGATATTTGTAAAACAGCTACTGGACACGCCAAGATTCCCGACCCTGCACAGCCCGGTAAACTGAAAGTCTCTTTTTCTTGAATTTCTATTCCGATTATTATGTGATGGAATTGGACCAGGAGAATTACAATTATGCTCTTATTGGCAGCAGCACCGATAAATATCTCTGGATATTGAGCCGGACCCCAACTGCCGGAGGATATAAAAAAAAAGAAATTAGTAACTGCCGCCGAACGTCGTGGCTATGATACGAATCGGCTACAATGGATTGAACAACTTTAAAATAAACATTATGGATTACAAAATTACTCATCAGCCCGAACAGAAACTGTTCAAGACGAAGTCGACGGTCGCAACCGCTTTTTGTAGAATATCGCCTGTTAGGTGATTATCTCGATATTATTCACACCATTGTCCCCAAAACCTATAGAAAGGACGGGGGATTGCTGCTGCACTGGTGAAAGCTGCTTACGACTTTGCACTCGCCAACGGAATGAAACCGAAAGCTACTTTGCTCTTATGCTGTGAGGTGGCTTGGAACGCCATCCGGAAATGAATGCGGATAGTTGAATAAATAGGGGGCTGACCTAAAAGCACGAAAAGTCATTTTCTCTTTGCTGGATAATGGACACTGTCCATCTTTTTGTGGCAAAGAAACGTTTGGAAGAACTTTCGGGTCAGTCCCTTTTTAGCCTATTGTTTCCATCTCTTTAGTTGAGGGAAGAACTCTTTCATCGTTGCCCGCGCCTCTTCTATAGTGTACTTTACTTCCGAATCCTTATTAAACTCCTCAAGGTAGTTCAGGTTGAGCTCAATCATTTCATCCATTGTGCATTCTTTGGTAAAATGCCCGTCTGCATAGCAATACTGGCAATACTCTTCATTCTTGCTGCCGTCTGCTTCTGTTCCGAATGTCGTTTCATCAATTGGCATAGCACAACACTGACAAATTTTCTGTTCCATTCTTTATTGATTTTAAGTGAGTAAAAGCATGATAAATAATTCTCTTTTATCTGTTTACAAATATAGTTACTTTCAATAAGTTCTCAGTTATCCGATCTTGCTATTTTGTTTTTACCGGCAAACGTTTCCATATCCATCGGGGAATCATTCGCCAGAAGAATACGAGAATACGATAACGTCCGTCAATGATAGCTACCCGCTGTTTCCGATGAAGTGCGCGTACAATGTCGCGGCCTACCTGGTCGGTTTTCATCAGCATAGGATAATGCTTTCCGTCATTCAGCAAGTCAGTGGCTACAAATCCCGGACGAATATCGGTAAAGTGAATGTTTAACTTTTGCAGGTGGGCGAGTTGTTCAAGAGCATCGATGTATATGTATTCTGAAAGCGCTTCGTTGCAGAATAGGCAAGGGGCAACTCCCAGACCTTTAGTTCCGGCAATCGAACTGATGACAAGCCAGGTGTCCGCCTCCATTGTTCTTAAAATAGGAAAAAGCGGTATCCACCATTCGTGTGAAGCCTTCGACATTGGTACGTGCGGTATTCAGCTCGATTTCCATCTTCAAATCCATATTTTGGAAACCGATGCCGGAACTGAGCAGAAATAAATCCATACCGCCCAATTGATGGATAAGCGCATCCAGCTTTCCGGCACTGTCTTCCTGAGTGACGTCCAGTGATTGAATTTTTATCTGTTCCGGTGCGATTTGCCGGAAATCTTCGAGAGCTGACTGGCGTCTGCCCGCTATGCCGATCTGCCATCCTTCGGACAGGAGGCGTTGGGCAACTTCCCTTTCCGATACCGGGTGGCGCCTATGATAATGGCTCGTTTCATCTTTTTGGAACAAAGATAGTCAAATCTTTCTATTTTGAAAGGAGAACTTTCCATTTTGAAAGCCATCCTTTTCGTTTTGACAGGAAACCTTTTCATTTTGGTAGGGTAGGAGTCTTCTCGTTTTTCAAAGCAGAAATAGTATGTTGCTGATAAATAGCAGCTTAAAAAAGAATACGGCTGTTTTGGCATACTATTAGCTATGGGATTCGTGCAGAGTAATTCATGAGTTATGGAAGAGTATATATCAGACAATAGTGTGTATGCGCGTGCTAAAAGCAACAGCATGATCAATCGAAAATGATAGGACGGGTGCTTGGGACGTTGCTTTTTATTGAGTTGGGAATGTTCCTTTTGTGTGCTGGTATTTCGTTGGGGTACGGAGAGGATGATTATAAGTATTTTCTTTATACGTGTGTGATTAATGCCGTAGCAGGAGGATTATTATTGCTTTACGGACGGGGAGCGGAGAATAAGATGAGCCGCCGGGACGGATATTGTGTCGTCACTCTTTCATGGATATTCTTTACCGTTTTCGGGATGCTTCCCTTTTTATTTCAGCGGGAGCATTGATACCATCACCAATGCCTTCTTCGAAACGATGTCCGGATTCACTACCACAGGAGCTACGATACTCGATGATATCGAGTCCCTTTCACATGGGATGCTGTTTTGGCGAAGCCTGACGCAGTGGATTGGTGGACTGGGGATTGTCTTTTTACGATTGCCATTCTCCCGATCTTTACCACAGGCGGCGTACAGCTCTTTTCTGCCGAGACTACCGGGTGACTCATGACCGCACGCATCCCAAAATCAATGTAATGGCGAAATGGCTGTGGACTGTTTATCTGATATTGACCGTTTCGGAGACGATCCTGCTGATGTTTGGCGGAATGGATTTATTTGATGCCATTTGTCAATCATTTGCTACTACGGCGACAGGAGGATATTCTACCAAACAAAACAGTATTTCTTACTGGAATTCTCCGTATATCGAGTATGTTGTCGCTATCTTTATGATTATCTCCAGTATTAACTTTTCCTTATTCCTGATGTGTCTGAAAGGAAAAGTCGGCCGCTTGTTTAAAGATGAAGAAACGCATTGGTTTCTGGGCTCTGTCGGGATATTGACATTGCTTATCACTTTGGCACTCGTATTTCAGAACAACTATGGATGGGAGCTGGCTTTTCGTAAATCATTGTTTCAGGTAGCTACGGTGCATACCTCCTGTGGCTTTGCGACGGATGACTATAATTTGTGGCCTCCTTTCACGTGGCTGTTGCTGTTTATAGCGATGCTTTCCGGGAGGTTGTACGGGATCTACCAGCGGAGGTATCAAGAATATGCGGTTACTGATTGTGGCGCGGACCATCCGGAATGAATTCAAACATCTGCTTCATCCGAATGCGGTGCTTCCGGTACGGGTTAACAAACAAACCGTATCTTCTTCCATCGTAACGACTGTATTACTGTTCTTTGCTTTTTATCTGGTGATTATTCTGATCGGCTGGACGATTCTTTTATTTTTAGGAGTCGGTTTCTCCGAATCGGTCAGTACGGTAATCTCAGTATCGGTAACGTGGGACCGGGATTGGGTAGTTGCGGTCCCGCATACTCGTGGAATTCTTTTTGCCGGACTTGGCAAAATGGGTTCTTTCTTTTCTGATGTTGATAGGTAGACTGGAACTTTTCAGTGTTCTGTTACTCTTTTATCCGGGATTCTGGAAAAACCGTTAAGACTATTTTGCCGGTATAGCTTTGCCGCTCAGGAGAATAAATGGCGTATCGCCTCTAAAAGGGGCATAGAATAACATTCTGGGACCGGAGAACCGCATAACCTCCGCATCCGTTTGCGCATGGCAGGCTTATAACAATGTACGGGACACTTCTTGCACGAGCTTTTTTCTCTCGAACGGACAATGGTCAAGACGGGCATGTGCGTAGCGGAGCAACTCTTCGCACTCCGGACAAAGGGTTGCATTCTTCTCTTTTCCGGCAATAGAGACGGATCATGATCTCTATTGTTCTCTTTTCCTGAGTGATACGCGGTTTTTATCTGTTTCCATTTGTTTTCTTTTCGCTTTGGAGGCTGGCTTCACTTCGGCAAAGATAATAAACTGATCGCATATTCTGCAAAGAACTTCCACTGGAATGATTGCCGTTGCTGGAAACTATGCGTATCTTTGCGGCATGAGAAAGTTATTATGTCCGCAATGCAAGATTGCTGCCCTATATGTGGTGAATGACCGTAAAGAGCGTCTTTTGGTCTATGTACTCGAAAATGGAGAAGTTGTGCCTAAAGATCCGGCAGCTTCCACCGATGGATTTGATTTGACGGAAGTTTATTGTCTGGGTTGTTCCTGGCATGGTTCGCCGAAAAGACTGGTGAAGAGATAGACAGTTGCCGGCACTTCGTCTTTTTTGATTTATGTCAATAAAAAGAGGGTACGGGATTAGAATCTTTCAACCGGATTTTTTCTGTATCTTTGCAGCCAATTTTTAGGACATAGACGTATGGCAACTTCTAAAGAGATGACGGCGAGGGCCGGCATTACCTCTGATTTTTAATTTCACTCTGCCGCTTTTGTTCGGCAATCTGTTGCAACAAACGTATTCGCTTGTTGATGCTGCAATCGTAGGAAAGTTTTTGGGTATTAACGCATTAGCCTCTGTCGGGGCTAGTACATCCGTTGTGTTTCTTATTCTGGGTTTCTGTAACGGATGTTGTGGAGAGATTCTGGTATCCCCGTGGCACAGAAGTTTGGGGCGAGGGATTATAGTACGATGCGCAGTTACGTTTCCGTCAGTCTGCAACTTGCTGCATTTGTGATGTCTGTGGTCATAGCCATCTTTACCAGTATTTATTGTGCGGATATCCTGAAAAGATGATGCGTACACCGGAGAATATCTTTGAAGGAGCGTATGCTTATCTGCTTGTTACTTTCATCGGGATACCTTGTACTTTCTTTTATAATCTGTTGTCGAGCATTATCCGTGCTTTGGGAGATAGCAAAGACACCTTTCTATTTCTTGGTACTGGCTACGGTGCTCAATATTATTCTCGATTTATTCTGTATATTGGTACTGGCCTGGTGAGTGATGGGAGCTGCCATTGCTACTGTCTTTTCGCAGGGAGTTTCCGCTTTTTCTTTGTTACGTTTATATGTATCGGAAGTTTGACATTCTGCGGGGCACGCCGAAAGAACGGAAATACCAGTCGAAGCTGGCGAAGACGTTGCTTTCCATTGGCGTTCCTATGGGATTGCAGTTCTCTATTACTGCTATCGGCAGTATTATGTTGCAAAGTGCGAATAATGCGTTGGGTACTGCTTGTGTGGCTGCTTTTTACTTCTGCGATGCGTATCAAAATGTTTTTCCTTTGTCCTTTGGAGAGCCTGGGGATAGCTATGGCTACTTATAGTGGACAGAATTACGGTGCAGGAAAGCCTGAACGTATCTGGTCGGGGATTAAAGCCAGCACGCTGATGATGGTTATTTATACAGCCGTCACTTTCTTGATTCTGATGGTGGGAGCCAAATCTTTTGCCTTGATCTTTGTTGATCCGTCGGAAATTGAGATTTTGGAGAAAACTGAACTTTTCCTGCATATATCAGTCTCTTTCTTCCCGATGCTTGGGTTACTTTGTATCCTGCGCTATACGATTCAGGGGGTGGGATATACTAATCTCGCCATGTTTTCGGGAGTGTCGGAGATGATTGCACGTATTCTCGTCAGTATTTATGCCGTGCCGGCTTTCGGCTTTATCGCTGTTTGTTACGGTGATCCGATGGCATGGATAGCGGCTGATTTGTTTTTGATTCCTGCATTTATTTATGTTTATCGCAGGTTGAAACGTCAGGTGCTGACAAGTGTCGTTGCATAATTGAAGTGTGTGTCAAAAGTCAATATACCCGTAGGGGAGTTTAGTTACGACACACACTTTATCATATTTTAGTCTTGTATCGGATACAGCGGGTTACCGCTTTCATCTACATCCGTCCAGTCTTTTACGCTCACGTTACCGAATGATACGGAGTTTTCGTTGATTACTGCACGGAAAAGATATGAATTTCCGGCAGCCAGAATATTGTCTGGCGGGATAATGGTCGTATTGTAAGTACGTGAGAAACTTTCTCCGTTGACCATCAGTTCCATCGTTAAAGCCATCGGGTCGGAACTTTTCAGCGGAAGCATGATATATTGAACCGTGAAATCATTGATTCCCATGTCGGCAGGCTTATCGTAACTGACTTCTGAAAATGATCCTGTTGACAGATCCATGAAAGCTCCCGGTTTCAGTGGGAGTAATAGTGGCGGAGAGTACTTTGTTGGTGTAATATTCTCACCTCCCGTTATGGTTATCACGACCTGAGTGGCTACGTGCTGGTAAGTGATGGGAATGTTGACTTGTGAACTGGTCACATCCTGATGCAGGGCATGCCACCACAGATAATCCACCCCATTGGATAATGCTTCGGACTTGCCGTTGGTAAAGGTAGGAGCGGGGTTGCTGGAATTACAGGAAACCGCATAAAAACTATAGATATCATTACTGAGATACATTTTATAACTTTGTATTCCCGTCAACACTCCGGGAGAAGAAGTGATATAGTTGCCTTCACCGACAGGCTCTCCCTCTATCGTATTGGTGGTATTGGAAGGGTAGGCACATAACCAGCTCTGCAATCCTTTTCCCATCGGAGACATGGCACGCGTTATATTTCTTCCTTCTACGGAAGCACTGAAAGTAATGAGTGCATCTTTTTGTCAGGATTGTCATTGTTTCCCTCTTCTCCGTCACTATTTTCTTCTCCGTTCGGATAGGCAACATCCATATAAATGTTGTTTTTGGAGCAGGCTCTAACAGCAGCACCGCCAGTGCGGATACTGCCAGATACTTTGTAATTCGAAACTTAAAATTCATAGTCAGGTTCTTTTTGAAAGTTAGTAATTACCCCTATATACATTTCAAAAAGAATTTAGTTCATATCGGAAGAAACTATTTTTAGAACTCCGCTTCCTTCTGTATGCAGATGATATCGCCGTAAACGGGATGGCGGAACTCAATATATTCAGCATGGAGATAGAGCCTGTCCGCCTTTTTTCCATAGAGTTCATCGCCCAGAATGGGGCAGTTTAATCCTTGATGATGGGCGGCATGTACCCGTAGTTGGTGGGTACGCCCTGTCAATGGATAAAAAGCGATGCGTATGTACTTATCGGAATAGTTCAGAATCCGGTATTCGGTAACTGCCGGTTTGCCGTATTCTTCACTGACCATTTGCCGGGGGCGGTCGAGCGGATTGAGGCAAAGAGGAAGATTGATGGTTCCTGTTTCTTCGAGTTGCTGGTTCAATCCATTTCTATCCAGCAAGGCTACATAACGCTTCTTAATACTGCGATTGATGAACTGTTCCTGCAAGTGTTGATGAACTTCCTTAGTTTTGGCGACAAGTAACAACCCCTGAAGTAGCCATATCCAGGCGGTGTACAATCATGGGACCGGTAGCTTCGGATATTTAGCTTTTACACGATGGTAAACGGAATCCGTCTCCTCTTCCTTTTCCGGGGACAGACAACATACCGGATGGCTTATTGACTACCACCAGCCATTCGTCCTCAAAAACGATTTCTAATTCTTCCTTCCTGTGTGCTTGGGGCGAAAGTGGATTCCCGTCTACTTCCAGTCCTTGCAGCATGTGTTGCAGTATAGGTTCGCACTTTCCTTTACACGAAGGGTAATAATAACCGTGATGCCGTACCTCTGTTTTCGGAGGTTTCCCCACCAGAACTCGGCCATAGCCAATGGTTTCAGTTGGTGAAGGTAGGCATATTGCAGCAATTTGGGCAAGGCACATTCGCCTGTACTCCGGCAGGGGGATTTTGTGTACGGTTTGTTCAAAGATAGTACATAAGTCTTTTTATTTCTCCTTTCGCATTCAGCATCCCGAACTGTTCGAATAGCTTTTGCTGCAATGCTGCCGAACGTTGCTTCCGTTCGTTTTTAGTTTTCTATTTCCGTCTCAAAAGGTAATAACCTCTTCTTCTAGCGTTTTGATTCGTTCTTTCCATCCCCGTTCCAATCGCTTGAATTCCGCTTTCTGATATTGGCTTTCACGAATAAGTGCGTCCTGTTCTTCTTTAGACAGGGCAGGGGATGACTTGCGGCGAAGTTCCCTCTCTTTCTTTGCTGTCTTTAGTTCCTCTTTGGCTTGAATAAGAGCCAGCCTTGTTTGTTCCGTTTCCCTGTCAGTTTTTCTTTTAAGTGCAGAATAATGAGGATTAACTTCCAATGCACTGATACGGACATTGATAAGCTGAAATTTGTTCTTCTTCTATTTTAAAAAGAATCCTGTGGTTGCAGCAAATCGTAAACAGGTGGGACGAAATACGGATGCAGATTCTTTCCTGCCAGATTGCCGGAAAAAAGCAGCAAGATAACCGATAGAGGAAGATTCTTCTTCCTGGGTTTTGTACGATCAGTACTCGAACATTTTCCGAGGTCAGTTCACTCTTGCCACTCTTTCTTTGTCGAGATATAGCTTTGACTTCTTTGGCCGCTAATACACATAGCGGATGGGGAGTATAGTTGAAAATTATATGAGCACTTTCCGGTAGTGCAATATGTAACAGCCACATGGCATTCTGGGCACTGAATGTATATTTCCCTCAATGGGAATGTCTGAACTACGAAGCCCCGGAGAAGGGCTGGCGTATGTCGAGTCATTTCATGAAGATACATCCGACTGCCAGGTAGTGATTCAGTTCGGGAGCAATGACATTTATCAGCTGAATGAAAGAAAATGCAGATGATTATGTAGAGCGGTATGTGAAAGCTGTTCTTGCGGGTTCCTTCCCGTTAAAACGTATCTCACTTTTGTATCCATTTTCTGCAAATGATTATGATGATTACAGTACGGCCGTGAACAAGTCTCATCCGCATGCTGAATGAGAAGATAGTTGCAAAACTGACAGGGACAGGCGTCATTTCTTATCTGGATGTTTTTGATCATTGCCGGATATGTGAAACGACAAGATTAAATCCGGAACTGGACTCATTGACGATCTGCATTTGAATGGAAAAGGGTATCGGATGTAAAGTGCACGGCGCTGAAGCAGGCATTCAA
>VOFH01000018.1_pt1 | contig 30001 bp, 43 predicted proteins | sample 5384091 | NCBI WGS metagenome assembly VOFH01 (sample SAMN12384727, study PRJNA508395) | human gut metagenome | isolation source: healthy gut G | host: Homo sapiens
TATTCGCGGTATCCTTCCTCCTCGGTGTGCGTCTTCCAGAATGGCGGAAAATACGGATCATAGCCGTGTGCCACATGGAGGAACCGATGACAAAGTCGAAGTCATACTGCGAGAGAATATCGGCATGCAGCGCTGCCAGATGCGGCTGGAGCCCCAGCTCTCGATGCCGTAGCGCACGCTGATCTGATCCCGGTACTGTTCCTGCATGGCGAAAAACGGATGACGTGTAGTTCTGGCAGGTCTAACAGGAACGCTTCCGGGTTGTCCGGATAGTCGATGTCCAGATGATCCGTAAAACAGATGCCGGGGAGCTTTGCCCTGATTGCAGCGCGGATCATGTCCTCCTGCGGGGCGTCGCTGTCACCGGAATATTGGCTGTGCATATGTGTATCCCATAACATAGAGATCTTCCTTTCTGTGTGAGTTTAATGGATCAGTTTGTTGAAAATTCCGGGAACCCTACGCGGAACTGTTTCTCGCGGATCACATATCTGCGGTTATCCGTGTGCAGGGTGAGCGTCCGGAGCCCCTGACTGCCGGAGGTACATTCAAGCTGGCGGATATCCCGGCGCAGCAGGGTTTGTGTCCGGCGGGGAAACGGAAATAACAATTTTTTCGCGGTCGTAGGTGATTTTCTGCAGACTGACATAAAACAGTGCCAGAACGGTGCCGACAAACACGACCGGAAAGAAAAGGGCGCCGTAGAGCTTTTCTTCGCGGATGATCTGCAGCGTTCCCGAAATGCTTTCCCCGGAAAAAACGGTCAAGCCGAAAAACAGAAACATGACAACCGCATAGAGGATGAGAGCGCGTAATATTCGCCGGTCCGGTAGCGCAGTGTTCCGCAGCCGGATGCCGCAGACACCGGATTGTCACGGTGTGTTTTTTTGCCGGTGTATTCGGGACGGGTGAACCATAACGAGATGCAGAAGGATATGAAGTAGTAGCAATCAACGATTTAACCAGCCCTAAGATGCTGGCACATCTGTTGAAATGATTCTTCTCAGGGTGTTTACAAGTATGCAAGCACCGTTGAGGCTGGCGAGGACAGCATCACCGTTAACGGCAAGACCATCACCATCTACAAAGAGGCTGACGCAAGCAAGCTTCCTTGGGGTGAATTAAAGGTTGATGTAGTTCTGGAGTGTACCGGATTCTACACCTCTAAGGAGAAGGCTTCCGCACATGTCACTGCCGGTGCTCGTAAAGTTGTTATTTCTGCTCCCGCAGGTAACGACCTTCCTACCATCGTATACAATGTTAACCACAAGACCCTGAAGCCCGAAGATACCGTTATCTCCGCAGCTTCCTGCACCACCAACTGCTTAGCACCTATGGCTAAGGCTCTGAACGATTGCAGACCTATCATGAGCGGTATCATGACCACTGTTCACGCTTATACTGGTGATCAGATGATCCTTGACGGACCTCAGAGAAAGGGCGATCTGAGAAGAAGCCGTGCAGGCGCTTGCAACATCGTTCCCAACTCTACCGGTGCAGCTAAGGCAATCGGCCTGGTAATTCCCGAACTGAACGGCAAGCTGATCGGCTCCGCTCAGCGTGTTCCGACCCCTACCGGTTCTACCACCATTCTGGTAGCAGTAGTTAAGGGCGCTGTAACCAAGGAAGAGATCAACGCAGCAATGAAGGCTGCTTCTACCGAGTCCTTCGGTTACAACACCGATGAGATCGTATCTTCCGATATCGTAGGTAGCACCTACGGTTCCATCTTCGATGCAACTCAGACCATGGTTGCTCCTATGGAAGATGGCAATACTCAGGTACAGGTTGTATCCTGGTATGATAACGAGAACAGCTACACCTCTCAGATGGTTCGTACCATCAAGTACTTCAGCGAGTTAGCATAAGCCGACAGGCGTTAACTCGTAAAGACCTATCAGGGTCCGGTCTTACAAGGACCGGGCCCTTTTTAGATACTAAAATAATTGGAGGTTAATACCATGGGATTAAATAAGAAATCTGTAGATGACATTAACGCAAAGGGAAAGAGAGTCCTGGTAAGATGCGACTTTAACGTTCCCTTAAAGAACGGTGAAATCACTGACGATACCCGTATCGTTGCAGCTCTGCCTACTATCAAGAAGCTGATCAACGATGGCGGCAAGGTAATTCTTTGCTCTCATCTGGGTAAAGTAAAGAACGGCCCCAACGAAGGCGAGTCTTTAGCTCCTGTTGCCAAGAGACTGTCCGAGAAGCTGGGCAAAGAGGTAAAATTCGTTGCAGATTACAATGTAACCGGCGAAGCAGCTACCAAGGCTGTTGAGAACATGAAGGAAGGCGACGTTGTTCTGCTTCAGAATACCCGTTTCCGTGGCGCAGAAGAGACCAAGAACGGTGAGGAATTCAGCAAAGAACTGGCTGACCTGGCTGATCTGTATGTATGTGATGCATTCGGCTCTTCTCACAGAGCACATGCTTCCGTAGCAGGTGTTACCAAGTTCATCACCGCTAAGGGTGGTCAGAACGTAGTAGGTTACCTGATGGAGAAGGAGATCAACTTCTTAGGTAAGGCTGTAGAAGATCCCGTGAGACCTTTCGTAGCTATTCTGGGCGGTGCAAAGGTTGCAGACAAGCTGAACGTTATCTCCAACCTGTTAGAGAAGTGTGATACCCTGATCATCGGTGGTGGTATGGCTTACACCTTCTTAAAGGCAAAGGGATATGAAATCGGTAAGTCTCTGGTAGATGATACCAAGATCGACTACTGTAAGGAAATGATGGAAAAAGCTGAGAAGCTGGGCAAGAAGCTGTTACTGCCTGTTGATTCCGTAACCATCGCTGATTTCCCTAACCCCATCGATGCTCCTGTTGAGGTTCAGGTATATGATGTTACCAACATGCCCGCAGACAGAGAGGGATGCGATATCGGACCCAAGACCGCAGCTCTGTATGCTGAGGCTGTTAAGACTGCTAAGACCGTTGTATGGAACGGACCTATGGGCGTATTCGAGAATCCTACCCTGGCAGCAGGTACCATCGCTGTAGCTAAGGCTCTGGCTGAGACCGATGCAACTACCATTATCGGTGGTGGTGACTCTGCAGCAGCTGTTAACCAGCTTGGTTTCGCTGACAAGATGAGCCACATTTCTACCGGTGGCGGAGCTTCCCTGGAGTTCCTGGAAGGCAAAGAGCTTCCCGGCGTGGCAGCAGCAGACGACAAATAAATAGAAATAATAAAGCTTTCCCACGGAATGTATTCGAACCTGCCTGCAGGCACAGATGCATCCTGTGGGAAACACAATATAAGAAAAGAAGAGGTGTATGGGTATGGCAAGAAAGAAGATCATTGCCGGCAACTGGAAGATGAATATGACTCCCAGCCAGGCAGTAGAGCTGATCAATACATTAAAGCCCCTCGTAGCAAATGATGAAGTAGACGTACTTCTGTGCGTTCCCGCAATCGACATCATTCCCGCTATGGAGGCAGCAAAAGGGTTCCAATATCATGATTGGTGCGGAGAATATGTATTCGAGGAGAAGGGTGCTTTCACCGGCGAGATTTCTCCGCAATGCTGGATGATGCAGGCGTGAAGTATGTGATCATCGGACACTCCGAGAGAAGAGAGTACTTTGCAGAGACCGACGAGACCGTGAATAAGAAGGTTCTCAAGGCTTTCGAGCATGGCATTACTCCCATCATCTGCTGTGGTGAGACTCTGACGCAGAGAGAGCAGGGTGTTACCATCGACTTCATCCGTCAGCAGATCAAGATCGCATTCCTGAACGTAACTGCTGCACAGGCAGCAACCGCTGTGATCGCATACGAGCCCATCTGGGCTATCGGTACTGGCAAGGTAGCTACTACCGAGCAGGCACAGGAAGTATGTAAGGCAATCCGTGAGTGCATCGCTGAGATCTATGATGATGCAACCGCAGCAGCTATCCGTATCCAGTACGGCGGATCCGTATCTGCTTCCAGCGCTCCCGAGCTGTTTGCACAGGCAGACATCGACGGTGGTCTGGTAGGCGCGCTTCCCTCAAGGCTGACTTCGGACAGATCGTAAACTATAAGTAATAGAACAATTGCACAAAAAATAAGGGCTTAAAACCCTTGCAAAAAGAGGATTCTTTGTTGAAAGCCAACAATGGAATCCTCTTTTGTTATGTTATATAATTTAATAAGTATCACCTTTTTCTATCACTAAACTATCATCAGAAATGATGGGTTATGTCATTTTCTTACGTAGATTATGACAGATAGATTAAAATGAATGTGGTTGGTCGGGTGTTTATAAGGTATAATTTTATATTATAGCATGACTCGCTTTGGCTATGGAATAAGGCTATGATTTCTGTTTTAGGTTTTGAAGGTCTGAGACACATGGAAAGTCAGGAAACACTATATGAAATATGTATTTACCAATGGAAAAATCTTAAACGGTACAAAAGACATGCAGGTACAGGAGGGGCAGGTTATTCTGGTGGAAAATGAGAGGATTACAGAGCTTCTGCCAGCGGAAGAAGCGGGAAACGAAACCTGAAGGCTTCCGGATATGAAGAAATCGACTTACAGGGAAAATATATCCTGCCGGGGCTGATCAACATGCATGTCCATCTGGCAGGCAACGGAAAGCCCCAGAAGAAACAGCGTGACAATGAAGCACTGGTCAAAAGATCATGAGCAATGGCCTGACAAAGGCTATCGCCTACAATATGGTCTGCGGTTTTGCAAAAGACGAACTGTACAGCGGTGTGACTACGATCCGTACTGTGGGTGGACTGGGAGATTTTGACACCAGACTGCGGGACGACATTGCCGCTGGTAAAAAGCCCGGCCCCAGAATTCTGGCTGCCAATGAAGGAATCTCTGTGCCCGGCGGACATATGGCAGGCTCTGTAGCTATCGCCGCAGACAGCGTGGAAGAAGCGCTGCAGCACTTAGAGACTTCGAAGGCACAAAAGGTGGATCTGGTGAAACTTATGATCACCGGCGGCGTGCTGGATGCGAAGGAAAAGGGTGTGCCCGGCGAACTGAAGATGGCTCATGAAATGGTAAAGGCAGTCTGTGACAAGGCCCACACCATGGGGTATATGGTGGCAGCCCACGTGGAATCTCCGGAGGGTGTAAAGGCAGCTCTGAAAAACGGGGTGGATTCCATTGAACATGGTGCAAAAGCAGATGAAGAAATGATTTCACTTTTCAAGGAACATAATGCATTTTTGTGTACCACATTGTCGCCAGCACTTCCTTATGCATTGTTTGACCGATCCATTACCAATACCTCTGAAGTGGAGCAGTTTAATGGCAATGTTGTATTTGAAGGTATTATCGACTGTGCGAAGGCGGCCATTGCCAATGATATTCCGGTGGTGCTGGGCAATGATGTGGGATGCCCCTGGATCACCCAGTACGATTTCTGGCGGGAGCTGTACTATTTCCACAAGTATGTGGGAGTATCCAACGCTTTTGCACTGTATACCGCAACCTGCCGCGGCGCCGAGATGGCGGGTATCGGAGATATCACCGGTACACTGGAACCCGGTAAATGCGCGGATATGATCGTGGTGGAGAAGAATCCGTTAGAAGATCTACGGGTGCTTCGAAATGTGGATATGGTCATCGTACAGGGAAAAGTGATCCGTGCTCCCAAGGTGAAGAAAAAGCAGATCGTAGAGACGGAGCTGGACAAATTTCTGAATTAGAATGGAACGGCAATGTCTGTTTCCGTAGAATAGAATTGTATTCTGATGCGTGAATATTGTATAATAAAAACTATGCAGGACAGGAAACCTCCGCTGCATAGTTTTTATTTTTGACAGATTATGGGAAATTATAGGAAAAAGAAAATGACTTTTGATAAATTAGAAAAAATCTTATGGATGTGATCCAGGAGGAACAGGCTAAGTTAGGGTTTCGCAGAGAGAAAATCCGCCTGTATTATCCTTTAACTACACTGAATCACTTGCTGGGTACACAGGATACGGCGGAACAGATGGAAGTTACACTGGCCGGACAGCCGGAGAGCATGACAATAAAGCTTGGAAAACTGGCTGTGAGCCGTAAGGGAAACCGTTTCTGCCTCTGTATTCCGGAGGAAGGCAGTGCTTATGTCCATGAGCATTTTGCAGAGAAGGATTTATCTATGAACTGATCCGCCTGATCGGGCAGCATGACTGTAAGATGGAGGATATCCGACAGTTTTTTGCGGTACAGTGAGAATATTTATGTGGAAGAGATGCGGGGCGAGGACTTTGATGTCATGATCCGTTTCCCGGAGGAAATGGGAGATACCTACTGTTATTGTTTTCGGGATGAAGGGTGCCATGTGATCTATCACCGATTCCTGCCGGAGGATTACGCAGACCTGATGAAAGCATGAGACAATCATGGTAAACGAACGATAAGAAAAGATTATGTGTATTTTACGATATGGAAATACGATGGAATCTATGGTAAGATAAAAAAGTTCTACGAAGAAAAATGTCGTAAAAGGCAGAAGGCGAGGGGTAAAATGATCTTTAGATGTAAAAACTGCGGCGGTAATGTAGTTTACAGCCCGGAGAGAAAGAAGATGTTCTGTCCTTTCTGTGAGAGTGAGGACAGCGAAGAACGCGAGGACGGCGTGATCGAGACAAGCGGTGAGGAAAACGGCACTGCGGAAGGAACGGTCCAGGCAGCGGGAGCCGGACAGCCGGTCAGCAGAATGGCAGCAGCCGAGGGTGCTGCGCAGAAAAAGGTGACAAAGGTATGTCCCAACTGTGGTGGCGAGATTCCCATGACGGTAAACACCTCCGCTACACAGTGTCCTTATTGTGACAATTATGTGATCGTGGATGATCAGATTTCCGGGGCCTACACACCGCATATGCTGATTCCCTTCCATATGGGCAAGGAAGTCTGCAAGAAGCTGATCCGTGATAAATTTGAGAAATGTATTTTTGCACCGACGGATTTTCTGTCGGAAGTAAGAATGAACGGTATTTACGGTGAGTATGTACCGTTCTGGTTCTACGATTACAATACCAACTGCACGTTCCACGGTGAAGGTACCAAGGTGCGTAGCTGGACGACCGGCAATACACAGTATACCGAGACCTCATATTATGATATTGTCCGTGATATGGACATTGATTTTGTGAAGATTCCTGTGGATGCTTCCGTGGGAATGCCGGATGATGTCATGGATCTGATGGAGCCCTTTGATTACAAGGAACTGCAGGAATTTAAGCCGGAATATCTGTCTGGATTTCATAGTGAACGCTACAATATGACTTCCGATCTGGTGGAGAGCCGTGCCAAAGCCAAGATGCAGGAGGATGCACAGAAGATGCTGCATGACAGCTATTCTGGATATTCCAGTGTCCGCAAAATGGGAGAAAACATCAACGTGACGGACAGTTCTGTAAGTTATGGTCTCCTGCCAGTATGGAAGTATGACTATAGCTACAAAGGCAAAGAATATCCTTTCTATGTAAACGGACAGACCGGTAAACTGGTAGGTACTGCACCGATTTCCAAAGCAAAGGTGTGGGCTTATGCGGGAACACTTGGTGTGACACTGGCGGCAATTCTATGCATGGTGAATGCAATCGCCAGTCTGGTGTAGAAATTATGAGGGAAGGATAACGTGACAATGGAAAAAGATATTAAGAAAGAAGCACTGAGACAGTACCTGAAATATTTTAAGGTATGGTTCATCATTGCCGGAGTGCTGGCGGTTATTACCATCGGAGCGGCAGTCGTTCATCTGCTTACACCCAAGACTGTCCGGGGCAACAGTCAGGATCCGGCAGAGCGTGTATTTGACTATGCGGATATGCTGACAGATGAAGAGGAGCAGAACCTGCGGGAGTACATAGCAGAGTGTGAGGAGAAGATCCAGGCGGATATCGTAATCGTGACGATTTCCGAATCCGTAGAGTATGATCTGCAGAATCCCGATCTTGCAGAGACATTTCATGCGAAGGAAGTCGGCAGTACCGACTGGACCACAGCCATGAGGAATCTGGCGGATAATTTCTATGATTACAACAATTTCGGCTATAACAAGGTACATGGCAACGGAGTCCTGTTGTTGGATAATGCTTATGAAGGACAAAAGGGAAGCTGGCTGTCTACCTGTGGAAATGTCTATGATTATTTTGGCGATTACGAGATCGACCAGGCCCTGTACGCAGTGGATGATTACATAGACGAAAGCCCCTACAAAGCGTATAAGAATTGTATCAGTTATGTGACCCGGACCATGGAGGAGAGCCAGGAAAGCATGCCGATGACCTTTTCTCCCTGGATCCTGACAGGTCTTGTCGTTGCACTGATCTATGCCGCAGTGAACCTGCATCAGAGCAAAGCAAAGGATACTACTACGGTCAATCAGTATCTTGATGGCAAAAAGCCCAAGATCAACAATACCAGAGACCAGTATCTGCGTAAGAACGTGGTGACCCGCAGGATCGAGACCAGCAGTAGCAGCGGCCACAGCAGCGGACACAGCGGCGGTCACGGAGGAAGTCATCGGAGCAGCAGCGGTGTCAGCCATGGCGGCGGTGGCCATAGAAGATAAAATAACAAGTTCCATTCCTGGAACAAGAGATCCGGCGTATCGGGTGCAGACAGACACTCATACGCCGGTTTTTTCGTTTTACGGAGGAAGGAGCGACGGCGGGAAACAGTAGTGGAAAAATTTTCCATGGGTTGACAGGAAGCCTGCAGACAGGTATAATCAGACTTGTGATGTAACAATTCTGTAATATATTTGTAAAAAGGATTTTAAAGAAGAATTTATGATAAAACATACAAGAGAAAAACAAGTAAAGATCGTAGCCACTGGCCTGGCATTGTGTATGCTGGCGGCACCGCTTTCCGCTTCCGCTGCAGAAAGCAGTGTCCTCATGGCATCCGGCGGTGTGGCTTCTGTCCTGGAGACGGAGCGTACACTGGAGGAATACATCCAGATCGCACAGGATGCCCAGGGAGCTTCCTGGGGCTATACCAATATCGGTGTGGCCAATGTGGAATCCGGTAATCTGAATGTGAGAGCGGTATCTTCCACAGACGGTAAGCTGGTAGGTAAGCTTCCCAAGGATGCGGCCTGTGAAGTGGTCGAGACCGTAGATGACTGGGCACATATCAAGTCCGGTGAAGTGGAAGGTTATGTCAGCAAGGAATTCCTGCTGACTGGACCTGAAGCCAGAATCCGAGCCATGGAACTGGTTCATACGGTAGCCATTGCCAATACCGATGGCCTGAATGTACGTCAGAGCCCAATACCACCAGTGAGATCGTGACTCAGGTGGGACAGGGAGAAGAGATGGAGTATGTGGAGACCGGTTCCGACGGCTGGGTGAAGATTTCTATTGACGGCGAAGATGCTTATGTATCCCAAGATTATGTCACAGTGGAAGAAAAGCTGGATACCGCCATCACCATGACAGAGCTTCTCTACGGACAGGGGGTATCCGATGTCCGCGTAGATCTGGTAGAATATGCAAAACAGTTCGTAGGTAACCCTTATGTCTGGGGAGGCACCAGCCTTACCAAGGGTGCGGACTGCTCCGGTTTCGTTCTCAGCGTATTCAAGAAATACGGCATTACCCTGAGCCATTCCTCCAGAGCACAGGCCAATGAGGGCACCAAGATCAGTGCATCCGAGCTAAAGCCCGGTGATCTGATATTCTATGGTAACGGCAAGGGTAATATTAATCACGTAGCTATTTATATCGGTGGAGGACAGGTAATTCACGCCAGCAGCCCGAAGACCGGTATCAAGATCAGCAACTATAAGTATCGTACACCTGTGAAATGTGTCCGTGTCATTCACGACTGATAAAAAGCATTGCTTTCGCAAAAGGGCGGGGCAATGCTTTTTTGTGTACAAATCGAGTAGGAGACAGCCTGCTTGATTATTCGAAGATATGCGCAGGATCTTTCTTTTTTTACAATTGCGTTTCCCAGGGAAGTATGATACTATTTTTGTATACATCAGCGGTCCCTGACAGGAAAAAGGGGGCTTCGTACAGAGACGAAAATGGGTGAGGAATATGCGGAAAGTAGCTTTGATCACCGATGGCTGGAGAAGGTTGTTTACCTATGCCTGGCCGGCAGGTATTTTGCAGAGAATCAAAGAGAGGGACGAAGAAGTAAATTTATATATTTTTAACAGTACTGGCAACTGGAGCAGAGATGCTGGGTACAACAGGGCAGAATATAATATTTTTAACCTTCCGGATCTGTCAGAGTTCGACGGCATTATTCTGGAATTGAACAATATCAGCTCTCCGGCAGTGCTGGCGGAAGTGATCCGCAAGGCGAAGCAGTCGCACCTTCCGGTAGTCTCTATTGCCAACGAGCTGGAAGATTTTTATTATGTGGGTATTGACAATTATTCTGCCATGAAGCAGGTGATCGCACATATGCATGAGGTGCATAACTGCAAAAAAATTCTGGCTGCTGGTGGGGGCTGACAGCAATTATGAGAGCAGCTGCCGACTGCAGGGAATGCTTGACTATGCCAAAGAACACAAGATCAAAATAGATAAGAATGACATCTGGTACGGCTCTTTTGACTACAAGAGCGGATTGGAAGGCTACAGGCATCTGTGGGATACTCACAAAGAGCTGCCGGATGCTATTATCTGTATCAATGATAATGTGGCTGTAGCGGTATGCGAAGCGGCGGCCCAGATGGGATTTACAGCACCGAAGGACTTCCGTATCACAGGCTTTGACAACTTCGACAAGGCCGGATTTTACACGCCGAGTATTACCACTGTGGGACATATCAGAGAGGAAGCTGCATACAAGGGAATGGATATTCTCCTGAAAATCTGGGCGGGAGAAAGTGTCCCCGGTACAATTTCACCAATACTGAGATGCTGTGGCAGGAGAGCTGTGGCTGCGGCAAAGGAAGCAGCAGGGATGCCAGAGCCCATCTGAAGGATCAGATCATGTACAGCGTGGAAAGTGAGGAATTCGACGAGGAAGTCCTGTCCATGGAGGCAGAGATGATGCAGTGCAATACCGTAGAGGAAATGATGTACTGCATTCCCCAGTGCATTCCGTCCCTGAAATGCGATGCCATGTATCTGGTGCTGGACGATCACCTCAATGCCTATAAAAAAAGAAACGGAGAAGAGTATTCATCTGGATGCCACCCCTTCGGACGAGGGATTTTCCTTTCATGGTTATCCGAGACAGATGCAGATGACCTTTGCCTACGAGAGGGACCAGAGACTGGATCTGGACAGACAGGAAGTGGATGGCATCTTCCCGACCTTCGATTATCCGAAGCCGGGACAGGACTTTTTGTTCCTGCCGTTACATTTCGGAGAGCGTACCGTTGGCTATGTAGCTATCCGTAATGCGGTATACCTGATGGAGAAACAGTACCTGTTCCAGATCATGAACGCACTGACCCGCTCCATGGAGAACCTTCACAAAAAAAGAAATGTTGGCCTATATGAACCGTAAGCTGTCTTCCCTGTATATTATGGATACGCTGACAGGTATGTATAACCGTATGGGCTACCAACAGCTGGGAGAGGAGTCCTTCCGTATTTCCGGTCTGAACAAACGCAAACTTCTGATCTTGTTCGTGGATCTGGATCGTCTGAAATACATCAATGACACCTTCGGACACGAGTATGGGGATATGGCCATCTGCGCTGCAGCCAGAGCATTGATGCAGTGTAGCAGCCGGGACGCTGTGCCGGCCAGAACCGGCGGCGATGAATTCGTCCTGGTACAGACGTATCAGTCCGATGAAGCCTCGAGAGATCTGGTCCATAGCATCCGCAGAACACTGGAGGCGGAGGGAAAAGCACAGAAGCTGCCATTCCCGTTGTCCATGAGTATCGGAACTGTCGTGACGGATCCGGAATCCGCACTGTCTTTTGCAGATTATGTAAAAATTGCAGACAGCCGGATGTACGAGGAAAAGGTACAGAAGCGGGCCGCAAGAAAATAGAAAAATATATTTACAACCGATAGAAACTATGATATATTGAAATAGTATGATTAGCCGATGCCCAGATTACGGACACCTCCGACCTTAGTCTTGGTATCTGGCGTTTAAAAAACAGGAGGAAAAAGAAATGATTTCTAAGGAAAAGAAAACAGCCATCATGAACGAGTATGCAAGAACCACCGGTGACACCGGTTCACCTGAGGTACAGGTAGCAGTTCTGACCGCAAGAATCCAGGAGCTTACCGATCATCTGAAGGAGAACCCTAAGGATCATCATTCTCGTCGTGGTATGCTGAAGATGGTAGGTCAGAGACGTGGTCTTCTGGAGTACCTGAAGAAGAAGGATATTGAGAGATATCGTGCATTAATCGAGAAGCTTGGCTTAAGAAAATAATGCTGACTGGTGAGCGGGTCTGCCGATTACATCGGCGCTCCGCTTCTCTTGTTTCTCATTACATCCATATGCACGGTGAAAATCTAATTCACCGCGCCTGAAAAGGTAACACACGGGATGGAAGTGAGCCCAGACCGCTGAAAAGATTATGTTGCGGATCATGGGAGCGACATGGAATTTTCAGTAGTTTCGGTAATCCTCCAGCCCGTAGAATAATAATTCATATCGTAGCGTGGCACCAAAGATAACAGTCACAGTACGATGGATAGGAGGAATTTATGTATCAAAGTTACAAGATGGATCTTGCAGGCAGACCTCTGGTGGTTGATATCAACCGTGTAGGTAAGCAGGCAAACGGATGTGCATTCATGCACTATGGTGATACCACGGTTCTCTGTACCGCAACCGCTTCCGAGAAGCCCAGAGACGGTATCGATTTCTTCCCTCTGAGTGTAGAGTATGAAGAGAAGATGTACGCTGTGGGTAAGATCCCCGGCGGTTTCAACAAGAGAGAAGGAAAAGGCAAGTGAGAATGCTATTCTGACCAGCCGTGTCATCGACAGACCCATGCGTCCCCTGTTCCCCAAGGATTACCGTAATGATGTAACCCTGAACAACATGGTAATGAGCGTGGATCCCGAGTGTCGTCCTGAGCTGGTGGCAATGATCGGTTCTGCGATTGCAACCTGCATTTCCGATATTCCGTTCGATGCCCCCTGCGCAATGACACAGGTTGGCATGATCGATGGCGAGTTCATCATCAATCCCAGCCAGGAGCAGTGGAAGAAAGGTGATCTGAACCTGACCGTTGCTTCCACCAGAGAAAAGGTGATCATGATCGAGGCAGGAGCGAACGAGATTCCTGAAGCAACTATGATCGAAGCAATTTATAAGGCTCACGAAGTGAACCAGACCATCATTGCTTTCATCGACAAGATTGTAGCAGAAGTAGGCAAGAAGAAGCATGAGTACACCAGCTGTGCAGTGCCCGCTGAAATGTTCGAGGAGATGAAGAAGATCGTATCTCCCGCTGAGATGGAAGAAGCTGTATTCACCGATGATAAGCAGATCCGTGAGGAGAATATCCGTGTGATCACCGACAGGCTGACCGAGGCTTTCGCTGAGAACGAAGAGTGGCTGGCTATCTTAGGTGAGGCAGTATACCAGTATGAGAAGAAGACCGTTCGTAAGATGATCCTGAAAGATCACAAGCGTCCCGGATGGACGTGCAATCACACAGATCCGTCCTCTGGCAGCAGAAGTAGACATCATCCCCCCGTGTACATGGTTCCGCTATGTTCACCCGTGGACAGACCCAGATCTGTAACGTATGTACTCTGGCACCTCTGTCCGAGCAGCAGAAGATCGATGGCCTGGATGAGAACGAAGTAAGCAAGAGATATATGCATCACTATAACTTCCCTTCCTATTCCGTAGGTGAGACCAAGCCTTCCCGCGGACCCGGAAGACGTGAGATCGGTCACGGCGCTCTGGCTGAGAGAGCCCTGATCCCCGTACTGCCCAGTGAGGACGAGTTCCTTATGCAATTCGTACCGTATCTGAGACTTTTGAATCCAACGGATCCACCTCCATGGCATCCACCTGTGCTTCCTGCATGTCCCTGATGGCAGCAGGCGTACCCATCAAGAAGATGGTAGCAGGTATTTCCTGTGGTCTGGTAACCGGCGAGACCGATGACGATTTCGTTCTGTTGACCGATATCCAGGGACTGGAAGACTTCTTCGGTGATATGGATTTTAAGGTAACCGGTACTACCGAAGGTATTACCGCAATCCAGATGGATATTAAGATCCACGGTCTGACCAGACCTATCGTAGAAGGCGCTATTGCAAGATGCCGTGATGCAAGACTGTTCATCATGGATACCTGCATGAAGCCCGCTATCTCTGAGCCGAGAACAGAGGTTGGCAAGTACGCTCCCAAGATCATCTCCATTCAGATCGATCCCGACAGAATCGGTGATGTAGTAGGACAGCGTGGTAAGACCATCAATGAGATCATTGCCCGTACCGGTGTGAAGATCGATATCACAGATGATGGTAAGGTATCTATCTGCGGTACTGACAAGGAAATGATGGATAAGGCTCTGGAGATGGTGAAGATCATCACCACCGATTTCGAAGAGGGCCAGATCTTCAAGGGCAAGGTTGTCAGCATCAAGGAGTTCGGCGCATTCGTTGAGTTCGCACCTGGCAAAGAAGGCATGGTTCACATCTCCAAGATCGCAAAAGAGCGCATCGACCGTGTAGAAGATGTTCTGACTCTGGGCGATGTAGTGACTGTAGTATGCCTGGGTAAGGATAAGATGGGCAGAATCAGCTTCTCCATGAAGGATGTAGCACAGCAGTAAGCTGTAAGAACGCAAGGCATAAGAATATAAGATATAAAATAAGAAAGGATCACTGCATAGTGTACTGTGCAGAGGTCCTTTTTTGTGTATACGATGAGCCAGGTACAGATTTGTGCTTGCACAAGAATCGGTATTTGGCAAATGTACACCATCGAGCTTTTAAGCGAGATGGTGTATAAAGTATATGAAACGGGCGGAAAACAGTCAGCCGGATCTGCCTGGAATGAGGCAGCAAGAAGTGACATTTGAAAAAGGGCACAAAAAAAGCACCTACATGACGGTATAGGCGCTTTTGTATGTCTTAAATTCTGTACCAGTGCAAGAAAAATTAAGCCATTCCGTTGACAGCTTTGCTCAGACGGGAAACCTTTCTTGCAGCGTTGTTCTTGTGGTAAACGCCCTTAGAAGTAGCCATCTCGATGGTCTTGGTAGCAGCGGTTAATTCAGCCTTAGCTGCTTCCTTGTCACCGGTCTCGATTGCAGCGTATACCTTCTTGATAGCGGTCTTAACGCCGGATCTGATAGCTTTGTTTCTGTCAGCTCTTGTGCGGGATACTAAAATTCTCTTTTTTGCAGATTTAATGTTAGCCAAGTCGTACACCTCCATAATGTATACAATAAAATTATAATTTACAAGAAATGTTTCACTTTAGCCAGACACGGAAGACTAACGTAAACATACTATTGTAGTTTAGACAATCTGGGGAGCTTTTGTCAATACATATTTTGCGGATTTTTGTAAAAATGTATTGATAAGAAAGGCAGACAGAGGGTGAAAAAATGGAAACTTTTCAGATCAGAACAGACCTGGCCCTGGAGGCAAGAGAAAGTGTCAATGAAGAGGAAAGCAAACTGCAGGGGTGTGTCGGTGGACGAGCACTATGAGGAAGAGACGGATATCCGCATTACCAAGGTGACCATCGATACGAAAAATGCGGAAAAAACACTGGGAAAGCCCATGGGTGTCTATGTGACCATGGAGGCACCGGCCATGGTGGAACCGGATGACGATTACCACAGGGAGATCTCGGAGGCGTTAGCGGAGGAACTTTTGAAAATGATGCCCGGGGAAGCGGAGGAACTGTCGGTATTGATCGTGGGGCTGGGAAACCGGGAAGTGACGGCAGACGCTCTGGGACCGCAGGTGGTGGACAATCTGCTGATCACCAGACACGTGGTCAGAGCCTACGGCAAAGCAGCCTACAACTGTACCCGTATGAATCTGGTCAGTAGTATTGAGCCGGGGGGTAATGGCGAAGACCGGTATGGAGACGGCAGAAATCATAAGCGGTGTGGTGAAGGAGACGCAACCGGATGTGTTGATCGTGGTGGATGCGCTGGCGGCTCGCAGCACCAGAAGATTGAACCGTACGATCCAGATCACCAATACCGGCATTCAGCCCGGCTCCGGCGTGGGCAATCACCGCAATGCCCTGACCGAAGAGACCCGGGGCGTACCGGTAATTGCCATCGGGATCCCCACGGTGGTGGATGCCGCCACGATTGTGGGAGATGCACTGGAGAAGCTGATGAGCGGGGAAAAGGAGTTCGAGGCGGTCAAATATATGGGACAGCACCGCATGGCTTTTGCAGAACTGAACAATATGTATATGACCGGAAAGGATATCGATTCTGTGATCAAACGGGTCAGCTACACGGTCTCCGAGGGAATCAATATTGCCATGGAAAAAAACTGGGCGTAACTGCATATATATAGGGTAACAGTTCATGAGTTGAGCACCGGATTACGAGCAAAGGTAGTCACAAAGTGACGTAAGAGCAGGTCAAGGCGACTTTGCGACGGACGCGGGCTGAACTGTCGTAACAAAAAAGTGCGGAAGGAGAGCGCGGACCGTGAAGAATCCGAAAAATACTGTCTGGCGGATCGCACTGTTTTTACTGACAGTTGTCTGTGGGCTTTTGATGGCGGATCGTGGAGAAAATGAGTTTCCGGTATTTGCCTGTTCCGAAGCTTTGTCAGGAGAAAGCGGCAGTACCGGATTACTGCTGCAGCAGAATATGTGGGAAGTAGTACCGCTATTAGGCTATGGTATTGTGGAGCAGCAGGGGACACAGAATCCGGAGGAGGATGAGACTACCTGCCGGATCCTGACCACCGAAGATCTGATCAGCGAAGAACTTCTCCTTCCGCAGCCGGAGGAAACGCAGCAGACGGCCCTTATCCCGGAGAGTGTGGAGGCGACAGCCGGGACTGCATTGAGCAATTTTCGTCCGGCGGTACAACAGGTGCAGATTGACCGCACACAGCTTGCGGATTATGAGACACTGGTACGGAATTTTTATGCCATAGATGCCAATACCATGGCAGGCAGTGATCAGTTATCCGTGGAAAAACTGCTGGGAATGGATATGACGTTGCCACAGGAAGGTGACGGACCACAGATCCTGATCTATCACACCCATTCCCAGGAGGCTTTTGCGGATTCGGTTCCGGGAGATGTGAACACCGGTATCGTGGGAGTGGGAGAGTGTCTGACCAAGATCCTGACAGAACAATATGGTTACCGGGTGCTGCACAATACCGGTCAATATGATGTGGAGACCAGAGACAATGCGTATTCCCGGGCACTTCCGGCAGTGGAACAGATCCTTGCGGAGAATCCCTCTATCCAGGTGATCATCGATCTGCACCGGGATGAGGTGGCGGAAGAGACAAAGCCGGTGACGGATATTCAAGGGAGACCCACGGCAAGATTTATGTTCTTTAACGGTCTGAGCAGGACCCGCAAGACGGGAGATATTGACTACCTGGCCAACGAGAACCAGGAGGCCAATCTGGCGTTTTCTTTTCAGATGCAGTTGAAGGCGGCGGAGTATTACCGGGACTGACCCGCAGGATCTATCTGAAGGGCTACCGCTACAATATGCATCTGCGTCCCCGGACACTTCTGGTGGAACTGGGAGCCCAGAACAATACTGTGGAGGAGGCCATAAATGCCTGTGATCCGCTGGCACATATTTTGGATATGGTGCTTAAGGGAGAGTAGCGATACATAAAAAGCAGGATAAGACAACGAATCGAAGCAAAAACATAGACAAGAATGCGGATTTTATGCTACAATCGTTAGATGCAAGAATATGTCAGGAAAGGACAGTAGTATGGCAGTAATAGATCAGAGCAAAATCCGCAATTTTTGTATTGTGGCACACATAGATCACGGCAAATCCACCCTGGCGGACCGTATTATTGAGAAAACCGGTCTGCTGACCAGCAGGGAGATGCAGGAACAGGTACTGGACAATATGGATCTGGAGGGAGCGTGGGATTACCATCAAGGCACAGGCCGTGCGTACCGTATATAAAGCACAGGACGGAGAGGAATACATTTTCAACCTCATCGATACTCCGGGACATGTGGACTTTAACTACGAAGTCAGCCGTTCTCTGGCGGCCTGTGACGGCGCGGTGCTGGTGGTGGATGCGTCCCAGGGCATAGAGGCACAGACACTGGCGAATGTCTACCTGGCCCTGGACCATGACCTGGATGTCTTCCCGGTCATCAATAAGATCGACCTGCCCAGTGCGGATCCCCAGAGAGTGATTGAGGAGATCGAGGATGTTATCGGTATCGAGGCACAGGATGCTCCGCTGATCTCCGCGAAAAACGGCATCGGTATTGAGGAAGTCTTAGAGCAGATCGTGAAAAGATCCCATCCCCCAAGGGGAATCCGGACAACCCTTTACAGGCACTGATCTTTGACTCTGTATATGATTCCTATAAGGGTGTTATCATTTTCTGCCGTGTCATGGAAGGCACAGTGAAAAAGGGTACCATGATCCGCATGATGGCTACCGGAGCGAAGGAAGAGGTCGTGGAGGTCGGTTATTTCGGAGCGGGACAGTTTATCCCCTGTGACGAGCTTTCGGCCGGGATGGTAGGCTACATCACGGCTTCCATCAAGAATGTAAAAGATACAGCAGTGGGTGATACCGTAACGGACGACAACAATCCCTGCGCAGAACCTCTGCCCGGTTATAAAAAAGGTACAGTCCATGGTATATTGTGGATTATATCCCGCAGACGGTTCCAAGTACCCGGATCTGAGAGATGCGCTGGAGAAGTTACAGTTGAACGATGCGTCCCTGTTCTATGAACCGGAGACTTCTGTGGCACTGGGCTTTGGTTTCCGGTGTGGCTTCCTGGGGTTTTTCCATCTTGAAATTATCCAGGAACGGCTGGAACGGGAGTACAATCTCGATCTGGTGACTACCGCCCCCCGGCGTTGTCTATAAGGTGCATAAGACCAATGGGGAAGTAATTGAGTTGACCAATCCTTCAATCTGCCGGATCCTCCGAGATCGAATATATGGAAGAACCGGTGGTAAATGCAGAGATCATGGTGACTTCCGAATTTATCGGTTCCATCATGGAACTGTGTCAGGAGCGCCGCGGCAAATACCTCGGCATGGAATACATCGAGGGCACCAGAGCGTTGTTGAAATACGAACTGCCCCTGAACGAGATCATTTATGATTTCTTTGATGCTTTAAAATCCCGTTCCCGTGGTTATGCATCTTTTTGATTACGATCTGAAGGGTTACGAGAGATCGAATCTGGTGAAGCTGGATATTCTGATCAACCGCGAGGAAGTGGATGCCCTGTCCTTCATCGTCTGTGCAGATTCCGCTTACGAGAGAGGACGTAGGATGTGTGAAAAGCTGAAGGACGAGATTCCCAGACACCTCTTCGAGATTCCTATCCAGGCAGCCATCGGCGGCAAGGTCATTGCCAGAGAAACGGTAAAGGCTGTGCGCAAGGACGTGCTGGCGAAATGTTACGGCGGTGATATTACCCGTAAGAAGAAGTTGTTGGAGAAGCAGAAAGAGGGTAAAAAGCGTATGCGTCAGATCGGCAATGTAGAGATCCCGCAGAAGGCATTTATGAGTGTTCTGAAGCTGGATGATAAAAACTGATGAAGTAATTGAAGGAGCAATATGAATAAAAAGGAACTGGAATTATACATTCATATTCCCTTTTGCGTAAGAAAGTGCAGCTATTGTGATTTCCTGTCTGCCCCTGCCACGGAGCAGACAAGGGAAGCCTATATGGCTGCACTTTTTGCAGAGATCGGGGAAGAGCAAAAGATTACAGTGACCGTACCGTGACCAGTATATTTATCGGAGGAGGTACGCCGTCGTTGTTGTCCGGGGAACAGATCGGGCAGTTGATGGACCGTATCAGAGAGCAGTTCGCAATGGCACAGGACGCGGAGATCACCATGGAGGTGAATCCGGGGACGGCCAGCGCAGAGAAACTTCGGAATTTTTACACGGCAGGAATCAACCGTCTCAGTATCGGTATGCAGTCTGCCCAGGCAGAAGAACTGAAAAATCTGGGCAGGATCCATGATTTTGAAGGTTTCTGCCAGGTGTACCGGGAGGCCGTGGAGGCAGGATTTACGAATATCAATGTGGATATCATGAGCGGACTGCCGGGACAGACGCTTGCAAGTTATCGGGACACGCTGGAAAAGGTGCTGCACTTAGAACCCATGCCGCAGCATATCTCTGCCTACAGCCTGATCGTGGAGGAGGGAACCCCTTTTGCGGCCATGGCAGAGAGGGGAGAATTGCCCTTGCCGGAGGAAGTGACGGAGCGTGCCATGTATGAGGAGACCATAGAGGTGCTGGCAAAGTACGGGTTCCATCGGTATGAGATTTCCAACTATGCCAGGGATGGTTATGAATGCAGACATAATGTGGGCTATTGGATCCGCAGGGATTACCTGGGATTCGGTATCGGTGCGGCATCCCTTATCGATAATGTGCGGTTTCAGAACGAAAAGAGTCTGGGAGCTTATCTGGCACATCCGCTGGAAAGCAGGGAAGAGGAGCAGACACTGACGGTACAGGACCGGATGGAGGAGACCATGTTTCTGGGACTGCGGCTGACAAGAGGAGTATCCTGTGTGGATTTTGCAGAACAATACGGCAGGACTGTGGAGGAAGTCTACGGAGAAGTGATCGCCCGGAATGTGGCGGATGGTCTTTTGACCGTTACGGAGAGGAAAGAGAACCAGAAAAAAGACCGGTTCCTGGCACTGACAAAAGAGGGCTGGATCTGAGCAATTACGTGATGGCGCAGTTTTATTCTGAGGAACGTGGGAGACTGACAGGCACTTGTGGACAGAAAATCACATAAACTATCATAAGCAACTGTCCACGGAGGGATTTTTGAAGACCTTTCAGCAGCCATTAACCGCAGGAGAAGAAGCGTATTATATCCGCTTGCTCAGGGAAGGTACCGTGGAAGAATCCAGACAGGCCAGGGAGATCCTGGTGGAGAGGAATCTGCGCCTGGTGGCACACATTGCCAAAAATACCAGAATGTTGAGGAGGACATGGAGGACCTGATCTCTATCGGATGTATCGGACTGATCAAAGCAGTGAATTCTTTTGACTCAGGAAAAGGAAGACTGGCTACCTATGCCTGCAGATGCATTGATAACGAACTTCTGATGATGCTGCGGAGCCGCAAAAAACTTTCCAGGGAAGTCTCCTGTATGAACCTATCGGACAGGATAAGGAAGGAAATGCCATCCATCTGTTGGACGTGATCGAAAGAAGCAGAAGGACGTGGTGGAGGATCTGGAGCTTGACAGAAATATCAGGCGCCTGTTCCTGGCTCTGGACCACTGTCTTACGGAGCGGGAGTATCGGATTGTGGTGATGCGCTATGGGATCCTGGGCTGTAAAGAACACACACAGCAGGAGGTGGGAGATGTTCTCGGAATTTCCAGAAGCTATGTCTCACGCATGGAAAAAAGAGCATTGCATAGCTGGCGGAGGCTCTGCGTGAGGCCTAAACATCACCTTGTCAATTAAGGAACACTGTGATATATTTATTTCTATAAGTGACTAAAGATAAGGGGGGGCCAGGGATGCATTTTGTAAGAACGGAAGACTTGAAGACGGGAATGCGTCTGGCAAGACCTGTTTATAATAAGAAGAGTATTCTTTTGTTTGACAGAAATTCCCTTTTTGTCATTACAGGCAATAGAAAGTATTCGTAATTTCGGATTGATCGGTGTCTATGTACTGGAACCGGTAGAAACGCTTCCACCCCTGACTCAGGAGGACCCGGAGTTCGAACGGTTTCAGATTCAGGCGGTCAGTGCCATCGAAGAGGAACAGGATCGTATCCTGAAGACCAGAAAGCAGAACCGTACCCAGTCCATCGCAGATATGGTCATCCGCAATTACGGACACTTGGATGAGAAAATCAATTTCTACCAGAATCTGAGAAGCCGGGAGGATTATTTCTCCAGACATTCCCTGAACGTGGCAATACTCTGTGCCATGGTTACCCATGTGATGAATATCAGACGGGAAGAACAGTATCATACCGTATGTGCTGCCATCCTTCACGATATGGGAAAAGTGAAAAAACATGATGACGTGTATTACGGGGCACCTTATACCAGAGAGGATATGCTGCGGAACTGCGAGACGCAGGAAGAGGCCTACGGTATCATCGAGGAGGCTTTTGCCACCGACGGATCCGGCATCCGCAGGATCTGCCAGCAGGCAGTCAGAAAACAGCTGGACCTGTTCCCGGAAGACGGAGAGAAGAGCAGGTATAAAATGCTGGCCGGAGCCAATGTATTGCTGGTGGCGAACCGTTATGATGAGATCACGGCCATGACATTACAGGGAACGGCACAGTCTGAGGTGAAGGCTCTTCAGGAACTTCTGGAGCACCCGAAGGTATATGATCCGGAGACGGTACGGGCATTGATCCGTTCCATCAATATTCTTCCGCCCGGTGCCAGCGTGGAACTCAGTACGGGAGAGAAAGCACTGGTATTGAATGAAAATGAAGAAAGTGTACTGCGGCCGACAGTGGTAAGCTTCCGGGATAACAGTATCCTGGATCTGTCCCTTCCCGGGAATGAGGACATCCAGATCGTGGATGTCATGAAGACCATGGACAACCGGTACATATTCAATAAATAGTGAGGAGCAATTATGCCAACAATCGAAGAAATACTCAGAGCCGCCAAGGAAGCGGGAGCAAGTGATGTACATCTGACGGTAGGTATCCCACCCAAAATGCGTGTAAACGGCAATCTGATCACCATGGATTATCCCAGGATGCTTCCGGCAGACACGCTGGAAGTACTAGTCAATATCATGACGGAAGTGCAGAGAGAACGTTTTGAGGAACGGGGAGAATACGATATGTCTTTCTCTATTCCCAACTGCGGACGTTACCGTGTCAATGCCTACAAGCAGAGAGGTTCCGTGGCTCTGGCGTTCCGACTGGTAGGAACCGTGGTGCCTTCTCCGGAAGAGCTGGGTGTACCGGAATCCGTGGTGGAACTATATCAGCGCAAACGTGGTCTGGTACTGGTCACCGGACCTACCGGAAGCTGTAAATCCACGACGCTTGCCGCCATCATCGACAAGATCAACAACAACAGAGATGCCCATGTCATCACTCTGGAGGACCCTATCGAGTATCTGCATCAGCATAAGATGTCCATGGTCAACCAGCGTGAGATCGGCATAGATTCCAATAATTATGCCAATGCTTTAAGAGCGGCACTCCGTGAAGATCCCGATGTCATTCTGGTCGGAGAGATGCGTGACTTCGAGACCATCAGTGTAGCTATTACGGCAGCGGAGACCGGACATCTGGTATTGTCCACCCTGCATACAATCGGTGCAGCCAGCACCGTAGACCGTGTGATCGATGTCTTCCCACCACATCAGCAGCAACAGATCCGTGTCCAGCTGTCCAACACACTGGAAGCAGTCATATCCCAGCAGCTGATCCCGACAGCGGACGGCAAGCACCGTGTGGCAGCTTTTGAGGTCATGCATGCCAATCATGCGGTCCGCAATCTGATCCGTGAGGGCAAATCCCACCAGCTGGCCAGCGTCATGCAGACCAACCGGAAACTGGGTATGATCACCATGGATGAGGCTATTGTCCAGTTGTATTTTGAAGGCAAGATCGATAGAGAGCAGGCCATCCAGTTCGCACAGGATCCGGACAGCATGGAAAATAAAATTTAAAGGAATGATCCGGAACCGGCTATATAGGAGCAGACCAGACGACGCAGCGGAAAGCGTACGGTTTTGTGAATCTGTAGTGAGGTTCCGGAGGATGTTTCACCAAAAGACGTTTTCATTTAAAATTTCTGATATTAATTCTAAGAAGATTCCGGTAGTTTCACTGCCCTTTTGCGGGCTCTTATGATTACCCATTGTATGAATTGTTTTGTTAAGTCTGATTATTTTGTCAGATTCATTCGTTTTATCTGTTTCTGTTTTGTTTCACTGTTATTTCCATAATAAATAAAACATTTTAAAGGAGGTATTTTATGTTTACTACAGTTTGTTCGGCTGCAGTCTATGGTCTGCAGGCATATCTGGTCCGCGTGGAAGTGGATCTGGCAGGGGGACTACCATCGTTTCAGCTGGTGGGGTCGCTGGGGAGTGAGGTGAAGGAATCCCGGAGAGGGTGAGTGTGGCCATGAAAATTCCGGTTTCAGATCCCACCGGCACATATCACAGTAAATCTGGCTCCGGCAGGTCGACGTAAAGATGGTACCGCCTTTGATCTGCCTATAGCTGTGGGACTTTTGCGGGATATGGAACTGGTACCGGAGGAAGCGCTGCAGGATACATTGTTTTTGGGAGAACTGGGCCTGAATGGGGAGATCAAGAAGGTGAAGGGTGTACTTCCCATTGTTCAGGAGGCGGCAAAAAGCGGTATCCGAAGGGTGGTGGTGCCCGGAGAAAATGCCATGGAGGCTGCGGTGATACCGGGGATCACGGTCTGGGGTGTGAACTGTCTGAACGATCTGCTGGCGGCACTGAACCATCCGGAGCTGGAAACTGAAAAAGTGTATCAGCCGAGGATCCGGCGGAGGACTTGCTAAGGGAAGGAACCGGACAGGATACGGGAGATTTCCGGGAAGTGGTGGGACAGGAGAATGCTAAACGGGGTGCCGAGATCGCTGCGGCGGGATTCCACAATCTGTTGATGATAGGGCCGCCCGGGGTGGGAAAATCCATGGTCGCCGGGCGAATTCCCGGAATCCTGCCGCCTCTGACACTGAAAGAAAGTCTGGAGGTGACAGGAATCTTCAGTGTGGCGGGACTTCTGCCGCCGGGACAGGCACTGATCACAAGGAGGCCTTTTTATGCACCACACCATACTGTGACACAGGCAGCACTGATCGGCGGGGAAGCGGCATCCCAAGACCTGGTATGGTATCGCTGGCCCATCGGGGTGTACTGTTTCTGGACGAGCTTCCGGAATTCCGGAAAACGTGCTGGATGGCATGCGACAGCCTATGGAGGAGCGTAAAGTGCAGATCGCCAGAAGTGCCGGGATGGTCACTTATCCGTCGGACTTTATTCTGGTGGCGGCTATGAATCCCTGTCCATGCGGGTATTATCCGGACCGGAATAAATGCCGCTGTACCCAGCCCCAGATCGAGAAATATCTGGGAAAGATATCGGGACCGATTTTAGACCGGATTGATCTGTGTGTGGAACTGCATCCCGTGGATATTCTACATCTGCAGAAAACGAAAACGGAAAAAAGCAGTGAAGATATGAAGCGGCAGATCCGGCATGCAAGAGAACGGCAGGCGGAGCGTTTTGCAGGAACGGATTGCCGTTTCAATGGGGACATCCGGTCTGCACAGGTGGAAGAATATTGCCCGTTGGGAGAGGAGGGTCAGAAAGTCATGGAACAGCTGTATCGTACGCTGCAGCTCAGTGCCAGAGTTTATCATCGGATTCTCAAAACTGCCCGAACCATAGCTGATTTGGAGGACCGGGAAGAGATCACGGGGGAACATTTGCTGGAGGCGGCGTGTTATCGCCCTTCGGAGACGTATTGGAATTAATTGTGTGCCGGAACCGGGTACATTAAGTGTCCGGCAAGAAAAAAAGGGGCCGGTACGAAAATAACGGAAAACGTGCGGGCCGTGTGAAAACAGGGAAAGGGACAGGTATGTTTATGGCGGAGGAAGAGAGAAAATATGCATATTTTATGTGCAGCACCTATACAATCGGGGCGTGCGGGCAGAACGGCTGCTTGCACGCTTCCGGGTCACCCCGGGCGGTATATGAGGCGGAGACAGAGGAATGGAGGAGTGCGTGGGCAATTCTGCGGCGGAAGCCTTGGAACGGCAGAAGAAAAGCGGAGAGTGGGAACGGGAATATGGACAGCTTTCGGAACAACAGATCCACTTTCTTTTGCGGGAGGAGAAAGGATTTCCCGGGAAACTGGCAGAAATTCCGGATCCGCCTTACGGCATTTTTTACCGGGGAAAACTGCCGGATGAGAACGAACCGGCGGTGGCGGTCATCGGTGCCAGAGAGTGTTCGGAATACGGCAGATATGTGGCCGAGGAACTGGGACAGTATCTGGGAAGAGCGGGAATACAGGTCATCAGCGGAATGGCCCGGGGAATTGACGGGATCAGCCAGCAAGCAGCGTTATCTGCGGGAGGAACTTCCTATGGTGTGCTGGGATGCGGAGTGGATATCTGTTATCCCGCACAGAATCGAAGATTGTATGAAGAACTGTTGGAAAAAGGGGGATTGCTCTCCACCTATGCGCCGGGAACAAAGCCGCTGCCCCAGTATTTTCCACCAAGAAACCGTATTGTCAGCGGACTGTCGGATGCTCTGATCGTCATTGAGGCCAGACAGAAGAGCGGGACGTTGATCACGGTGGATATGGCACTGGAACAGGGCAGGGACGTCTATGTGGTGCCGGGCAGGCTTACGGACAGGCTCAGTGACGGCTGCAATCATCTGCTGACGCAGGGGCAGGAGTGTTTTTATCTCCGGAGAGTTTTGCAGAGGATTTTTGCGGAGCTGGGAGGAAAAACAGGGACTTTCCGCAGATGGCTCTGGAGGAAAGAACAGGCGGAAAAATAATAGGGAAACCGGCAGAAATACGGCAAAAGTAAAATTGCCCAAAGAATCCTTGAAAAAAGATCCTGGAATGTCTGGAACCTGTGCCAAAGACATCGGAGACGCTGTTGCAGGAACTTTGGGAGAAGGGAGAATATACGGACATTTCCGCACTGAACCGGGCACTGATGGAACTGGAACTTTTGGGATATGCCAGACAGAACAGTCCGGGGACATTTCAGCACTTCTGCGAATTGACAAGGCTTTCGGAAAAGGGGTATAGTAATAGACATATGAGAATGACGAGAAAGGTCAGGTGCCCTTATGAACGATAAAGATACTTACAGAATGCATACCAAAGTAATACAGATCGGAGACCGGAAGATCGGCGGCGGAAATCCTATCGCCATCCAGTCCATGACCAATACGAAGACCGAGGATGTGAAGGCAACCGTAGAGCAGATCCTGCGTCTGGAGAGGGCAGGCTGTGAGATCATCCGCTGCACAGTACCGACGCTGGAGGCGGCAGCAGCTATCCGGGAGATCAAGAAGCAGATTCACATTCCTTTAGTGGCGGATATCCATTTTGACTACCGTATGGCACTGGCAGCCATTGAGAACGGTGCCGACAAGATCCGCATCAATCCTGGGAATATCGGAAATCCGGAGAGGGTAAAGGCTGTGGTAGATGCAGCAAAAGAGAGGAATATCCCGATCCGTGTGGGGAGTGAACAGCGGTTCCCTGGAGAAACCGCTGCTGGAAAAATACGGGGGAGTGACAGCGGAAGGAATTGTGGAGAGTGCTCTGGACAAGGTGAAGCTCATCGAGGATATGGGCTATGACAATCTGGTCATCAGTATCAAATCTTCGGATGTGCTGATGTGCGTGAAAGCCCATGAACTGCTGGCAGGCCGTACGGTGTACCCTCTGCATGTGGGCATTACCGAATCCGGTACTGTGAACAGTGGTAATATCAAGTCAGCCATCGGTCTGTCCCTGATCTTAAGCCAGGGCATCGGTGACACCATCCGGGTATCCCTGACAGGAGATCCCGTAGAGGAGATCAAATCCGCAAAGCTGATCCTGCGTACATTAGGATTGCGCAAGGGCGGCATTGAGGTCGTATCCTGTCCCACCTGTGGAAGAACCCAGATCAATCTGATCGATCTGGCCACCAAAGTGGAGAAAATGGTAGAGGATTACCCGCTGGATATCAAAGTGGCTGTCATGGGCTGCGTGGTAAACGGCCCCGGAGAAGCAAAAGAAGCGGATCTGGGAGTTGCGGGCGGTATCGGAGAAGGTCTGCTGATCAAGCATGGCGAGATCGTAAAAAGCTTCCGGAGGATCAGCTGCTCCCCGCCTTGAAAGAGGAATTGGATCATTGGAGTTAAAATAAATGAGTAAACCGTTTTTTGAAGTGTTTCCTTCGTTACAGTTGAATACGGACATTCGTGACCTGATGGGGCAGACAGAAGTGGAGAGAGTCTCGGCGACAAAACGCAGAGACTTTCTTCGGGTGTACTTAAAAAGTACCCGCCTGATCCAGAAAGCGGACATCTGGACCACGGAACAGGAGATCAAGAAGCAGCTGTTCCCTCAGGCCAACCTGACAGTGAAAATATACGAAAAGTTCGAATTGTCTTCCCAGTACAATCCGGAAAAGCTGATGGATATTTATAAGGAAAGTATTCTGGAGGAATTCCGGGAGTACAGCCATATCCAGTATAATGCCCTGAAGACGGCGAAAATCGAGTATCCTTCGGAAAATGAAATGCTTTTTAACGCTGGAAGATACGGTATTAAATCACAGTATGGAAGGGGAGATCCTGCAGATTCTGGAGAAGATCCTGGTGGAACGTTGTGGATTCTCCGTGAAGATCCATACGGCTTATGTGGAAAAAGAGACCGGGCGTTTCCAGGAGGAAGAGGAAGCAAAGATCCGTCTGAAGGTGGATGCCATTTACAGTCGTACGAAAGGCAGAAGAGAAGAAGGAGAGCAGACTGCATCGGCGGAAGGAAGCGGGCAAAGTACAGCACAGGATTCGGAAACCGGCAAGGCTGCAGAGACCGCACAAAAGCCGAAGACCGAGAATGCCGGTGGCGTGACCAAGAGCTTTCAGGGTGGCAGCCGCGGTGAATTCAAGCGTGGAGAATTCAAAAGGGCGAGTTTCGTAAGGGTGGTAACTTTGAAAAAGGTGCGTTGAAGAGATCAGACAATCCGGATGTCATCTACGGGCGTGATTTCGAAGAAGAGGCCATGAAGATTGAGGAACTCATCGGAGAGATGGGTGAGGTGGTCATCCGCGGTAAGGTACTGTCCGTGGATACCCGTGACATCAAGAACGAGAAGACGATTATTATTTTCAATATTTCTGATTTTACCGATACCATGACCATCAAGATGTTCGTGCGTACCGAGCAGGTGAAGGAAGTGACCGGGGACATCAAGCCGGGAGCTTTCTTAAAGGTCAAGGGAATCTGTATGATGGATAAGTTCGATCACGAGCTGGCTATCGGTTCCATTGCGGGAATCAAGAAGATCCCTGATTTTACCAATACGAGAATGGATACCTCCGCCAGAAAGCGTGTGGAGCTGCACTGTCATACAAAGATGAGTGATATGGACGGTGTCTCCGAGGCCAAGGACATTGTAAAGCGCGCCTACAAATGGGGACATCGGGCCATTGCCATCACGGATCACGGCGTGGTACAGAGTTTTACCGATGCAAACCATGTCTGGGATGACCTGTGGAAAGCGGAAAAAGGCAAGCGGAAAGAAGCCGGAGACGAGAATCCGGACAAGCAGGATTTCTTCAAGATCATTTACGGTGTGGAAGCCTATCTGGTGGATGATCTGAAAGAGATAGTGACGAATGATAAGGGACAGAGTCTGCATGAGGATTATGTGGTATTCGATATCGAGACCACGGGATTTTCCCCGGTCAACAACCGCATTATCGAGATCGGTGCGGTAAAGGTATCCGGTGGAGAGATCGTGGATCGTTTTTCCACCTTTGTCAATCCGGATGTGCCGATTCCCTTCGAGATCGAGAAGCTTACCAGCATCCGGGATGAGGATGTTATGGATTCCCCTCAGATCGACGTGATCCTGCCGCAGTTTCTGCAGTTCTGTGAAGGCTGTATCATGGTGGCTCACAATGCCAGCTTTGATATGAGTTTCATTATGGAGAATTGCAGAAGACTGGGCTATCCGCAGGAGTTTACCTATGTGGATACCGTGGGCATTTCCAGAGTACTTTTGAAGAACCAGTCGAAGCATACGCTGGATGCGGTGGCCAAGACCCTGGGGATTTCCTGGAGAATCATCACAGAGCCGTGGATGATGCGGAGTGCACGGCCCATATTTTCGTGAAATTTATTAAAAATGCTGGAAGAGGAT
>VOFH01000165.1_pt1 | contig 30001 bp, 41 predicted proteins | sample 5384091 | NCBI WGS metagenome assembly VOFH01 (sample SAMN12384727, study PRJNA508395) | human gut metagenome | isolation source: healthy gut G | host: Homo sapiens
AAGACTATCTGTGCGAAGACGGACGTCCCATCTATATAGGAGGTGTGGAAGGCAGCTACGAGGTAAACCCTCTGTTCAAAGGATATGACGGAATGTGGGAGGGTTGGACAACCGTGATCCCCGCTTGACGCAAACTGTTTGCAGACCGGGTGAATATGCGTCCATCTTTGATGCGGACGATAATACATATTCTTTGGAAGAATCCGGTATCATTTATCCAATGATTACGTATGATACAGGTGGCGGTTCTCCAATGAAAAAGTACAATTCAACGGTAACCGGCTATCGATTCATCAAACACTGGATGCCCGATTACGCTGAATGGGAAGCTAACCCAAAAGGTGTGCAAACAGCCCACATGTTCCGCTATGGAGAGTTGTTGCTGATTTACGCCGAAGCCAGAGCGGAATTAGGTGAATTACCAACGACGATTTGGAGATCACCGTCAATGCCTTAAGAGAAAGAGCCGGATTTGATTTTTGCCAAATACCCCAATGCCAAGCTGACTCTAACCAACATACCTGCTGACCCACGTCTGGACGCCATCTATGCAAAGTATCTGGATTATTCGTTACTCCGATAATTCGCGAAATCAGACGTGAACGCCGTGTGGAAACAATGATGGAAGGCATGCGCTACGAAGATTTGATGAGATGGAAAGCCGGTAGGCTGTTCACGGTCCCTGTAAGAGGAATGAAGATGACGCAGGAGAAAATAGAATTGTACAGCAAAAACCGCAACGATGAAGTATATAAGGATTATCCTACAAAGTAACAGTTCCTATAGGAGAGGTAGGTAATAAGGTGATTGTAGACGATGACGGTTTCATCATTCCTTATCCTACATCAACCACTGTTATCAAAGGCGTGCGACCTTGGGATGACAAACGTTACTATTATCCGATCCTTTAAACGAGATGCTTATGAATCCGCTGCTGACGCAGAATCCAGGTTGGAAAGACATTAATAGATAACCGATAAATATAGCGTAAGATCATGAAAAAAAATATATATTTCTTAGCAGGAATGCTTTCGTTCGGGGCACTGTTTACGGGATGCGACGACGATGACTTTGGTAAAGCGGTGACCATTACCGTTGAAAATGCAACAAACCTTGAAAGCGATGTTTTCGGGGTCGACGTGACGGAAGGACAGCCCGTGCAACTGAAACCGTTCATCATGCCCGAAAGTGCGAGAGAAAATGCCGTCAGCTACCACTTTGCCGGAGAGCCTTCGGGTGCCATCGACTTAAGCGCGGACGGCTTGATTACCCTAAACTGACCACACCTGCCGAAGGAAACATTCCATTTCCGTTGGGTACGGATACCATTATTGTAAGAGTTGACGACGGTTCGGGCACATTTGTCGATACCCGATCAGAGTAATCAGTAAGATAGTACTTGTTTCGAGTATCACGATTCAGTCTGCTGGACAGAGTGTGGAAGTGGAAAATGGAAAGACCTTCAATTTGGCCCAGTATGTAACCATTAATCCAAACAATGCTACCGACAAGAGCGTCACTTATTCTTCTGCAGATGAAACTGTGGCTACAGTAGACCAAGACGGTTTGATAACCGTAATAGGAGAAGTGGGACAAACCACCGATATTTATATAACCGCCAACGACAGAGGGAAACAAACGGCTACTTGCAGAGTAAAGGTTGCCGCAGAAGCTCCTATGTATGTAGGCTTCCCTTCTCGGACAACTGGAATTACTCATCCAATCTGGGAACCAAGGAAGGCGACATGAAAAACCTGTTCGATGATAAGAATTCAACATTCTGGGCACCTCGAAATCATCACTCGTCCCATTTATGATCCGGTGTGCTACTTGGATCTCAATCTGGGGCAAATCATCAAATTCGGTCAATTAGGTTACAGGCACCGTAATCTGAATTATTCTCATCTGCAATGTCACACTTTCAAATTAGAAGCCAAAAAGGTGGAAAGTGACGCATGGACAGATCTAGGCGAATATGTAACAGAAGCCTTGAAGGTGGATGATTACCAGTTGTTCCAAGTTGAACCTACAGAAGCCCAATACATTAGAATAACCTTTATCAAAGGGCATCTGAGAAGCGGCTATACAGACTGGGATTACTCAGAAACCGGAAACGTTTCCGTGGGAGACTTACAGGTATTCATTTACAACAGATAATTACTTTTGTTAAAGTGTCGAGGGAAATCTTATTATGAGATTTCCCTCTTTCTTCAACGATAATAATTTCTTATAAAATATTTCCGTTTTCTTTCTTGCACATTCAAGGTTTTTCTTGATAACTTGCCATTATATTTTTTCAGAATCCGCCGAATAATCTTTAATCCGATAGTTTATGTATGAAAAGCAAATACCTATTACTCTTTCTGGTCTTCATTTATCAAGCATCAGCTTCCTTTGCCACTGAAAAGTATAAGTTCAGAACCATGTCGCCCGATGGAGGGTTCTACTATGATGGAATAAAGGCGATAGAGCAAGACATAGAAGGTTTTATCTGGGTAATGATGGACTACGAGCTCTACCGTTTTGACGGCTATCAATATAAAAAGTACTATCCTTATTTTGCCTCGATTGCCCCAACAAAAAGATGGATATTCAACAATATAGCATCCGACGCCTCCGGTCATCTATATGTAAATACAAACAACGGACTATACCGTTATAAGCGCATCTCGGATAGGTTTGAGAAAATATATGATGCGGTTTCTCAAGTGAAGGTCGACAAAGCCGACAATGTCTGGATCAGATCTAAAACAAATGGAGCATATTGGATTCCAATACAGGAGAAGTCAATACGCCTTACTATGACGAAAAATTCCTGTTTATAGTAATCCAGTTTTCTGCCTCCACAACCAGGACCTATATACATTCATTTATCGGGAAATTTACCGTTACAATTATGCGGAAGTAGGTTTGTTCTCTGTTTCACGCTCCCCAATACGGGCAGTGGTTATATTCGCTTTGCCCAGACGCATATGGGAAAGTTATGGGTATTTATTGATAAAGATGGATTATATAAGATTGACTTGTCATCTTTCAAGATTGAAGACCATTATAAACCTCTCCTGAATATGACGACAGCTCATTGCGAGCATTTCATGTGGACAAGAAAGGGAATATTTGGTTAGGAACCATAAACGGATTGTACATACTCAATCCGTCAAGCAGAGAACTATCACTTTATAAACATTCCGGAACAGACCCCTTCAGTCTACCGAACAATTCCATTTTGGGAAATCTATGAAGACAGGCAGGACAATGTTTGGATAGGCACCTATTCGGGCACTTTATCTTATGTAAACGTAAATGAAAACCATGCGTTCAGAACTTATCACACCCAGAACAGCGGTCTGAATTATGCTCCGGTAAGCGCGTTCGCCGAGGAGCAGGACTATATCTGGATAGGTACGGAAGGTGGAGGCATTAACCGGATGGATAAAGTCAACGGAGAAATAAGTGGCTTTACACTCCCGAATAACGTTACATCCAAGAATGTAAAATCGCTGGTGATTGACGCCGGACGCAATCTATGGTTTCGACATTCAGGGGCGGACTGGATCTTTATGATTCCAGACAGAATAAGGCAATCAATTACAAACATTCCAAAAAGGATTCCTGTTCTTTGCTGGTAGATGATATCCGAAAGACTGTTCTTGAAGGGACTCGGGTATGTGGATATCGTATCAGTATCACAAGCCTGAAATATCCTATTTTTCTTTCCGCAGCAAGTCGTTCACCCATTTTCAGTCTCGATAGCATACACGATTACGCCTACTTGTTCGACATCCTGAGGCAAGGAGAGAAGACACTATGGGCTATCAGCAATGAGGCCCTCTATCAGATGGACACGCACACACGTGCCGTGGAAAAGATCATTCCCAATGATTCCACATACCTGGGACTGTTTACTTTCTGCCTGGACGATTCCGGCAATATCTGGATCGGCACCATCGGCAATGGGCTTATTAAGTTCGACACCAACACCTCGCGCTTCATCTCGCTGAAAAATGTATTGCAGCAGGACATCTACTCCATCTACAGCATTTGCTATGACAACGGGAGTGTGTGGATGGGAACTGACAACGGCCTGTTTTGCTATAACATAGCCGACAACCAGCTGATGAAATTCGACAAAAGGGAAAATACGCAGGGACAAGTTTACTACCCACTGGCATCCATGAAGGGAAGAGACGGATTATTGTATTTCGGAGGAACAAATGGCTTTACCGTCATCAATCCGAAAAACATCTCGTACAACAGTTACAAGCCCAAAGCCATTATATCAGATTTCTTTATTGACCACCAAGCGGTTCATCCCAACTATACACTCAACGATACACTTAATTGTATTATCCTTGATTATGACCAGGTAAACTTCGGTTTTCAATTTTCTTCCGACAATTATCATATCCCTGAAAAAACCGCTTCAAATACCGGCTGAAAGGATATAGTGATTCTTGGATCACTACAAATGCACAACAGCGCACAGTCATGTACTCGAAAGTACCTGCCGGTACGTATTACTTTGAAGTCTACGCTGCCAACAATGACGGTATCTGGGTGACAAGCCCGCGGTGATAAAAGTGATAAGAAAGGTGGCCCCGTGGGTTAGTCTGCCAGCATACTTCCTTTATGTGCTGACGGTAATAGGAATCACTTACCTGATGTATCATCACTATGCCGAGAAGAAAAAACTGGAGATGCTGCTCTATCAAGAAAATATAGAAAAAGACCAAAAGGAGCAAATACATCAGGCACAGCTACGATTCTTTACCAACATATCACATGACTTCCGAACTCCACTATCTCTTATCCTTGCTGCACTGGACAAACTGAGACGTGAAGGATTGAAAGAATATTATTATCGTATATTGAACGGCAACGTACAACGTTTACTGAATTTGGTAAACGAACTGATGGATTTTAGAACAGTAGAAAACGGTATGATGAAACTGGAATTGCAGCCACTGGACATCAACCGTTTCATAAAAGAAATCGCCAATGACTTCATCGACTATGCACGGCAACGAAATATCGACTTCCAGATACTATGCGACGAAAACATGCCCACTGACGTTTATATAGACAAAAACATAGTGGAAAAAATTGTCATGAACTTGTTAAACAATGCTTTCAAATATACGCCTGACAGGGGAAGCATTATTTTAGAAACACGCTGCAGGAAAGCTTTTTACATCCTTGTATAAGAACAGCTACACCGTAGGCGAAAGCACGAACGATGTCTTTTCTATCATCGTCAGTGATACGGGAGTAGGCATATCCCGAGAGTCCATAAGCAGTGTTTTCGAACGTTTTTATAAGGTAAATACAGTAAACGCCGACTCCCACCTGGGTACGGGAATAGGCCTGGCACTTGTAAAGAGCTTGGTATTGTTACAGAAAGGAACTATCTCCATCCACAGTGAGCGGGAAAAGGGCACGGACATGATTGTATACTTACTACCGCTTGACAGCAGTATCTTCAACGAAACTGATTTCATGAAACAGAAGGAAACGACACAAGAAACTATCATGGAAATTACAGACAAAGAAGCCCTGCCTGTCGATATTAAAGATATGGGAAGCGAATTCATGCCCGCAAACAAGAAAAAAAATATTGATTACCGAAGATAATGATGACCTGAGGGTATTAATCGCCGAATCCCTATCCGATGAATTTCAGGTGATGCAGGCAAGAGATGGTGTTGAAGCGCTGAAGTTGATAGAGGATGTAGATTTTGATTTGGTTATAAGCGATATCATGATGCCTCACAAAGACGGGGTATCTTTGTGCAATGACATCAAGAAAGACATGAATACATCACATATTCCGGTCATTTTACTGACAGCCAAAACTAGTCTTGAAAGCAAGATCGAAGGGTGGATTCGGGTGCCGACCTTTATTTCGAAAAAGCCTATCGATTTGACCTATCTAAAATTGTCCATCAAAACATATTCAGAAACCAGCAGCAGTTGAAGGAACATTATGCCAAGAATTATTATGCGGACAGCAGCGAGCTCTCTTCCAACGAGCAGGATGGTAAATTTCTAAAACACCTGATCACTTTTATCGAGGCTAATATGGACCAGTCTCAAATGGATGTCAATCAGATTGCCGAGGAATTGTTGATAAGCAGAAGCAAACTTTACACAAAGGTTAAGAGCCTGACCGGAAAGTCTGTTGTAGAATTTGTATTGAATTGTCGGTTACGCAAAGCTGCCAGATTGATTATTGAGGAAAATCTGACCATGAGGGAAGTGATGATGCAAATAGGTATAGAAAGTCAAGCCTATTTTACCAATTCATTTAAGAAAGTATTTGGTGAAACACCTACATCCTTCGCCGCAAAGCACAAAAAGTTGTCTAAAGGCGATTTAGATAAAACAAATGGCAAATAAGTAAAACAAGGAAAGAGGAATTGCCTGCCTTTGCAAAAACTTATAAATTTAATAACATGAAAAAGATTTTGCAGGTAACCATTTTGTTTTCCTTATTGACTGTCGGTTCATTTGCTCAAAAGCAACAACAAATATTACCGGCCGATCAGGAAATTCCTTTAAAATACGGTGCCGATCGTTTAGGTAAACGTTCAGATGCAGCCATGAAAAAAATTCCGTGACAACAGATTGGGAGCTTTCATACATTGGGGGCTTTACGCCATTCCCGGAGGAGAATGGAACGGAAAAATGTACAATGGAGCAGCCGAGTGGTTGAAGTCGTGGGCCAAAGTTCCTGCAGATGAGTGGTTGAGGCTGATGGACCAATGGAATCCAGAAAAGTTCAATGCCAAAGTTTGGGCAAAGATGGCTCGAAAGATGGGAGTGAAATACGTGAAAATCACAACCAAGCATCATGAAGGTTTCTGTCTGTGGCCAAGTAAGTACAGTAATTATACAGTGGCTCAAACCCCTTATAAGAAAGATATTTTAGGCGAATTGGTAAAGGCCTACAATGATGAAGGTATTGACGTTCATTTCTACTTCTCGGTGATGGACTGGGTCATCCAGACTACCGATATGACATCAAATCAAAGATGATGAAGTTGCTTTTGCGCGTTTCCTTGAATTTACCGACAATCAACTGAAAGAGCTTGCTACCCGTTATCCTACCGTAAAAGATTTCTGGTTTGACGGCACATGGGATGCCAGTATCAAAAAAAATGGCTGGTGGACAGCTCATGCCGAACAAATGTTGAAAGACCTGTTACCGGGCGTAACTATCAATAGTCGACTACGTGCCGATGATTACGGCAAGCGCCACTTCGACAGTAACGGACGCTGATGGGAGATTATGAGTCAGGGGTATGAGCGCCGCCTACCCGATCCAGTGAAAGACTTGAAAGTAACCCGCTGGGATTGGGAAGCATGTATGACCTTGCCCGAAAATCAATGGGGATATCACAAAGATTGGTCATTGAGCTATGTGAAAACTCCTTGGAAGTACTGGAACGCATAGTGCATGCCGTTTCAATGGGAGGAAACATGGTTGTGAACTTCGGACCGCAAGCCGACGGTGACTTCCGCCGGGAAGAAAAAGAAATGGCTGATGCCATTGGCAAATGGATGCAACAATATGGCGAGTGCATCTACGGATGTGATTACGCCGGTTGGGACAAACAACCTGGGGATACTATACCCACAAAGGGAAAAGAGGTATATATGATTGTCTTCAATCCTCCTTATTCCAAACACTTGGTGGTTAAAACCCCAAAGGGTACAAAAATTCTGAAAGCAACTGTGACAAACGGGAAAAGAGGTGGCAGTGACAGAAACCGCCCGCAATGAATACAATGTGGATATGCCCGCAAAAAAGCCCCCGAAGGTCCCTTTGTCATCAAACTACAGATAGAGGAAAACGTAAGTTCCGCTGATAAATACCGTGATGCTTTGACTTGATTCTTATTTAATCTGATTATGTTATGAAAAGGCTTTCTCTTTTTATTTATTTCTTCCTGATAACGGTCCTGCAAGCTACCGCACAGCAAAGCTTTGACAAGACTGCCGTAAAATCTGTCATGAAACGCGTGGCTGACTGGCAGATTGCCAATCCCAACAAAGGAGCAGAGCACGATGATTTAGACTGGACGCATGCAGCCCTGTACATGGGTATGTTGGACTGGGCAGAGCTAACAGAAAAAGAAGACAGCGACGATTCTTATTATCAGTGGTTGCTACGTATCGGACAACGTAATCACTTCAGATAGGTAAATGGATGTATCATGCTGATTTTATTGCCGTCGGACAGCCCTTTATCGACCTTTACTTGAAATATGGCAATAAGAAGATGATCGCTCCCGTCATGGCACGAGCCAACTGGGTAGTAGAAAATCCGGCTGAAACTACTTTGGAACTGGATTACGGCAAACTCGAAACTCTGGACCGATGGTCCTGGTGCGACGCATTGTTTATGGCTCCCCGTATATGCCAAACTATATGCGTTGACCAAGGACAAAAGGTATCTGGATTTCCTGAACAAGGAATACAAGGCCACTTATAATTATTTGTATGATAAAGAAGAGCATTTATTCTACCGTGACCATCGATATTTTGCCAAACGAAGCTAATGGTAGAAAGTGTTTTGGGGACGTGGCAACGGTTGGGTGTTGGGAGGACTGGTCGAAATCCTTCAAGCTCTTCCTAAAGATGAATCCTCACGCACGTTTTATCAGGACTTATTTGTGGCATTGGCCACCCGCGTAGCCAGCCTGCAGAGTGCTGATGGATATTGGCATGCCAGCCTGCTCGATCAGCGTCTTACCCATCGCCCGAAACAAGTGCAACCGGTTTTATCGTTTATGCACTTGCCTATGGCGTAAACGAAGGGGTGCTGGACAAAGCCACTTTTATGCCAACCATCGAAAAGGGGTGGAAAGCCTTATTAGATGCGGTCGAACCAGATGGTAAGTTAGGCTACGTACAACCCATCGGAGCTGATCCGCGTAAAGTGACGCGGGACATGACCGAAGTATATGGGACAGGGGCATTCCTGCTGTCCGGGTGTCAGATTTATAAGATGAAGTAAAAATAAGTTAGATCTATCATGAAGAATTATACATTGTTTTTGTGGATTGCTTTGCTAATGTTAGGTATATCCGGTACGATAGGTGCACGTGAGGTAGCATCCTTCAACGACGGTTGGGAATTCAAGAAAGGTCCGTTTTCCAAAGAAGCGTTACAGGCTGTACAGAAATGGAATTCAGACTGGCAGGAGGTATCCATCCCACATACTTGGAATGCGGACGACATGCAAAAGCAAGCCTCCGCTTTCTATGAAGGTGTAGGCTACTACCGCAAAAAGTTCACTTTCCCCGAAAATATGGAAGGCAAGCGCATCTTTCTACGCTTCGAGGGTGTAGGTTCTTATGCCGAAGTATATATCAATGGCTATCTGGCAGGAACACACAAAGGAGCTTACTCTGCTTTTGCATGCGAGATCAGCTCGCAAGTGAAGTTCGGCAAGGAAAACGAAATTATAGTAAAGGCAGACAACTCTTCACGTCCCGATGTTATCCCCACGAACCACATTTTGTTCGGTGTTTATGGAGGTATTTACCGCCCCGTATGGCTGGTTGTTACGGAAACTTGCAGCATCATTGCAAACGACTGTGCCTCTCCGGGAGTGTATATTACCCAGAAAAATGTTTCAAAGAAGTCAGCCGAAGTGACTGTAAAAGTAAAGGTGGACAATGCAACCTTAGCTCCCGTCCCACTGGAACTAGAGAATGCAATATACGACAGGAACGGCAAATTGGTAAAGAAACATAGTCAGAATTTCGAACTTACTCCACAAGGAGTGCAGAACTATTCCTCACACTTCCGACTGAACAATCCCCATTTATGGCAAGGACGTGAAGACCCATATCTGTATAAAGTCGTTTCACGTCTCATGCAGAATGGACGCGTGATAGACGAAGTTATTCAGCCCCTGGGGATTCGCAAGTATGAAATCGTGGCAGGCAAAGGATTCTTCCTCAATGGAAAGAAGTACCCCATGCTGGGGGTAACCCGCCATCAAGACTGGTGGGGACTGGGTAGCGCCCTCACCAATAAAGAGCACGACTTCGACTTGGCACAAATTATGGATATCGGTGCAACCACCGTCCGCTTTGCACATTACCAGCAGTCTGACTACATCTATTCACGCTGCGACACGCTGGGATTGGTAATCTGGGCAGAGATCCCCTTCGTGAACCGAGTCAGCGGCCAAGAGTGGGACAATGCCCACCAACAGATGCGCGAACTTATCCGTCAAAGCTTTAATCATCCCTCCATCTATGTATGGGGAATCCATAATGAAGTGTATCATCCGCATGGTTATACCGCCGCACTTACCCAATCCATTCACGACCTCTGCAAACTGGAGGATCCAGACCGCTACACGGTTGCGGTAAATGGTTACGGTCATGCTGATCACCCCGTCAACCAAAATGCGGATATACAGGGCATGAACCGTTACTTCGGTTGGTACGAACGGAAGATACAAGACATCAAGCCATGGATAGAGAAAATGGAAAAAGAATATCCTGGCAACGCCTGATGCTGACAGAATATGGTGCAGACGCCAATATAGAACATCAGACGGAAATATTGGGCGATGCACTGAATTGGACAAGCCCCTTTCTATCCGGAAACATTTCAAACTAAAACCCACGAATACCAATGGAGCATCATTGCCCAACATCCTTACATCATCGCTTCTTACCTGTGGAATATGTTCGACTTTGCAGTGCCAACATCAAAAAGAGGCAGTGTAGACGCCCGCAACATGAAAGGCATGATGACTTTCGATCGTAGAATCAAGAAAGATTCTTATTTCTGGTATAAGGCGAACTGGAGCAAGGAACCGGTTCTTTACCTGACACAGCGCCGGAATGCAGTGCGCGAGAAAAAAGAGACTTCCATTACAGTGTATTCCAATATCGGTACACCCAAGGTGTATCTGAACGGAAAAGAATTGACCGGAGTGCGGAAAGGTTATACTGATGTACATTATATATTCGACAAGGTAGTGCTGGACGATGGCAAGAATGTACTGAAAGCATCCCTTCTCCATCAAGGAAAAGAATATACAGACGAAATAGAATGGAATTATAACGGAGAGTGCAACCGGGAGGCTGATTTCCTGGAGCATAAGAAAGAGCATGGTAGTTGGTAATTCCATAAAGAAAGAAATTATTATTATTACTGATAACATTAAATTAGGATTGAAGTATGAAGACTTTTAAGACCTTGCTGTTGGGACTTTGCATCGTGATGTGTGCATGCTCGACACAAACTCCCCGGCAAACCAATGAGTACGGCACTAATTGGCAGTGGGAAAACGGGACCATCGTAATAGAAACTCCCGAGCGTCCCGCCGGCCAAAAGCGTGTTGGGACTGACTGTCCCGAAGATGGAAGTAGTACGCGTAGGATTCGTAGGACTGGGCATGCGCGGTCCCGGTGCGGTGGAACGTTTCACGCATATACCGAGTACACAAGTCGTGGCACTTTTGTGATTATGAGCAGTCGCGCGCAACAAGGTGTATTTGGCGAAATAATCCGTGCCCAAGGAGCCTACATTCACAATTTAAGCCCGTTCTGGGATCATTATTGGAAAAACGGCAAAGAAGACAAACTAGGATGGCGTTTAGATTATAACATGAAACACCGGGGTGATGTATATGCCACTCACGGCCTGGGTCCTGTAGCACAAGCATTGGATATCCATCGTGGTGACCGTATAACCACTTTAGTAGCTATGGACACCAAATCTGTTGTTGGTAAAGATTTAGTGGAGAAGAGAACCGGCGAAGAATGTAAAGAATTCTGCAACGGAGACCATACCACCACCCTGCTTCGCACAGCAAATGGGAAAGTTATTGAAATCCAACATAATGTAATGACTCCCCAACCTTACAACCGCTTGTACCAACTGACAGGAAGCAAAGGGTTTGCCAATAAATATCCCGTTGAAGGATATGCTTTGGATGCAGCACAACTGACCGCATCGGGCGTGCAACCCAAAGTAGACGATTTGAACTCTCACGGATTCTTACCCCAGGCAGAAATGGAAGCGCTTATTGAGAAATACCAGCATCCTATTGCAAACTTACTCATGGTAACTTTTTCGAGGTTTATCATATACTGTACTCTTATCACGATAAAGTTGATATCCGATTCCACCGGAGAATTGAAGTTGATAATGCTTTTGCACCATAGTCAAGGCTACCTGAGGAGCCATATAATGCATATATATCTTATCTGCCCCAGTATCATGTGTGTTCTTATACGCACTTCCCTGATACAGAAATCCCAGCCCGAACTTCAGTTCCCTACCCGTAATCTGTCCAAGGTAGTTGACATCCCAGGCTACACCTTTTCGTAAGTCACTACGATAGGTATCTGCCCTATCAGTAATTCCTACAAAGCGCCCCAGGTACCATGACGGTCCGGCATGAACGGAAAATGATGATCTTTTATCACCTGCACTTTGAGCGTATAAAGAGGCGCTTAATAACACCCCGACAAAGAAAGAAAGCAAGTATCTCATAATGATTTGTATAGCGTCTTTTCCTTATAAATACTCAAAAATCGAAAGTACTGCATTCGGATAATAACTATTTTTAATCAAAGTTATAAATCCGCATCTTCTTCAGCTACCTTTTCCGCTCTATATCCTGTGTACGAAAGAATGCCTCCGAATACCGGGCTCCCCAAAGTTCATAACGTTCAAATTGCATTTCTACTTTACGGGTAAAGTTTATCCAGTCTTTCTTCTCTAACGGCGACCATACATTCTCATCCAGTGCCGACATCCGCGGGAAGATGGCAAACTCAGCCTTCCAGGTTGTAGGAATATATTCCGTCCAAAGGCACCCTTGTGCACCCCATACAAGTTCTTGTTGCTCCGTAGTCAATGAATCGGGCACAATCTGAAATTCATAGACCTTCTCCAATGACAACGGCCCATTTGACGGGGAGCTATTTCCGACTGGATACGACTTTCCTTCAGATTGAAATACGACCAGGCAGAACAGGTAAATATAGTACGATGATTGGTCCGCACTGCCTTTTCCCAAATTCAGGCCGACGCCAGTTCATTTACAATACAATCTTCAGAAATACCTCCTTCAAGGATCTCATCCCAACCAATCAACGTTTTTACTTTTCGCGTTTACCACCTCCTGCATAATGGATGAAATAGCTTTTGCAATGCCTTTTCGTCTTTCAACTCATGTTCACGCATAAACTGTTGCGTCTCGGAGTTCCTGCCACCAGCACGCACACTCGTCGCCACCCACATGAATATATTGACCGGGAAAGAGGTCGCGCAATTCATGAAAACACATCTTTCAGGAAGTCAAAGACTTCAGGTTTTTGGTGCCAGTACATTATTATTTATTGAAGATCCCCCACGTCAATGCTGCCTTTTTAGGTTCATTCGGCGTAGTACTGAACTGTGGATAAGTGGCAAGTACTGCCATACAATGCCGGGAATATCTATCTCAGGAATCACTGTGATATGACGTTCAGCAGCATAACGTACAATTTCGTGTACATCTTCATGGGTATAATAACCGCCGTAAGGTAACGGTTGATACTTTCAGGATAAAGTCCGAAAATCTCTCCCTCGCGGATAGAACCTTTCTCCGTCAGTTCCGGGCGGCATTTCATCTCAACACGCCAAGCCTGATCATCTGTCAGATGCCAATGAAAATAGTTGAGTTTATGAAGCGCAAGGTAATCAATATACTTTTTGATGAAATCTACGGGAAAGAAATGACGTACCACATCCAAATGCATACCACGATAAGGGAAACGCGGATAATCGATAATTTTCAGAGTCGGAAGGATAGGCAACACACCCGCACGGGTGGGCAATAATTAGTATAAGCGTCTGAACACACCATAGAAGACACCCGCCTCATCATTTCCTTCAATACGTACACCACCTACAGGGTAATCTCCAACTGATAACCTCCTGGAATTTCTCCATTCTTTTGATTTTTCAGAATGATACAAGGTTGGTCACCCAGCTTCGAGAGTATTGTTTCTACAGCAGACGAAAGTTTCTTTCGGGATTTACCAGATTTTGGGAGCTCCACTTGCAAGGGTATACCGAGATAGCGCTCCATATAATCAGCCAGATAGGCAGCCGAAGGTGCCAACGTTGGTTCTGACATACGAATGACCGTATTACGTTGAATCAAAGACTCCCCTGTCCGATTACAGTTATCTCCACCGGTTTCGGGAATAATGCTAAAGTTTTCTCCTGTGCCTGCCCGGCAAGCGCAGTTGCAGCGAAGGTTGCAGCCATAATTTTCTTTAAGTACATAGATGATGATGTATATTATATTGCAAATATAACCCTTTGCAGAAAGATGTTTAAGATTTCCAATCTCTTTTTTTGACGAAAAAGAAAGTACAACATTGAACACATACCACACTAGTGTTTAATGGTATACCATACAAGTATTTCATATCTGTAACACAAGTGACTTATTTGTAGGATACAAGTATTACATAAGTACCTTAATTAATAAGCCTTCACGTCCATATAGCAAGGTGATAAATCAATATTGAAAGAGTATAATTTAATATTATAGAGGCAAAACAACTCATTTGCATCGTGAAGATAAAACTGAAAAAGAATAGCATCCTTCATTTTTCTCACTATACCCCTTCCACCCGCTAAGGCCGATGAATAAGGAAGTGTAGAAGTGTGGAAGGGAATTAAGTTTTCATTGTTTTAAGTCAATAAATTAAAGAAGTACCAAAACTTATGCACTATAACCTCACCTACTCCTTTTGATCTCATATAAAAAGTACTTTTGAGTTTTTGACTTGTAACAAAACACATTAATAGTAGCTTTCATACATTTTCGGTTTAACTCTTGGTTTACATGAACTGCATAATTCGTAGGAAATGTGACTTAATTTAATGCCAAAGGCCAAGTTCTTCTTTGAAAATGCAGGAAAACAAAAAGCTCCATAAATCATTGATTTATGGAGCTTTAAACGTACTCGAAGCGGGACTTGAACCCGCACAGCCGCAATGGCCAAAGGTTTTAAGTCCTTCGTGTCTACCATTCCACCATTCGAGCATCCTATAAAGGAGAGCGGAAAACGAGACTCGAACTCGCGACCCTAACCTTGGCAAGGTTATGCTCTACCAACTGAGCTATTTCCGCAGGTCTTTTTTGTAGAACGGGTGCAAGATAAAGTTTCCCGTTACAGCCAAATTTTTACATGGAAAATGTTACAGTTTTATTAGTTCCTCACTTGCAAAGAAGTGCGGACACGGTGACTTTATAATGTTTCAGATACTCTGTACCTTCCCCCGTAGGAAATCCCACTACTCAAATTATATTGGGTATGGCATTTAGGACATTCTGCCGTCCCCAATCCATCTTCCCTGACCTCCACCTACGACTAGCCTCCACCGGACAAGCTGCATCATAAGCAACATAAGTATTCCCCTCTGAGAAAAACGCCTCTGCCCGATAATCAATCCGCATAGCCCACCGGCAGTCCATTTTACATTCTTCTCTATCTTCAGAAACTGACCGGGAGTCGTAATCTTATAATAAGGAGACTGTGAAAGGCTACATGAAAAATTAAAGGTAACGGAAGGAATGCTCGATTCGTAGGAATCACCACAACTGGTGACACACAACCAAAGCATTCCTATGACTATACAGAGTTTCCGCATACAATATCGTATTTATCGACCAAGCAAAGCTTTTTCAGCTACTTCCATTCCATGAAAATTGAAACCATCTACCACTTCCTGCATCAGCGCCGAGATTTCATCGTTACAGAGATTACCGATACTTCCTCATGTGTGTAGTGATGCACTTGCTTGCTGGGTGAGAAGTTTCCGGCTTCAATGTCAATCCACTTTCTTATAAGCATCCCGGAAAGGCATACCTTCACGTGCCAAGCGGTTCACTTCTTCCACACTGAAAATAAGCAGGTATTTGTCATCGTCGAGGATATGTTCGTTCACCTTTATTTCATTCATGATATAGGTAGTCATCTGCAAACAGTCTTTCAACTCTTGGAAAGCAGGCAAAAGACTTCCTTAATAATCTGCAAATCCGGAAATAGCCGGACGGCAAATTATTGGCAATCATCATAATCTGTTGTGGCAATGATTGCAGTTTATTGCATTTGGCACGCGTCAGTTCAAAGACATCCGGGTTCTTCTTATGGGGCATAATGCTGGAACCTGTCAGTGCAATCATCAGGCAGCTTCTACGAAACCGAAGTTCTGACTGTTGAACATACAAGCATCAAAGCCAGTTTGGAGATAGTTCCGGCAATACTCCAAAGCAAAAAAGCTACATTACGTTCCATCTTGCCACGCCCCATCTGGGCATAAACAACATTATAGTTTAAAAGTCAAAGCCCAACAAACGTGTTGTCATCGTACGATTCAATGGGAATGAAGAACCATACCCGGCAGCCGAACCCAAAGGATTACGATTACACATCTTGAATGCTGCCTGCAAAAAGAGCATATCAGCCACCAGACTCTCGGCATAAGCACCAAACCACAATCCGAAAGAAGACGGCATAGCTATCTGCAAATGGTATAACCCCATCAGCACATCTTTAAAACGCTCACTCTGGCATATCAGCACATGAAACAGTTGTTCCACAGCTTCAGCAATCTCCTTAATCTGCGCACGCGTGAAAAGTTTCAGATCGAGCAACACCTGATCGTTGCGCGAACGACCACTATGTATCTTCTTGCCTATCACCAATTTACGCGTCAGCATCAATTTCCACCTGCGAGTGTACATCTTCCACTCCTTCTTCTATCACAAACTCCCCTTTTCTCGGCAGCCCGCAATATTTTTCAGCTCTTCAAGCAAAAGAGGCCAGCTCTTCCCTTCGTCAGCAGACCGATACTTTCGGCATGGTGATGTGCATAGAACCTACCACATCGTGTTTAGCCAGATAAAGGTCCATCTCGCGATCACGTCCTACCGTGAAGCGTTCTATATCCTTATTTACCTGAACGGATTTCTCCCAAAGTTTCTGGCCATTTTTTCAAAGTGATTAACAGTTAGTGATTAATAAGGTATTATCGACAGCATATCCGCCATCTTTCCAACCCTTCTTGCAAAGGTTTCTGAACCATACCTTTCATGAAAGGATTCAGTTCAAGCCAATGGTCAATTTCAGTTTACATTCTGTTTCTGTTACCGGAACAATCTGTATCCACAAATTGAAGGGCAGTGGTGAAGTAGTTGTGGCAAACTTAATACACTTGCATGGTTCTTTTTCTACTATGCTCAGCGCTATCTTACCCACAGGAGCTACTTCTATCATCATACTCTCGAGTCAAAGCTCAAATTCTTAACTTTATCCTCCGGCAAGCTGTCTTTAAACTTCTCCAGATTATTCAAATCAGAAAGTTTCTCATAAACAGCCTCCTGTGAGGCAGGTATAGTTTTTACACTCTTTCAAATTTTGTCATATTTTGATTCTCTTTAAAAGACAAAAAAGAACTATCCGGACAGAAACTATCCGAATGGCCCTTTTATCATATTAATTATTTTATAGTATAAACCGCCGTTACTTTCCAGCATCCCAATGTGCAGGGTCCTTACGCCATTCGTTCAGCGTTGCAATATCATCTTCTTCGATGTAACCCGTACGAAGTGCAACATCCAGAACCGCTTCATAATTCGTCAGCGTCACCAAAGGAACTTTGGCATCCTTGAATGCTTTTTTTCTGCAACCGGGAAACCATAGGTATAAGCTGCAACCATACCGATTACTTCACATCCGTCGCGACGAATAGCTTCTACGGCCTTCAAGCTACTTCCACCTGTAGAAATCAAATCTTCAACCACCACAACTTTCATACCCGGGCGAAGCTCTCCTTCGATCAGGTTTTCCAATCCATGGTCTTTCGGGGTAGAACGTACATACACAAACGGCAAATTCAGCGCATCGGCAACCAAAGCTCCCTGAGGGATAGCGCCTGTTGCTACGCCGGCAATTGCATCCACCTGCCCGAAACGTTCCAATATCAAACGGGTAATCTCAATCTTTACAAAATTACGCAAAGAAGGATAAAGAAAGTGTTTTGCGGTTATCACAGTAAAGGGAGATTTCCATCCGGAAGCCCATGTAAAGGGATTTGCCGGTTGTAGTTTAATCGCTTTTATCTTCAGCAACTTCTCTGCGAATAGTTTTTCTAAAGTTCTCATAACTAAATTAGCTATTTATAGTAAATATGGCACAAAAATACAGAAACAGAACGAGAATAAAAAAAAAGAATAAAGAGATTTTTTTTCACTCAAAGTCGTCATTTTCGTCAGAAAGTTGTATACAACGACGAATATCTTTCATTTCAAAACCCCGACTCAGGGCAAAACGCATCAATTTTCCATTCAGTTCATACTCATTCTCCGCATGTATACTTTTCTTTTTTGCAGTCAGCAAACTATCTAAAATAGACAAGTATTCTTCTTCATCTATTTCATTCAAGAACTGCCGGCATGTATTATAAGAAATTTTCTTCAGTTGCAGTGCTTGGGCAATTTTTACTTTCCCCATTTGGCAAAGCGATATTTATCATTCACAAAGGCACGACAGAAGCGCTCTTCATCAATATATTTTTTCATCTACCAGCCGCTTGAGAATGCGGTCAATGACATCATAGGGCAATCCCCAACGCTGTAGTTTTCAGAAATCTCAGCACGGCAATGTTCCGCTGTAGAGCAATAGGCAGCTACTTTATTCAGCGCCTCTGTTTCAGTAATATTCGTCATTTTTCGGCTATTACAAATCGATCATTATGAGATATGTCCTTTTTGGAGTCTGACCGCGCGATATCCTGTTTCACACAACATCGCTACAGTATCCTTTCCAAAAGCACGGTTAATTTCAAAATAAAGTTTTCCACCGGACGTAAGCATCTCAAGTCCCAGCACGGCTATGCGGCGATAAAAACGCAAAGGATCTGTATCGGGCACAAACAATGCCAACGAAGGCTCCCAGTCCAGCACATTATGTTCCATCTCCTGTTTCTCAGCTTCAGTAACATAAGGCGGATTGCTCACAATTACATCATAACAGTCCGCCACACAAGGTTCATAAGTTAACACATCGCGCTGTTCGAACCGTACAGATGCCTGCAAAGCCTTACTATTAGCAGCAACAATAGATAAAGCTTCTCCCGATACATCCCAAGCGGTGACTTGCGACTCCGGTAATTCTTTCGCCAAAGAAATGGCGATACAACCGCTACCTGTCCCAACGTCTAAAAACACGAGAAACGGGAGAAAGTTCTTTCAACATCATCTCTACCAGTTCCTCGGTTTCCGGACGGGGAATGAGCACACCGGAGCCACGCGAAAGTTCTTTCAAGAAGCGACTTCCCCTAAAATATATTGTATCGGTTCAAAATTATGTAAACGGGCAAGAATGCTTTCAATTCCTGTTCCTCTTTTACGGATAAAATTATATCTTTGCCCAGATAATAATCCACAGTTTGCTGCCCCAATATCTCGCAACAGATAATCGGGACAGGTTTCCGGCTTCGCGGGGATCATAACGACCCTGCAATTTCCGGCGAATGTAAGAGGCGGTAATGTTCATAATGGATATTTAGCGGATTCTTCACCTGTTCGGCTTCCCGGTCAGACCGATCTCCGTCCGTATCCTACTGCGAAGAATCCATTTTGGGGTGCAAAAAGTAAAATTATCATAGAAAAATGGCACACATGGAAGAAGAAAATACATGCGCCGCTGTATACAATTGGCGCAAAACGGACTTTGCAACGCCGCTCCCAACCCGATGGTAGGTGCGGTAATCGTATGCGACGGGAAAATCATCGGTGAGGGCTATCATGTACGTTGCGGAAAAGCACACGCTGAAGTCAATGCGATTCGTTCCGTAAAAGAGACCTCATTACTAAAGCATTCCACCATCTATGTAAGTCTGGAGCCCTGCTCTCATCACGGGAAAACTCCCCCCTGTGCAGATTTGATTATTGAAAAACAAATCCCCCGTATCGTCATCGGCTGCCAGGACCCTTTTTCCAAGGTTGCCGGACGGGGCATACAGAAGCTGAAAGATGCCGGACGAGAAGTAATCGTAGGAGTACTGGAAGACGAATGTCGACACCTAATCAAAAGATTCATAACCTTTCACACCTTGCACCGCCCATATATCACGCTGAAATGGGCAGAATCCGCAGACGGGTTTATTGACTTATGCCGGACCGAGGGTAATCCTGTGATTCTATCCACCCCTTAACCTCCATGCTGGTACATAAAAAGAGAGCGGAACATTCTGCCATTCTTGTAGGCACACGTACTGCTAAACTGGACAATCCATCTTTAAATGTACGCAACTGGTATGGGCGCCCTCCTATACGTCTCGTCATCGACCGGAAACAGAGTCTGTCTCCTACCCTTCATTTGTTTGACGGAAGTGTACTGACACTCGTCTTTACCGAACACTTTCATGACGCTCTGCCCAACGTGGAATATCTCCCGATAGATTTCCAACAAGACATATTGCCTCAGATCATGCAGATATTGTATGAGCGTGGTATTCAATCTCTGTTGGTGGAGGGCGGAAGCACCTTACTACAATCTTTCATCGATGCGGGGCTTTGGGATGAAGCATATGTTGAAGAAAGCCCCAGATCACTGATATCCGGTGTTAAAGCTCCTGAAATGAACGATAAAATTAGTTATGCCAGTGAGCAATCTATCGGCAGAAGTATACGGCATTATACAGCAACGAAATAGTCCGAATGACCTCATTTTGATGCTTTTTTATCGAGAAAAACAGGGGTATTATCTATAATTTTATATAAAACTTCCCCGGGATGCTGATTATAGAAAAAAATGTTCCTATTTTTGCAACTTGTAAATAAACACTATCTTTAGAAAATGAGAATAAAGTTTTTTATCCGTAATACTGAGTTTTCTTCTTATGTCAATTGCCATAAGTTCGTGTCTTGACTCAGATGAAAATTATGAATATAGTTCCGACGCGACGATACGTGCCTTTTGGTATTGATACTATAACAAAAGGCGTATATTATAAGTTTACGATTGACCAGTTGAAAAGAGAAATTTATAATGTAGACTCGCTTCCTATGGGTGCTGATTCCATCATAAAAACGTATCTTAATCGACACACTGACGGTAACAGGATGGGTAACGTCTGGTCTGAATGATACTGTATTCAACATGAACGACTCAGTTGACCTGAGAGAACCGATCAAACTAAAAGTACATGCAGCCGACGGAATCACTACCCGCGAATATACTATCAAGGTAAATGTTCACACACAGGATCCGGACTCACTGATTTGGAGAGAAATGCCTTCACTTCCGGCTTCTCCGGCTTCCGGTAAGCAAAGATCTGTTATTTTGAATGAAGATTTATTAGTCTACACCTCTACGACAACAGCATATCGCACTTCCGTATCAAATCCTGCCAGTATCCAATGGGGAAACCTGATTACAATCAGCGGTCTTCCTTCAGACGCTAAATTAACTTCTATCATTAATTTCGACAACCGATTATATACTACAGCAGAGAATGGAAAAGCATTCTACTCCGATAATGGTACAAATTGGGAAGAAATGGATATGCAGGGAATGTACATGGTAACATTCTTAGCAGGTATTCCTGCAGATGAGGTAACAGGAAGTGAAAATATGCTTACCGGTATCTTTGCAAAGATGGAAAGAATTTCTTCTGTGCAAAAAGCGCCGGAGAAACAACTTGGAAAGAAGGCGAAAAGTTCCCTCTGATTTCCCTTTAAAAAGAAATATATTCTACTGTATTCACGAATGCAAGTGGTATCAAACAAACAGTAGTAGTAGGCAATGTTGAAGAAACGGTTGAAGCTACAATACCTTGGTTCTCAAAAGGACGGACTTGTTTGGGCCGATATGAGTACCCCGACAGACTTTTCTTGCCCAGCTATGAAGAATCCAGCAATCATGTATTATGGAAGCCAATTCCACATGATGGGTGGAGAGTTTAAAACCATCTATTCTTCCCTTGCAGGCATTGCATGGAATGAATCTGCTGATAAATTCAGATATGCATCAGAAAAGTTATCATTAAAGGGAGACGAAGACGAGGAAGAAACAATTGAATATGAGAGCTTATTCGAAGGTAAGGAGATTATTCTCTGGCTATTGATAAGAACCATTATATTTGGATTGTATGGAATCAAGACGGTTCTGTTTGGCGTGGACGTCTAAACAAACTGGGATTCAAGCAACAAGAATAAAATAGTCAAATTTCCGTTTCCTTTATATAGTTAAGGGTAACAAGAAAACGGTATGACTATTACAAGAAATATAAAGATAGTATTTTGCCTGCTCATGTTCCCATTCTGTTGTGCCACGGCACAGGAAGAATATACTTGGGAGATGGGAGAGTCATTGGAGGAAGTTTTTTATATGGGAGATGCAAATAGCAGCACCCCGTTTAAAGACACAGGTATAGCGGGAGGTTTTATAGCCCGGTATTTACTGAATCCACACATGGCAATAAAGGCAATCTGACAGCCGGCAGGATTTCCGGTGACACGAGAGATTTCAAAAATGTATCCGAATGGAGAGTATGCCACTTTCAAACGGACTATAATCGATTTGGGAGCACAGTTTGAATATAACTTTTGGGATATGGTATCGGTATACGTACCAGGGGGTGACCGTCGATTCACACCTTATATATTAGGTGGATTGGGTTTTACGTTTGCACCCAAAGCCTGTAAAAAACGGTCTTTACGATGAACATCCCCCATAGGAGTGGGAATAAAATTCAAAGCAACCCCACGCATCAATATAGGATGCGAGTTTACGATGCGGTTCAGCCTTAGCGACCAGTTGGATGTTACTCAACGGGAAGGTTTGCAACTGGAAGACCCATACCAGATAAAGGAAAAGGTTGGAAGAATAAAGACAGTTATGCATTTACCGTCTTTTTCGTCACCTACGACCTCTTCCCAAGATGTAAGAATGTAACAACTAAAAAAAGATGCAATATAAAGAACAAATTGATTTGAGCCGGATACCCCAGCATGTGGCGATTATCATGGATGGCAACGGACGATGGGCGAAGCAGCGCGGACACGAGCGCAGCTACGGACATCAAGTCGGTGCAGAAACCGTCCATGTAATAGCCGAAGAGGCAGCCAGACTGGGCATCAGATATCTGACCCTATATACGTTCTCAACCGAAAACTGGAACCGCCCGACAGATGAAGTGGCAGCCTTGATGAGCCTTCTTTTTCGACTCCATCGAAGAGGACACGTTCATGAAGAATAACATCAGTTTCGGATCATCGGAGATATAGAAAAGTTACCCGCAAATGTACAGACACGTTTATACAATTGCATAGAAAATACTTCTAAGAATACAGGTATGTGCCTGGTACTTGCACTCAGCTACTCTTCACATTGGGAAATCACAGAAGCCAGCCGGCAAATTGCCGCTTTGGTGCAGAAAGGAGAATTGACGCCCGAACAGATCGACTGCGATTTAATGTCAAAGCACCTGACTACCCACTTCATGCCTGACCCCGACTTGCTGATACGCACCGGTGGAGAAATCCGTCTGAGCAATTACCTTCTTTGGCAATGCGCGTATTCGGAACTTTATTTTTGTGAAACCTATTGGCCCGATTTTCGGGAAGAGGAACTTTGCAAAGCCATTTGCGACTACCAGAGACAGGGAACGCAGATTCGGCAAAACCAGTGAACAAATCAGTTAAACTCAAACATATTTAATCAAAAACATAAATGCACTATCGTATTTTCTCTATACTCACAGCGTTTATCTGCCTCTTCGGTTGTGTACTGACAAGTGCGGCTCAAGATGCCAATGGCACCGATAATGATGCAGCAAAACCGGTTATTCTCTATTCGGGAACACCCAAGAAGTATGAAATTGCAGAAATTAAAGTAGAAGGAGTTAAGAACTATGAGGACTATGTACTGATCGGACTATCGGTTTGTCTGTAGGACAAACGATTACCATACCGGGTGACGAAGTCACTCAGGCTTTAAAGCGTTACTGGAAGCATGGTCTGTTCTCAATGTTCAAATCACCGCAGATAAGATAGAAGGCGATAAGGTCTGGCTTACGATTCATCTGACTCAGCGTCGCGTGTATCCGATATCCGCTATCACGGCGTGAAGAAGTCAGAGCGCGAGGATATAGAAAGCCGGATCGGTATGATTAAGGGCGGACAGGTGACCCCGAATGTCATTGACCGCGCCAAAACTTTGATTAAGCGCTACTTTGATGATAAAGGCTTTAAGAATGCAGAAGTTATCATCTCGCAGAAAGACGATGTATCCAACGATAACCAGGTGATCGTGGATATCGACATCGACAAAAAGGAGAAGGTAAAATTACACGAAATCACCATCGTTGGCAATGAAGCGATTGCAACTAAGAAGTTGAAACGCATCATGAAGAAGACCAACGAAAAGAATAAATTGCTCAATCTGTTCCGTACCAAAAGTTCGTGGAAGAAAACTTCGAGGCAGACAAGCAGTTGATCATCGATAAGTACAACAATTAGGCTATCGCGATGCTATGATCGTAGAAGACAGCATCAAACCGTACGATGACCGCACCGTAGACATCTTCATGAAGATTGATGAAGAGAAAATATTATCTGCGTAATGTAACGTGGGTAGGTAACACCTTGTATCCTTCGAACAGTTGAACTTTATGCTTCGCATGAAGAAAGGTGATGTATACAACCAGAAATTACTGGAAGAACGCACCATGTCAGACGAAGATGCTATCGGTAACCTCTACTATAACAACGGCTATTTGTTCTACAGCCTCGAACCCGTAGAAGTAAATATCGTAGGAGACTCCATTGACCTGGAAATGCGTATTTTCGAAGGCCGCCAGGCTACCATTAATAAGATCAACATCAATGGTAACGACCGTTTGTACGAAAACGTAGTACGCCGTGAACTCCGTACCCGTCCGGGTGACCTGTTCAGCCGTGAAGACCTGATGCGTTCTATGCGTGAAATCCAGCAGATGGGACACTTCGACCCGGAACAAATCCAAACCGGATATTCAGCCAAGACCGGAAGACGGAACTGTAGATATAGGTTACGATCTGGTATCCAAAGCTAACGACCAGGTGGAATTCTCTGCCGGTTGGGGACAAACCGGTATCATCGGTAAGTTGAGTTTGAAGTTCACTAACTTCTCACTGGCCAACTTGTTGCATCCGGGTGAGAACTACCGTGGTATCCTGCCGCAGGGTGATGGCCAGACCTTGACCGTCAGCGGACAGACTAATGCCAAGTATTACCAATCCTATAGCATTTCTTTTATGACCCGTGGTTCGGTGGTAAACGTCCGAACGCATTCTCTCTGTCGGCCTTCTATTCCGTACAGACAGATATCAGTAGCCGCTACTACAACTCGGCATATATGAATAGCTACTACAACAGTATGTATAGTGGTATGTACGGTTATGGTATGTATAACTACGGTAACTACAACAGCTATGAGAACTATTACGACCCCGACAAGTCTATCAAGATGTTCGGTGTAGCAGCTATGTTCGGTAAACGTTTGAAATGGCCGGATGACTACTTCCAGTTTACCGCTGAGTTATCTTACCAACGCTATATCTGAGCGACTGGCAGTACTTCCCCGTTACAAACGGTAAGTGTAACAACCTTAGTATCAACCTGACATTGTCTCGTAGTTCTATTGACAATCCGATCTATCCCCGTTCGGTTCAGAGTTCTCATTGTCAGTACAGTTAACTCCCGCCGTACTCACTGTTTGATGGAACTGACTACAGCAAGTACAGTACTACCAGCCAGGACGACATGAACAAGATGCACAAATGGATTGAATATCACAAATGGAAATTCAAATCCAAGGGTGTACATCCGTTGATGGACCCGGTAGCAGTTAAACGTACTCCGGTATTGATGGGCCGTGTTGAATTCGGTTTGCTGGGACACTACAACAAGTATAAGAAGTCTCCGTTCGAAACATTCGATGTAGGTGGTGACGGTATGACCGGTTACTCCAGCTACGCAACGGAAAGCATTGCCCTTCGTGGTTATGAAAACAGTTCATTGACTCCTTACGGTTACGAAGGTTATGCTTATACCCGTCTCGGACTTGAGTTAAGATATCCGCTGATGCTGGAAACAAGTACCAGTATTTATGCGTTAGGTTTTGTAGAAGCCGGTAATGCATGGCATGATGTGAAGAATTTCAATCCATTCGAATTGAAACGTTCCGCAGGTGTCGGTGTCCGTATCTTCCTGCCGATGATCGGTATGATGGGTATTGACTGGGCTTATGGTTTCGATAAAATACGTGGTTCCTCAGATTACGGTGGCAGTCAATTCCACTTTATCTTAGGACAAGAATTCTAATTGTATCACAAAAACCAAACGTTATGAGAAAGTCTGTTTTATTAATGATCTTGCTGTTTGCCGTAGGTATGACAGCCAGCGCACAAAAGTTTGCCTTGATCGATATGGAGTATATCCTGAAGAACATTCCGGCTTACGAACGTGCTAACGAACAGTTGAACCAGGTTTCCAAGAAATGGCAGAGTGAAGTAGAGAAAGTTGCCGAGGAAGCCAAAACCTTATACAAGAACTATCAATCGGAAGCCGTCTTTCTTTCAGAAGAACAAAAGGAAAGAAAGAGGAAGCGATTGTCGCTAAGGAGAAAGAAGCCGCTGAACTTCGCCGCACTTATTTTTGGTCCTGAAGGAGAATTATTCAAGAAACGTGAAAGTCTGATGCAACCTATTCAGGATGAAATTTATAATGAGGTTAAAGAAATATCGGAGCAGAAAGGATATTCGGTAGTTGTAGACCGTGCATCCGCAACAAGCATTATTTTTGCTTCTCCGCGTATTGATATCAGCAATGAAGTGCTTGCTAAGTTAGGATATTCAAATTAATTTCATACATTTGCTTCGCGAATATAGCCGCACCTCAGCATTAAAAATAAGCAAGCTTATTTTGTTTTGCGTTCAGTTTGCACTATATTTGCATTTATTCAACGACTAATTATTAAAATAAACAATAAACATTATGCTTAAAAAAAATCGCACTACTCGTGGTACTGTTCGCTCTTCCTTTGGGAGCGATGGCACAAAAATTTGCTCACATGAACTCTCAGGAGGTTATTGTTGTTATGCCGGAATATACTAAGGCACAAGCTGATCTGGAAGCTATGTCAAAGAAGTATTCTCAAGAAATGGAACGCACTCAATCAGAATTCAACAAGAAAAGTGCAAGAATTCCAACAGCAAGCTGACTCTCTGCCGAGAAATATAGCAGAAAGACGCCAGAAAGAATTGCAAGAGATGGCTCAAAGACAAGAAGAATTCCAACAGGAAGCATATCAAAGCATGCAGAAAGCACAGCAAGATGCATTGGCTCCCATCTATAAAAAATTGGATGATGCCATCCAGGCTGTAGGCAAAAGCAGAAGGCGCAATCTATATCTTTGATTTGGCTCGCACACCAATACCTTATGTAGGTGCAGAGAGTGTAGATGTTACTTCTAAAGTTAAAACCCAACTGGGAATTAAGTAAAGACATATCTTATTTAAAGATAGAAAAAAGGCGTGGACTGCAAACAGTTCACGCCTTTTCTATCTTTAAATAAGATAAGCGGACTACCTCAGCATAACTTTTTCATGCAAGCATGAAAGTTCTGCATTCGATTTGCATTATCTTTGCATTGTGTACAAAGTATTTCTGTTATGAAGCAAAAATTACCCACTATCCCCGGCCCTATCGGTGTATTCGACTCCGGATATGGCGGACTGACTATCCTGAGCAAGATACGGGAAGCCTTGCCCCAGTACGATTACATCTATTTGGGAGACAATGCGTTCACCCTATGGTACACGTTCTTTCGAAATCGTGTATGAGTTCACATTGCAAGCTGTCACCCGATTGTTCGAAATGGGATGCCATCTCGTTATCCTGGCATGCAATACGGCGTCCGCCAAGGCATTACGCAGCATACAAATGAACGATCTTCCCGAAATGGATCCTGCACGTCGCGTACTGGGCGTCATCCGTCCTACTGTGGAATGTATCGGGAATATTACCCATAGTCGCCATGTAGGAATTCTGGCTACTGCAGGAACCATAAAGTCGGAATCCTATCCGCTGGAAATACATAAACTTTTTCCGGATATCCAGGTGGAGGGTGAAGCCTGTCCGTTATGGGTATCCCTCGTAGAAAACAATGAGGCGGAAGGAGACGGAACTGATTATTTTGTACGCAAATATATCAACGAACTTCTGTCAAAAGATGAACAAATCGATACGGTCATTCTCGGATGTACCCATTATCCAATACTGCTACCTAAAATAGAGAAGTATATGCCCAAGGGCATTACCACCGTAGCACAAGGGAGTTAGTAGCAACTAGTCTGAAAGATTATTTACAGCGTCACCCGGAAATGGATGCCAAATGTACAAAAGGCGGAAATTGCACCTACTACACTACGGAAGCAGAAGAGAAGTTCACCGAATCGGCATCTACCTTTCTGAATGAAGCGGTAACTGTGCAGCGAAGAGAGTTATAATCGCCAAACATTTAAGGATAAAACAAATCTTTTCTCCGAAATACTTGTTATATTTGTAATATATAAATCTATTAATTCTTACCATTATGAAATCAACAGACTATAGCCGCACAGTTGAAGTGTTCAAAGGATCACCGTGGGAAGCAGAACTTGTTAAGGGTTTACTCGAAAACAATGGTATAGCAACTATTATCAAAGATGGACTTATGAGCACCATCGCACCTTATATAGCACCGGATGTAACCATTCTCGTCAGCGAGGAAACATATGAAGCTGCCATGGAGATAATCCGTGAACGTAATAAAGGAAAAGACGAAGAATAATCCTTTCACTTTCCTCCAGAAACCACATAAGAACGATATACAACACATGGAACAACAATTTTCGAGAATAGCAATGTCCTGAAAGGTACTCTGGAGGCAGCAATGTCCTGACACGTCGTGACGGTACTCTGGACGTAACACGCATGTCCGCTTTGGTCGATCAGATAGCTGAACTGTAAATTGGTTCATAATCAATCCCCAGTTTGAAATAGGCATTGTCCATTTCTTTTCAATCTCCATAAGTGAAAGATACACGGTCTTTTTTACGGCATCGTCGGAAGGGAATGAAAGCTTTGATTTTGTGTACTTTCTGATTTTCCCATTCAGGTTCTCAATGAGATTTGTGGTATAGATTATCTTTCTGATTTCCAGCGGGAACTGGAAGAAAACAGTCAGGTCATCCCATTTGTTTCTCCAGGACAGTATGGCATAAGGATACTTTCCTGCCCATTTCTTTTCCAAATTGTCAAGTTCCGTGGCAGCAACCTCCTTATTGGGTGCATTATAGATATTCTTCATATCTGCCGTAAACTCTTTCTTGTCCTTATAAACGACATATTTACAAGAGTTTCTGATCTGATGTACCACACAGATTTGAGTGAATAACTAGGGAATACGGTACGGATGGTATCCGTAAATCCATTCAGATTATCGGCATAGGTAATCAGTATATCCTGCACTCCACGAGCCTTTAAGTCAGTCAGAACACCCATCCAGAAAGAGGAACTTTCCGATTTGCCGACCCACATGCCAAGGACTTCTTTCAGGCCGTTCTGTTTCAGACCGACACAAAGATAAACGGTCTTGTTTATGATCCTGCCGTTATCCCGTACTTTGACGACAATACCGTCCATCCGGACTATCATATAAACCGTATTCAAAGGTCGGTTCTGCCACTTCTGGGCAGCTTGGTTTACCTCGTTTGTAATGATGGAAATGGCAGATGTGGAGAACTATATTTCATAAATCTCACGCATCTCTTCCTCTATGTCGGAAATACTTATCCCTTTGGCATATAGGGAGATAACAAGTTCTCTATAGAAAGCCCCGGCTTTCATGCTTGGGGACTGCTATCGGT
>VOFH01000516.1_pt1 | contig 30001 bp, 49 predicted proteins | sample 5384091 | NCBI WGS metagenome assembly VOFH01 (sample SAMN12384727, study PRJNA508395) | human gut metagenome | isolation source: healthy gut G | host: Homo sapiens
CGCTGGTGATCATGATCCCTGCCCACGGTGATCCGTACCACCCAGGAAAGCCTGAAAACGGTGCCCCAGAGCTATCGCGAAGGCGCCCCTGGCTCTGGGCGCAAAAAATGGTACATGATCCGCACCATTATTCTGCCCTCGTCGCTGGACGGTATTGTCACCGGCTGTATTTTGTCCGTGGGCCGTATCGTGGGCGAGTCTGCGGCGCTGCTGTTCACGGCGGGCGCGGGAAAGCTTCTGGCCGGCGGGCTGCTGAGTACCTATTTCAACAGCGGCGCAACCCTTTCCGTGGGCCTTTATATGTATGCCTTTGAGAGGGAAATATGATGTCAGCTATGCCATCGCCGCGGTTCTGCTGGTGCTGGTGCTGGTCATCAATCTGTGCGCGAAGCTGGCCAAGAAAAAGATGAAGCCCAAGGTATGATGCATTGATAACAATGAGGTGTGAAAGAGATATGGAACCGATCCTTTATGCAAGAAATCTGAATCTCCATTATGGAGATTTTCATGCGCTGAAAAATATCAATATCGATATTCCGGAAAAGAAAATCACAGCCTTTATCGGCCCCTCTGGCTGCGGCAAGTCCACTTTTCTAAAAACAATGAACCGGATGCAGGATCTGGTGCCCGGCGTAAAGATCGAGGGCGACCTGTTTTTCCGCGGCCAGGATGTGAACAGCAAGGATGTGGATGTGACCGAGCTGCGCCGCCAGATCGGCATGGTGTGGCAGAAGCCCAACCCGTTTCCCATGAGCATCTACGACAACGTCGCCTATGGTCCCAAGCTCCACGGGAACCACTCCAAGGCGGAGCTGGATGAGATCGTGGAGAGATCCCTGCGCGGCGCGGCGCTGTGGGATGAGCTGAAGGACCGCCTGAAAAAAAGCGCCCTGGGCCTGTCCGGCGGCCAGCAGCAGCGCCTGTGCATTGCCCGCAGCCTGGCGGTGGAGCCGGAGGTGCTGCTGATGGATGAGCCGACCTCGGCGCTGGATCCGGCTTCCACCATGCGCATTGAAGAGCTGATGAGCGAACTGAAGAAAAACTATACCGTGGTCATTGTCACCCACAATATGCAGCAGGCCGCCCGTATCAGCGACCAGTGCGCGTTTTTCCTGGTGGGCGAACTGGTGGAGTGCGCGCCTACACAACAGATTTTCTCCATGCCTGCGGACAAGCGCACGGAAGACTATATCACAGGCCGGTTCGGTTAAGCGGACGGCGCTGCGCTGTCCGGCCCAGGCAGGGGTTTCTGCGAAGACTAGTGAAACGGTGATTATACCGTCAAATTTGTGTACATTTTGTAATAAAGAAGGGGAACATTACTATGGGAAATCGCGATACCTACGATCAGTCCCTGCGGGACTTGGACGATAAGATTCTTGCCATGGCCGGTCATGCGGCCGATGCGGTGGAGAGCGCCATGGGGGCGCTGGAAAACAGCAATCTGGCTGCGGCACAGGCCGTTGTGGAAGGCGACGACCGCATCGACCGGGGAAGAGCATGCCATCGAGCACCTGTGTCTGGGGCTGATCGCCTGCCAGCAGCCGGTGGCCGGAGATTTGCGCAAAATTTCCACGGCCATGAAGGTGGTCACCGATCTGGAACGGCTGGGCGACGCGGCGGAGGATATTGCCGAGATCACCCTGCGCCGCGGTAACGAGGTGATCCCAGAGCTGCTGAGTGTGCTCAGCGCCACCGGGCGCGAAGCGGTGAGCATGATCCGCTCCGCCATTGCCGCCTATGCGTCCGAAGACCTGACGCTGGCAGCCAAAGTCATTGCCCAGGACGATGTGGTGGACAATTATTTCTCCGAGATCAAACAAAAACTGACGAAGTATTTTGCCCAGGAACACCCGGAGATCGACTGTGCCATTGACTATCTCATGATCGCCAAATATCTGGAGCGCATCGGCGACCACGCGGTCAACCTGGCTGAATGGGTGCAGTTCTGCAAGACGGGCATCCATAAACATCAAAGAATCGTGTAAAGGGAGAGCACTTGCTTCCCTTTGCGCCGGACGGATATTCGGAAGGCGCAGAATAAGACGTTACTTTCTTCATCATTTTTTCTCTCTTTTTTCAGACTGTCCCGGAGCGGTAAAAGCGCTCGGGACAGTCCCGTTTCAGGGTGGAAAAACGCCGCCGGCGCATTGCGCCGGCGGCGTTCCTTTTTTATTCCGCTGCTTTTTTCCCTTTTTTCAAATAGAGCGCGATACACACGGCGGCGAAAGCGCCGTAAACGGCAAAAGCAATCAGCTGCGCCGTTGCGCGGGTACGGGGCCACAGGATTGACCAGACTCATAAACAACGGTATCTTCCCATTTTCCGCGATCTCCAGCATACGGATCAGGCGATCGGAGGTGATGTCATATTTGATCCCCACCTCGTCGCCTACCTGGGGCGTCTGCGTCAGGGGGTGGCGTAGTCCTCAGCATAATCGTGTAGCGCGTGGAGTTACCCTCCAGCCGGATGGCCATGCGGGTGTTTTCGTAGGCAGGTTCCACCGTTTCCACAATACCGCGCATGTCGGCGGTCATAGGGGCAAAAAGAGATTGGGGATCTGCCAGGACACTACCGCCAGCACCAGTGCGCCGATCATCAGGGCGGCGGCGAGAAGATGGTCGGAGCGGGTGTTTTGAATGTCTGCATGTCAGCGTACCTGTCCTTTTCCGCGAATTTCGTATTTATAGCTGGTCAGTTCCCGCAGGCCCAGAGGACCGCGGGCATGGAGCTTCTGGGTGGAAATGCCGATTTCCGCGCCCATGCCGAATTCCCCGCCGTCGGTGAACCGGGTGGAGGCGTTGACGTACACGGCCGCCGCGTCCACTTCCCGCAGGAATTTTTCGGCGGTCTGCTCATTTTCCGTCACGATACATTCGCTGTGGCCGGTGCCGTGGGCGGCAATATAGTCGATGGCTTCCGCTGCGCTGGATACCACGCGCACGGCGAGGATATAGTCGTTGTATTCCCTGCCCCAGTCCGCTTCTGAGGCATGCTCGGCCTGATGAAGCAGAGCAAAGCTCTTTTCATCGGCCCGCAGTGTCACATGTTTGGCGCTCAGGCGTGCTTCCAGGGCGGAGAGAAATGCCGGCGCTACGGTTTCGTGTACCAGCACGCACTCACAGGCGTTGCATACCGAGGGGCGGGAAGTTTTGGCGTTGTCCACGATGTCCACGGCCATGGCCAGATCCGCGTCCTTGTCCACATAGGTCTGGCAGGTGCCCGCGCCGGTTTCGATCACCGGTACTGTGGCATTTTTCACGACGCTTTGGATCAGCCCTGCACCGCCCCGGGGAATCAGCAGATCCACGCCGCTGTTGAGCCGCATCAGCGCCGTGGCGGTGGCGCGGTCGGTGTCTTCGATCATCTGCACGCAGTCGGCGCTCAGTCCCGCCTCGGCGATGGCGCTGCGTAAAACGGAAGCGATGGCCAGATTGGAATGGATTGCCTCCTTCCCGCCGCGCAGGATCACGGTATTGCCGCTTTTAAGGCATAATGCTGCGCTGTCGGCGGTTACGTTGGGCCGCGCCTCATAAATCACAGCGATCACGCCGATGGGTACGGTGCGCTTGGTCAGGTGCAGACCGTTGGGGCGGTCGAATTCTTCCAGCACCAGGCCCACGGGGTCGGGCAGCGCGGCCACAGAACGCATGCCGTCCGCCATAGCGGCGATGCGTGCCCGGCTCAGGGCCAGTCGATCCAAAGGGCGTCGGACAGGCCGTTTCCCCGGCCTGCGGACAAATCTTTTTCATTTTCAGTAAGAATGTCGTCTGCAGCGCGTTCCAAAGCGTCGGCTGCGGACAGCAGCGCCTGATTTTTTTGTGTGCTGCCGGCCAGAGCCAGCATCCGCTCGGCGGCCCGGGCACGCTGTGCCAGGGCGGTCAGGTCGTAACTCATACAGATTCCTCCTTTGCTGCACAAAACAGTGTGCCGATATCCCGGCCCTCCAGCAGAGTGTACAGGTTTTCGCAGGAGGCGCCGTTGATGATGTAAGTATCTGCACCGGCGGCGGTGGCAAGCTTGGCGGCACGCAGTTTGGTGGTCATGCCGCCGGTGCCCCGGGCGCTGCCTGCGCCGCCGGCCATGGCTTCAATCTCAGGCGTGATGGTTTCCACTACGCTGATGCGCCGGGCCTGGGGGTTTTCGCGGGGATCGCTGTCGTACAGCCCGTCAATGTCCGTCAGGATTACCAGGGCGTCAGCGCCGATCAGGGCAGCCACTTCCGCGCTGAGGCAGTCGTTGTCGCCGTGAAGAATTTCCTCTACGCTGACGCTGTCGTTTTCGTTCACAATGGGCAGTGCGCCGAAAGAGAGCAGCTGCTCAAATGTATTCACCAAATGGGCCCGGCGCTCCGGGTCGGCGATATCGCTGCCGGTGAGCAGCATCTGGGCCGGCGTTTTGGAATATTCCGAAAAGAGCTTGTCGTAAAGGAACATCAGCTCGCTTTGGCCCACGGCGGCGGCGGCCTGGCGGCCCGGTATGTCCGCAGGACGTGCCGGAAGCCCCAGTTTGCCTACGCCCACAGCGATGGCGCCGGAGGATACCAGCACTACCTGTATGCCGGAATTGGCAACGTCGGACAGCGTTTCTACCAGCCGTCCAAGACGGCGGAAATTGATGTTGCCGGTGGCGTAAGTCAGGGGTGGAGGTTCCCACTTTGACCACCAGCCGGCGGATCGTTTTTTGTCATAGCAGTTGCTTCCTTTGTCTGTTGCAAGATTAGCACCATTATATGCCCTGTGCGGCGCATTTTCAACGAAAAAATTCAAGAAAAAAAAGAGGACGCCCCGCAGGACCCGGCGGTCCCCGAAGCGCCCTCTGCCGCGGTTTTCTGCCCTATAGCTCCAATTCATGGCGGAAATGTTCGGCCATGGTCTGCAGTTCGCCCAGACTGGAAACGTACACCTCGTGCCGCAGCAGTGCTGCCCGCACCGGGGAAGGCAGGAAATGAAATATTCCCACAGCCGCGGATCGCGCATGTAAAAAAGCCATATCCATCGCATATCCCTCCGTTTTTTACGTGTGGGGTTAGTATGTGCGAAACTGGGCGAAAATGCGCTGGAAAATGGTTGAAGAACGGGCGGGGACTTTTTTTCAAACATCTATGGCGTTTAAACAACTTCCACTTTTAAAAGGTTGGTGGTGCCGCTGCGCCCTACGGGTACGCCGGCGGTGATCACGGCCAGATCCCCATTGTGCAGGTAGCCTGCGCGCTTGCAGGCTTCACGGCGGCGGCAAGCAGTTCGTCGGTGTTGGCGGCGGGGGGCGGTCATGGTGGGATACACGCCCCAGGACAGGCGCAGCTGGCGGCACACTTTTTCCGACACTGTGGCGGCGCAGATGGGACAGCTGGGTTTAAAGCGGGGAGATCATGCGGGCCGTTTTGCCCGCATGGGTTACGGTAAGGATGGCGTTGGCCTTCAGGTCAAAAGCTGCGGCACAGCCTGCATGGCTGATAGCGTTGGTTACAGAGCCGTCCACGGAGAAATGCTCTTCCCGGAAGCGTTTCTGGTAGTCGATGTGGCGCTCTGCTTCCTCGACGGTACGCACCATGGTCTGCAGAGCCTCGGCGGGATACTTTCCCGAAGCGGTTTCGCCCGAAAGCATCACACAGGAGGCATAGTCGAACACTGCGTTGGCTATATCGCTGACCTCAGCCCGGGTGGGACGGGGATTGCGGATCATGGAGTCGAGCATCTGGGTGGCCACAATGACGGGCTTGCCTGCCAGAACGCCCTGGCGGATCATTTCCTTCTGCAGGAAAGGGATTTCCTCCATGGGTACTTCCACGCCCAAATCGCCCCGGGCCACCATGATACCATCGGCGGCGTCAAGGATCTCCTGGAAATGGTGAATGCCTTCCCGATTTTCAATTTTGGCGATCAGTCGGATATCGCTGCTGCCCAACCCCTGCAGTAGCTCCCGGACGGCGTGGATGTCTGCGGCGCTGCGCACGAAAGACACGGCGATGTAGTCAAAATCGTGCTCTACGGCAAATTTGAGATCGCTGCGGTCCCGGGAGGTGAGGCCTGGCAGGGACACGTTCACGCCGGGCACATTGATGCTTTTGTTGTCGCTCAGCACGCCGCCGGTAACTACGCTGCAAAGAATGTCTGCGCCGGACAGGTTTTCCACCTTCAATTCGATCAGTCCGTCGTCGAGCAGGATGCGGTCGCCGATATGAAGGTCCTGGGCCAGGGCGTCATAGGTGATGGATACGCAACTTTTGCTGCCGGGAAGGTCCCGGCTGGTCAGGGTAAAGCTGTCGCCGGGAGCCAGAGTGACAGGTCCGTCTGCAAATGTGCCGATACGGATTTCCGGGCCTTTGGTGTCCAGAATGGTGGCTACGGAGATCCCCTCCTGCCGGCAGGCCGCGCGCAGCTTTTCGAGCATGGCCAGATGGCTCGCATGGCTGCCGTGGGAGAAGTTGAACCGGGCGGCGTCCATACCGCCGCGCAGCAGGGGTGCTGAGCATGGCGTCGCTGCTGCTGGCCGGGCCGAGCGTGCAGATGATTTTTGTTTTTCGCATCATGCGTTGATGTCCTCCTTTCGGGAAACGGGGATGGCAGGGCGTCTTTGCGCTCTTTTGTCGCCATTGTTAGTATATCCAAAAAAGTACGGCAGTGCAAGGGAGCGGCGATGCAAAATGATGCAGGGAGCCTTTAGGCTCCAAGTCGCGTTTTATCGGAAAAAGTCGGCCGCCGTACTTGACGGTGTGCCGGAAAGTCAGTATGATGTAGATAGCGCAACAGCAAGAAAGGCGCAGCTGAGGCTGCGGGAGATCAAGAGGAGAGGACGTCCGCCATGGGATTGAAAAAGTGCCCTGTTTGTGGCGAAAAATATGCAGACACTTATAAACGCTGCCCGTTTTGCGAGGAGGAAGCCAATCCCCGCCAGGCCAGACAGCCCAAGCGCAATGAAGGCGGCGGCCGCCGCCTGGCGCGCCGAACCTATGAAGAGGATACGCCCCGTCCGCTGTACGGCGGGGAGGAGCCGGCTATGAAGGCCGGCGTGCCCGCCGGGAGGACTATGACAGCGAGGAGGAATACATTCCCCGCCGCCGCAGCCGCCGGGAAGAAGAGTACGAGGACGATGGCTACGACGAGTATGAAGACTACGGCGATTATTATGAGGATGACGACCGGGGCAGCCCCTGGTTTAAGATTGTCATGGTGATTCTGATCGCCATTATCATTGCCTGCCTGCTTTATCTGGGCCGCGGCGTCATCGGTTCGCTGGTTAACCATGATCCGGTGGACCCGGCGCCGTCATCGTCCATGAACAGCGACAACGCGCCGGAGGATCCGGATCAGCCGGATCAGAGCGATCTGACAGATCCCAATGCCGGTACGGAGCCTACTGTGGAGGACAATCCCGACGATACGCAGGACGATGATACCAATGCGCCGGACGACACTACACAGTCGGAAGATGACACAACCGCCGCCGGTCCGCTGACGCTGTCGCATGAGGATGTATCCCTTTCCGGCGACGAGAGCTTTACGCTGTCTGTCCGCAGCGGCAGCGGTACGGCTACATATACCAGCAAGGATCCATCCATTGCCTCCGTCAGCGCCTCCGGCGTGGTTACGGGCTTGAAAAAGGGTACCACAGAAATCACCGTGCAGCGCGGCAGCGCGCGTGCGGTCTGCATCGTGCGTGTCAAGAGCGATGGAAAGAACGCTGCGTCTTCGTCGGGCGGCGCTGCCTCCGGCAAGCTCAGCAGTGAGGATTTCACGTTAAAAGTGGGTGAAAATTATACGCTGAAGGTGCAGGGCATCACCACAGCGGTCACCTGGTCGGTGGCCGACAGTTCGGTGGCCACGGTGAACGGCAGCGGAAAAGTCACTGGTGTGAAATCCGGCACCACCACCGTCACCGCTTCCTGGGACGGCCAAAAGGCAACCTGTATTGTGCGCGTGAAAAATTAAAAAAATCTTTTGAAAATCCCGCCCGGCTGGGCGGGATTTCTTGTTGTTTGCATACAGAAAGTGTGCTATCATAGTACCAGAATACGCCGCAGCCGGTGGAAATGGGAGGCGAAAAAGCTATGGAAAAAGGGCAGCTTTTGCGTGCTTTGACGGAGAACGGGGACGAACGCCTGGCGTTGAGCCGGGTCCTCGACCAATGGGCGCGCTGCCGCAGCCGCAACATCCCGGCCGTCACCCGTTTTTTGACGCCTCAGGAACAGGCGCTGGCCGAAGAGGCCCTGCGGCGAATGGGCGCAGAGGGTGAAGCTGTGCTGGATGGCGGCTATGAGGATGCCGAGCGCCGCTGCGCCCTCTTTTTGCCGGACTATCTTTCCTTTGAAGCGTTTCGGGAGGATGAGGAGTACCCGGTCTGTGCCGTGCGCTGCAGCTTCCGTGCCGGAGAACGCCCGACCCACCGGGATTTTTTCTCGGCAGCCTCATGGGCCTGGGCATTCGGCGGGAGATGGTGGGCGACATCCTGCCGGGCCAGGACGCCTGCGATATTCTGCTTCTGCGGGAGATCGCGCCTTTGTGCTGCAGAATTATACCAGCGCCGGGCGCGTTTCGCTGAAGACTGCGCCGGTGCCCCTTTCCCATCTGCATCTGCCGGAAAAGCGACGGACGGAGATTCGGGACACTGTGGCCACACTGCGGCTGGACAGCGTGGTGTCTTCTGCGTTCGGCATCAGCCGCAGCCGGGCGGCGGACCTGATCCGTGCCGGCAAAGTGGAAGTCAATTGGCGCGTTTGTGAAAAGGTAGACCGCCTGTGTGCCCAGGGGGATACGTTCAGCGCCCGGGGCTTTGGAAAGTGCAGGCTGCGCGAAGTGGGCGGCTTGAGCAAAAAGGGCCGTGTTACCATTTGCCTGGAGCGATATCAGTAAAGTGTGCGGTGCGCCGTTTCCGACGGCGCGGCGGGAAACGAGGACAGCAATGATCGATGAAGCAAAGATCCGGCGCATTAATGAGTTGAGCCGGAAGGCAAAGTCGCCCGAAGGGCTGACAGAGGAAGAAATCAAAGAGCGCACGCTGCTGCGCCAGGAGTATGTGGCGGCGGTGCGGATGAATTTGTGTGCCCAGCTGGATCATACCTATATTGTGGACGAGCAGGGCAACAAGCAGAAATTGCAGCGGAAAAAAGGAGGACCAAAGCAGTGAGCAGCTATGACTACGGACACAACACGCCGGACGATGCCCCAAGTGGGAAAAAGCAGACGGAAAGCGAGATTCTTTCCTGGCTGCTGATTTTCTTCTGTTTTGTGGTGTTCTGGCCGCTGGGGCTGTTTCTGCTGATCCGAAAATTGTCCGGCGATAAAAAGAAAGCGGCGCAGCAAAGTGCAGCAGCCCGCGGAGCTGGTGTGCCGCCGGGATGGTCTGCGCCTGCGCAGCAGGGGATGGCGGGAACCGCGCGGGCGGCTCAGCCGATGCGCAGTACACCCTCGGCAAAGAAAGGGACCCGCTGGGCATTGAAACTGGGAGGCGGGGTGCTGGCCTTTGTGGGGCTTCTCTCGACATCAGCGGTTTTATCCGCTATGATTGGCGCACAGATCTTTTGGCAAGCCCTGCCTGGACTGCTGGCTGTGTTGTCCCTTTTTGGGGCGGGTGTGCTGATGCTTGGCAAGGGGATTGCCATGGATAAGGCGGCCAGGCGTTATGCCAGGTATCTGGCGGCCATGGCCAGCGTGCAGTCCATTTCTTTTGTCCAACTTTCAGGCATTACGGGCTTTTCACAAAAACGGGTGGAAGAAGATCTGGATCATATGATCGGACAGGGATATTTTGGACCCACAGCGTATCTTGATTTGAGCCTGGGTTATTTTTCCGCAGCCGTACGGCTGCGGAGGAAGCAGCGGCCCGGAAGCGCGCGGAGGCCGCTACGCCGAAAGAAGCGGAGGAAGGATATGCCGGCGTGCTGCGTTCGATCCGCCGGGCCAATGACCGCATTGCCGATGCGGCGCTTTCGGCTAAAATCGACCGGCTGGAGGAAGTTACCGCCCAGATTTTCCGGGCCATTGAAAAAAGACGGGAAAAAGGCGTCCCAGGTGCGTACGTTCCTGGAATATTATCTGCCCACGACGCAGAAGCTGCTGGATTCTTATGCCGAGTTCGAAGCTGCGGGCATCGAGGGGGAAAATCTGCACATGGCCAAGGAAAAGATTGAGGACACCATGGACAACATTGTGCGGGGCTTTGAGCGCCAGCTGGATGCGCTCTATGCTGCCGAGGCAATGGACATTCAAAGTGATATTGATGTAATGAACAGTATGATGCAGCGCGACAGCGCCATGCATACATCGGATTTCCAGGTGAGCAGTTCCTCTCCCGCTGCGGTGCAGGAGGAAAAGCAATCCTGAAGGGGAAGAAAACGGCGCCTGTGCGCTGCAGGAACTTCTGCGGCGCACAGGCGCTTTTTGTGCGTTTGGAATGGTGTCAGGACAATGCTGCTTCTGCGGCTTCCAGGGATGCAAAGCCCTGGGCGTGAAGCTGATGCGTGCGCACTTCCATGGCCAGGTTTTGTCCCCGCGCACGGCAGGTGTAAAGAAAATCGCGGTAAAGGGTCAAAGTGCGGCGGGAATAAGTGCGTAATTCGCCCCGATTGTAGGTTTCCATAGAGGTTTGTTCGGTGTGTCTTGAACGGTGCGCAGCGGGCGGCCGTGGCGGGCCAGGGCGGGATAACGCCGGGCGCATTCTTCGGCCCAGACAGCTTCCATGGCCACGCATTCCTCTACTTCTGCCAATTGCTCCGGTGGGAGCACAGGCAGCGCATGGCGCACCTGGGCAAAGGCGTCCGGAAGACTGTGCTCCATCATCCAGGCATATTTTTCGAACAGCAGATTGCGGCCGGACGCTTCCGCGTCGATCAGGTCGCCGAGATAACTTTCGAGCATGACGTTCGTCCAGACCTGAAACTGGCTGGTACGCATGAGGGAAAAGGCGTCCGTCTGGCTTTGGCAGCTTGCCGGACCACCGATATTGTTGATGCGAATCATCATATCATATTCCCGCGTCACGATTTTCTGGATTATCGCTTCCACAATATGCACTCCTTTGCTGCTTTATTGTCCTGCGCGGCGCTCAGATAAATTCGGCCAGCTGCTCCAGCGGCACGCGGAGATTTTTGTGGCGTTCCGGATCGGCAGCTTCCTGTGCCGAATAACCCAGAGCTAAAATATTCACCGGTTCCAGTTCATCGGGGATCTGCAGTTCCGGCGCAGCTTATCCGGGTCGAAATAACAGAGCCAAACAGAACCCAGGCCCAGGGCTTCCGCCTGCAGCATCATATGGTCGGTGACGATGGCTGCATCGGTTTCGGCAGCATTGAAGCCGTCGTACGAGCGTACCCAGGCTTGAGCGCGCGCAGCGCACACTACAATGGCTGCTGTGGCGCCGTACAGATTGGCGGCGCTGCACACTTTGGCCACAGACTCAGGGGTGTGGGCCACCAGCAGATGCACCGGCTGGCGGTTGCAGGCCGTGGGCGCGATGCGTCCGGCTTCCAGAACCTGTTCCAGCACAGCGCGTTCCACGCTCCGTTTTTGATAGGCGCGCACCGATGCGCGCCGCTTGGCCAAATCCAGAAATTCCATAGTAGTCCATCCTTTCATCATTTGAGAGTTTGATTCTGCGTTTGTTCTTTTGTTATTATTATAGCAGCTGCAGCAAAAGGACAAGAGGATACCGCTCCGGAGAAAACCGTTCTGCGGACGGTTTGGAAAGAATTCTGAAAAATGCAGGTATCCCTTTTTGGGGTACCTGCATTTTTGCGTCCTTTTGCATGGTTAGTTTTCCGGCTCCCGGCTGTCCCACACGGTTTTCGCCGAGGCCACCAGGCCGGCCAGTCCCTGGAGTTCGCTGGGGATGATAATCTTCGTGGCCTTTCCGTCGGCAGCGGCTTCAAATGCTTCCAGGGCCTTGATTTTTACCACCTGCTCATTGGGATTGGCCTCGTTGAGCATCTTCAGGGCGTCTGCGGTGGCCTGCTGCACCTGGCGAATGGCTTCGGCTTCGCCCTGCGCCTTCAAAATGGCGGCTTGTTTTGCGGCGTCTGCCTGCAAAATCAGCGCTTCCTTTTCACCTTCGGCTACCAGGATCTGGCTTTGCTTCTGGCCCTCAGCCCGCAGCACGGCTTCGCGCTTTTCACGCTCGGCTTTCATCTGCTTTTCCATAGCGCTTTGGATGTCCGGAGGAGGCTGGATGTTTTTACCTCCACGCGGTTGACCTTGATCCCCCAGGGATCGGTGGCTTCATCCAGCAGCAGGCGCATCTGGGAATTGATATTGTCGCGGCTGGTCAGCGTCTGTTCCAGGTCCATATCGCCGATGATGTTGCGCATGGTGGTGACGGACAGGTTTTCGATGGCGCTCATAGGGTATTCCACCCCGTAGGAATACAATTTGGGATCGGTGATCTGGAAATAGAGGACCGTGTCGATCTGCATGGTCACGTTGTCCTTGGTGATGACAGGTTGGGGAGGGAAATCCACTACCTGCTCTTTCAGGGACACCACCTTGGCGACCCGCTCGATGACGGGAATTTTAAAGTGGATCCCTACCGTCCAGGTGGCGCTGTAGGCGCCCAGACGCTCGATGACATAGGCTTTGGACTGCTGCACGATTTTGACATTCAGCACCAAAACGACCAGAACAACAAGAATCAGAATGATCAAAGAATAACGCCAATGGATGGCATGGGCAAACTCCTCCTCGAATTTCTGATAATCTCTCAATGTGCCGGGGTATTTATTGAGCAGCCGGGGGTTCGGGGTGTCTGGGGAGCGGGCGGAACCGGCGCGGGTGTACCAGTTTGATTCAGCTGCACGTCGATGGCGCCGCCGCCGTTGAGCGTTACATCACGGCGGGTCTTGGCGTCGATGGTCTGGGCTTCCATTACCTTCGTCAGGTCAAAGCCCACAGTATCCTTCACGGCTTCGGTGACGGCTTTCAGGAACTGACGGCGGAACGGGTCATGGCATCCACGCCGCTGCCGCTTTCGCCGCCGCCGATGACCGTAACGTTGCCGATCTTGCTCATAGGTTCGGCAATGGCCTGGGCAAAAGCGGGCAGAATATCCATTACCATCTGCAGCTTACCGGCCTCGTTCATCTTGGCCAGGGCTTCGGCTTTCTTTTTCCAGTGCTTCGGCCTCGGCAAGGCCTTTGGCGCGGATGGCTTCGGCCTCGGCCTGGCCGCGGGCGGCAATGGCTTCGGCTTCGGCCTGGCCGCGCTGGGAGCTCATAGCCGCTTCCGCTTCGGCGTCCAGTTTTTTGGCCTCGGCTTCGGCCTGGGCTTCTTTGATGGCCTGAATTTTTTGGCGGCCTCTGCCCGCAGCTCGGTTTTCGCGCTGGGCGGCTTCGGCGGGCTTCACCACGGTTTCCTGCAGCTCGGCGGCCTTGCGCTCGGCGCGCTTCTGGGCCAGCTCGATGTTCTTCTGCTCAGCGGCGATCTGCACTTGAATCTGGGCCTCGGTCACTTCTTTGGCGCGCTGCTCGCGCAGCACGCTGGCGTCCATCTCGGTGGAGGTGACGTCCTGGGAGGTGATGTTTTCCTGGATCTGATAGGCTGCGTCGGACTCGGCGCGCTTGGTCTCCTGCTCTTTGCGGAAAGCCTGGAGCTTCAGCTCTTTGTCCTTTTCCGACTCGGCGATGGCGGTTTCAGCAGCCAGACGGGCCTGTTCCCCCAGCTTGCGGGCCTCGGCGGTTTGGATCTGCTGGGTTTTATTGGCTTCGGCTTCGGCAATGCTGGCTTCGGCTTTCACTTTGGCAATCTGGGCGCGGCCCAGGGAGACGATGTAGTCGTCGTTGTCGGTGATGTCGTTGATGGTGAAGGATTTCAGTTCCAGACCGATTTCACTCAGGGCTTTGCTGGCAATTTCGGTGACGCTGGCGCTGAATTTCTCACGGTCGTCATAAATCTCCTCCACAGTCATGGTGGAAACGATCTCGCGCAGCTTGCCTTCGCACAGGCTCTGCACCTGTTCGACGATCTTGTTTTTGGTGCGGTTCTCATCGTTGCAATAAAAACATTTGCATGGCGGTGAGAATATTGGTTTCATCGGCTTTGACCTTCAGGATCACATAGCCGTCGGCGTTGATGGGCACGCCCAGGGAGGTTTTGACGTTTTGGATATTCACATCCAAAGACAGCGTCTCCAGCGTGATCACGTCCATGCGCTGCAGCAGGGGAATCAGGAACACGCCGCCGCCCGTGACAACCTTTGGGCTTGCCCAGGCCGACAATCACTGCGGCGTGATCATTGGGGACTTTTTTCCAGGTTTTCAGGACCACGAAGACAATCACGATCAGGGCGACAATGAGAATGAGAAGCGTTTTGATAACGGGGCCGTTCAACAATTCAATCATATTGTTCTCCTTTTTCTGATATGGTATGGTTGGTGTGTAGGGGAATGGATTAAAATAATCTGCCGACAACGAGCAGATTGTTTTCGGTGTCCAGAACTTTGACCACGGTGCCCGCCTGAATGGGGCCGCGGGGTTCGAAGTCTGCAAACTGGTATTTGGCGAGATAGGTAATCCGGCTGCCTGCTGCGTCGGTCAGCTCCACCTGGCCGGTGCCGCCTTCGGGAATCGTTTCGATTACGTTCACATGCTGAAACAGGGCGTCTTCAGCACGCATGGCCTTGGCGTTGTTGCGCTTGAGCGGCAGGATTAAAAATTTGCAGATCAGGATATAGGCTGCTGCTCCGCAGATCAGTCCTGCGACCAGACTCACTGGCCACAGGTGGAAGCTGCTCAGGCACAGTTTGCCGATGCAGCCCACCACCACCAGGGAGAAAAGCAGGGCGTTGAATAAAAGAGAGGAACCCGGCGTTTCCGTCGCCGTCCAAATCAGATCTACGCCGCCGAGCAGAGCGTCCACGCCGCCGAAAGAGCAGGCTGAGCAGCGGAAGCACAATGCCGCTGCAATCAGAATCGTATAAATGGTATCGAGCATTTTGCGGAGCACCTTCCTTTCATGCAGGGGGGGATACATGGTGAAACAGTTACGAAGCTGCGGAAACAGGAGCAACCAATACCTTGACGCCTTCGATGCGCAGTACGCGGACCACGCTGCCGGCGGCAATCGGTTTTGCGCTGTCGCTGCGGGCAGTCCACACCATGCCCCCAATGGACACGGCGCCGGTGCCGGCTACATTGTCGATAGGTTCTGTGACCATCGCTTTCTGGCCGATGATGCGGTCGGCGTTGGTGGCGACCTTTTCCCCGCCCAGACGCGTTTTTGGCCAGGGGCGCAAGGCCAGATCGCAGATCAGGCTGACGACGGCTTAAATACCAGGATCAACCCAAAAGCGCCCCGCCGAACAGTGCACAGCCATGGCAGCCAGCGCGCCCACGGCGAACCAGATGGACGTCAGCGTAACGGTGAGGGCTTCCAAAAAGCCCAGAAGGATAACCAGCCCCAGCCAGATGATACTGAACAGATTCATTGTGCATCTCCTTTTTCGATTGTTTTCTGCTTTTAGATGTATTATAACATAAAAATTGACCAAAATTGATTACAATGCTATTACAAATTTTAGAGAAAAGAATCAAATTTGCAGCATGCGGGTTTGCGTTCGATCGACCATAAAGAGCGGGGGCTGAAGCTGGAACATCCTTCCAGTCCCGGCCCCCGGTCAAACAGCCTATTCGTTTTCATACGGAATAGAACAGCGCTGCTCTCAGGCGCGGTGCTTTGCCGTATTCTGGCTGTGCCGTTCCAGCGTCTGACCCGCACGGCCGGAGAAGGTCAGCAGGGAATCGGCAATGGTTTCCTCTTGTGTCAGAATCCCTTCGGGTGCGTGCAGTTCCGCCGCGGCAACCTCGGCGGTTCCTTTTGCCTGCAGTGCTTTCAGGCAGCGCAGACACGCCGCGCAGTTTGGCGCTGCCTGTCATAATAACCCATCCTCCCCAAAGTGTTATTTGACATGTTTTGTTCCGTCAAAAGTGCCTCTTCATTGCACCATGCTCTGTCCAAACTGTAATGTTATGCTCCGGCGGCGCAGGCCGGCAGGCGGGCGCATCTTGTTCTGCCGGAGCGAATATGGTACAATAGTATCGTTCTGGCACAGCCTGTATCGGAGAGCCTGTCTCCATTTCGGGCAGCGGACGGCAGAAAACCGTTCGTGGCAACGATCGAATTTTATGAGAGAGGTGGAATCGTGAAAGGATTTCAACAACCGCAGGGTCAGCTGTACCCTGTCTGCCCCTGCTTCATTGCGCTGGGCGTTTTTCTGGTGTTCTGGCCGGAGCTGAGCCGCATTTGGATTTGCCGTCTGCTGGGCGCAGCCCTGCTGGTAAGCGGCGGCGTGTATGTGGTATCCCACTTTGCACGCGCCAAAGGAGCGGCAGCCGTGTTTCAATACGATTTGATCCTGGGGGCGGTGCTGGCCGTCGTGGGTGTGTGGCTGCTTACCACGCCGGATTTGATTGTGGCCTTTCTGCAGTATATTCTGGGCCTGATCCTGATCGTCCATGGTGTGATTGACCTGCAGGGTGCGCTGAATCTGCGCGCCGGCCATGCGCGGCACTGGTGGCCTGCGTTCCTGATTGCCCTCATTACGCTGGCGCTGGGTGCGCTGATTCTCTGGAATCCCTTTGCCAGCATCAATGCCCTTTTGATGCTGGTCGGCATCGCTTTAATCTATGATGGGATCTCGGATCTCCTGATCCTGTTCCAGCTGACGCGCACCTTCCGGAAAGTGCAGCAGGGGCGTGGAGGCCTCGGTAGAAGCGGCAGAGGTTATCGGAAGGTGAGGGAACGGTGGAGCAATGAGCGGTGTGGTGCGTATTTTCTTACCGCTTACGGCGCTGCCGCTCTGCTTGAAAACTATGTCAAGGCACTGACTGCCGCCGGTATGGAACCGGTGGTATCCAATACTCTTGCACCCGCTGCCGGTTGTGCCGGGCTGCTGCTCCCCGGAGGCACGACAGCGATCCGGCTTTGTATGGCCAGGGAGAATGTGGCTTTGCCGCAATATCGACCGGGATCGGGACGAAAAAGAACTGGCGCTCCTGCGCCGATTTTGCGGCGCGCGGAAGCCGGTTCTCGGCATCTGCAGAGGGCTGCCAGCTGATGAACTTTGCCCTGGGGGGCGATTTGATTCAGGATCTTCCCAACGAAAGAGCGTCATGTAGATCTTGAAACCGGGATCAGCTGCATGAAATCGTGGCGGCGCCGGATACTTTCTGGCGGCGCTTTACGGCTGCCGCGCCGTGGTCACCTCGGCGCACCATCAGGCGGTGGGGTGTCTGGGCGAGGGGCTGCGTGCCGCTGGCATGGGCGCCGGACGGCGTGGTGGAGCTGTTGCGCATACGCGCGCTGCCCTGTGGGGGGGTTCACAGTGGGCACCCGAGCGCAGGCTTTTGAACGCGCGCACTGGCGCGGCGGACGAGGGCAAAGCTCTTTGACGCATTTTTGTGCGCTGTGTAGCGCATAGCGCGCGCAAAAACAGGAAAAAAAGAAGGTGAAGGACGGTGGCTTCCAGCAAAATGGTAGACTATGTTTGCGATCAGCTCAGCGGCGGGGGGAAATCGGGCCAAACGGATGTTCGGCGAGTGGGTCTGTACTGCGGCAGGGGTTTATTTCGGCTGCGTCTGTGACAACCAGCTGTTTATCAAACCCACGGCCACCAATGTGGATTTGCTTGCACGTCGGAGCCAGCGGCACCCTATGAGGGAGCAGAAACCCTGCTGGCGCATTGAAGATCTGGAGGAGGATCGGAAAACGCTGGCTTCGCTGGTGGAGCGCACCTGCGCCGAGCTGAAGCAGGGAGGAAAAAAACGGAACGGGCAGGAGGAGTTTCCATGGACGGAGAAAGACTGTTAGTCGTGGTAGATTACCAAAAAAAGATTTTGTGGACGGGGCGCTGGGCTTTGCCGGTGCGGAGAATCTGGATCTGCGCATTGCGGCTAAAATCAAACGCTATCACGATGCCGGAGATGTGGTTGTGTTCACTTACGACACGCACTGGAAAAATTATCTGACCACCCAGGAGGGACGTAAACTGCCTGTGGAGCATTGCATCTGCGGCACACCGGGCTGGGAACTGTACGGCGAAACGGCCAAGCAGCAAAAGGAAGAAGACCTGTGTTTCCAGAAACCCACATTTCCGTCGCTGGAACTGGCGGACTATCTGGCTGAAGAGGAGTTCGTTTCTGTCGAGCTGGTGGGTCTGGTGTCTCATATGTGTGTGCTGAGCAACGCGGTGATGGCCAAGGCGCCGCCGCGCCGGAGGCAGAGATCATTGTGGATGCTGCGTGTACCGCTTCATTTGACCCCAAACTGCACGAAGAAGCTCTGGATTTGATGGAGGCGCTGCAGATCACAGTGATGAACCGCTGACAGAATGCGGCAAACGACAAAGAGAAGAGGCTTTTGTATGAAACAGGATATCAATTACACCATGCTGTTTGACTTTTACGAACTGACCATGGGCAACGGCTATTTCCAGACTGGGTTGAAGGACCGTATCTGCTATTTTGACGTCTTTTTCCGCTGCGTGCCCGACGGCGGCGGATTTGCCATTGCGGCGGGTCTGGAAGAGGTGGTGCGCTATATTCAGCAGCTGCATTTTGACGAGGAAGATATTGCGTATCTGCGCTCAAAGGCGCCTTTTGTGAGGATTTTCTCGATTTTTTGCGCACGTTCCGTTTCACCGGTGATATCTGGGCGGTGCCGGAAGGCACGCCGGTTTTCCCAAGGAGCCGATCCTCACTGTGCGTGCGCCGGCGATCGAGGCGCAGTTTATTGAGACCTATGTGCTTCTGACGCTGAATCACCAGTCTCTGATTGCTACCAAAGGCGAACCGTATCGTGCGCGCTGCCCAGGGGCGCGCTGTGTCGGAATTCGGATCCCGCCGGGCGCAGGGAGCAGACGGCGCGGTGTCCGGGGCCCGGGCGGCCTATCTCGCCGGGTGCAGCGGCACGGCCTGCGCCATGGCCGACGAGCGCTACGGCGTACCCGCAGGCGGCACTATGGCGCATTCCTGGGTGCAGATGTTCGAAGACGAATTTACGGCTTTTGACGTCTACTGCGCCTTGTATCCTGCCTCTGCTACGCTTCTGGTGGATACCTACAATGTGCTCCGCTCCGGTGTGCCCAAACGCCATCCGCGCCTTTCAGAAACACAGTATTACTAATGGGGCGATTCGCATTGACTCCGGCGACCTGACTTATCTGTCGCGCAGGCTCGCAGCATGCTGGATGCGGCGGGGCTGAAAGAATGCAAAATTGTGGCGTCCAATGCTCTGGATGAGTATATTATCCGGGATCTCATCAATCAGGGTGCCTGTATCGACGCATTCGGCGTGGGCGAGCGGTTGATTACTTCCAAGAGTGAACCAGTGTTCGGTGGTGTATATAAGCTGGCTGCCATTGAGGACGCGGAAGGAAATGTGATTCCCAAGATCAAGGTCAGTGAAAATCCCAGCAAAGTGACCACGCCTCATTTTAAAAAGGTCTGGCGTATTTTTGAACAGGAAAGCGATAAGGCGATAGCAGACCTGATTACAGTGTATGACGAACCGATGGACGAAACAAAGCCGCTGGAACTGTTCGATCCGACGCGGTGTGGAAACGGGAGACCGTGGAGCGCTACCGGGCTGAGGAACTGCTGCGGTCCATTTTCAAAAAGCGGCGAGCTGGTGTACGATCTGCCGGATATTGAAACGATTCGTGCCTACTGTGCCCGCCAGATCGAGCGGCAATGGGATGAGGTCAAACGCTTTGAAAATCCCACAACTATTATGTGGATCTGTCCCAGAAGCTCCTGGGATATCAAAGCAGATCTGCTGCAGCAGGCAAAAGCATAAACAGGCATAAAAACGCTCCCGAAACCATAGGTTTCGGGGCGTTTTTTTTTTGCGGAAAGATGGTCAGAGCACTGCGGCCAGAAAATCCTGCGTCCGTTTGACCTGAGATGCTCAAAAATCTGCTCGGTGTGCCCCTGCTCGGCAATGACGCCGTCGGCCATCCAGAATAACTCGGTCGGCCACATCTCGTGCCGAAATCCATCTCGTGCGTCACGACGATCATGGTCATGCCGCCTTCTGCCAGCTCTTTCATCACGGAGAGCACCTCGCCCACCATTTCCGGATCCAGCGCAGAGGTGGGTTCATCGAAGAGCATGACGTCCGGATTCATAGCTAAGGCGCGGGCGATGGCCACGCGCTGCTGCTGGCCGCCGGAGAGCTGATGAGGGAATGCATTGGCCTTGTCGGCCAGGCCGACCCGGTCCAGAAGCTCTATGGCCTTTTTTCTCAGCTTCTTCCTTGCTCATCAGCTTCAAATCTACAGGGGCCAGCATAATGTTTTTCTTCACGCTCAAATGGGCGAAGAGATTAAAGCTTTGAAACACCATGCCGATGTTCTGGCGCACCTTGTTGATGTCCACCTTTTTTGTTGGTGATTTCGTATCCATCCACAAAAATCTGCCCTTCGGTTGCCTCTTCCAGACGGTTCAGACACCGCAGGAACGTGGACTTTCCGCCGCCGGAAGGGCCGATCACGCAGACCACTTCGCCCTCGGCCACCGTCAGATCGATGCCCTTGAGAACATCCAGATGGTGAAAACTCTTTTTCAGATTATGAACGACTACCCCCTTTTCTGTCATAGCTCAGTCTCTTTTCCATATAATGTGCCAAAATCATCAAAGGGATGTGAACACCAGATAGAAGATGCCGACCCATACATAGGTTGCAAAATAATCGTAGCGTACCGATACATACTGGGTGGCTTTGTTCACGATCTCCGCCAGTCCGATCACAGTCAGGATCGAAGTGTCCTTCAGCGTAATGATAAACTGGTTCACCATGGGCGGAATGGCAATCTTGAACGCCTGCGGCAGAACGATCTTCACTGTAGTGCGGCCGGCGCTGAGGCCCAGGCTGCGGGCGGCCTCCGTCTGTCCTTTCGGCACGGCCTGGATGCCGCTGCGGAAAATTTCGGAGAGATAGGCGCCGGCGTTCAGACTCAGGGGTGATGATGCCCGCCATAAAAGGTGTGGGTGAAACCCGGGGATCACCTGAGGCATACCGAAGTATACCACCAGGGCCTGCACAATCATGGGCGTACCGCGGATCAGCCAAATGTAAAATTGGAGATTAGATTCAGCACTTTGAACCGCGAGATCTTCATCAGGCAGGAGAACAGGCCGACCACGATGCCAATGACAATGGAGATCGCCCAGATCTCGATGGTGATTTGAAAACCCTGAATCAGGAACGGCCAGGCGCGCTGCAGAGTTTCAAGAAACGATTGGATCATAAAATCAACTTCCTATTGTTGGAGTTGGCGAAAGGGATGAAATGCTCAGCCCTCGATGCCGTAATTGGCCAGGATTTCGTCATAGACGCCGTTGGCCTGGATGTTGGCGAGGCCTGCGTTGAACATTTCGATCAATTCAGGATTGCTGCCCTTCAGAACGGCGAAGCCATAGTTGCCGATTTGAACCTTGTCGCCCACAGTCTTCAGATCCAGATCCTGTGCGGCGATTTGGTAGTTAATTACGGAAAAGTCCTCAAAGCCGGCGGCATCATTTCCATTGGTCACAGCGGTATACACCGTGGGAGAATCCTTGTAGGAAACAATGGTGAACCCGTACTCATCGGCGACGCTCTGAGCATACTTTTCGCTTTCGGTGCCGGCTTTCACCGCAACCGTTTTGCCGCTCAGGTCTTCAATGGAGGTGATGGAGCTGTCGCCCTTGACAAACATAATCTGACCGCCTTCAAAGTAAGGATCGGAGAAATCGTAGGATTCCTTTGCGCTCATCGGTGATCGTCATGCCGGCGATCATGCCGTCGGCCTGGCCGGCACCAGCTGGACAATGCTGCATCCCAGCCGCAGTTGTCAATCGTGTATTCAAAGCCCTGATCCTCGGCGATAGCAGCGAGCAAGTCCATATCGATGCCGGTATATTCCATGGTGTCGGGGATCCATAAAATCAAAGGGGGCAAAAGAGTTGTCTGCTACGATTTTATAGACCTTGGTGCCCTCGTTGTCGCTGCCGGTAGAGGGGGTTTCGTTGTTGGCATTGTTGCCGCAGCCGGAAACGACGCCGGCCAGCATCAGAGAAGCTGTGAGTACCGCAGCAGCCCGTTTGGTAAATTTCGTCATAATAAAATCTTCCTTTCTTCCATTTAATATTAAAAGCCGCATCGGTGCGTTGTGAATTCTGCACCGCCGCTGCTCTTTTACGGGAAATCATTTGTTCAGGCGGGATGGCTTCTGGACTGGAATGTATGAATATGCACAAATCCGAGAAAATACCCCGCGGATGCTGAAAACAACAGCTTTATTATACATGATTTTGCACGTTTGTCACCATAAATTTTTGGCGGCGCAATTTTGCCGCAAAAGGGGGCTATGCTGTCTTCTGCAGCGAAAAACAAAGGGATCGGAGAAAATATTTTGCGGGAATGGAAAACCCCCTTGTCAGAGCCGGGAATTTGTGGCATAATAAATGCGCTTATTTTTGCAGCGGCATTGGAATGGTTCCAGCCGAGATGGCTCGGAATGGCTGCTGAAGAAAGTGCGGTAAAACCGGTAATTCTTTGTGCTGCAGGGGGTTTCTGGTTTTGGGAAAAGTCCTCAAAAGCATAAAACGCTCATGGATGGACACAGTTTTTCGAAAAAAGAGAATAGTAGGTTGTGAATCGGGAGACCGATTTTCAATACATGGAGGTGTACCCAAGTGGTTGAAGGGTCCGGATTCGAAATCCGGTAGGTCGGTTTTGCCGGCGCAAGAGTTCGAATCTCTTCACCTCCGCCAAGCAAGAAGCCAGATGAGTTCTCCTCATCTGGCTTCTGGCTTTTGCTTTTGCACTTTCTTACAAATAGGACAGTATATGAATACGGGTGAAGGATTCATATTGCAAACGATCCGGATTGTATGACAGTCCCCGTTGCGTTACCGGATGTTCAAAATACAAAGAATGGCCTAATCAGTCTTTCTCATGGCACTGTACAAAATTTATCGGCTCGATTGACAGGAATTCACCCTGCGTCATGTTCGCTGTATCTGCATATAGGACGCAAGCGTCCTGCTGTCCAATCCGGCCTGTTTTCGTTTGGCTTTGGTCAGGCGGACAACATCGCTTGCAAAACGCCCGCCTGGGGGAAGGCGGGCGTTTTGCGTGAGAGTCCTTCCAGCCTTCGGATGCCCTCTGCATCCGAAGAGGGCGAGAGAATTGCCGGTCGGCGCGGAATGCATCTTTTTTCAGCAGGGGGGATGCCTGCGGCCGGGGAAGATCTGCGGAAGAACAGCACGAGGGGCGTTGGATTTGAGTGCAGGTTTGTGCTTCATTATCCATAGGGTTCAGTTCCGGGGTCGCAGAGGTGACGGAGGCATGGTTGACAATGGGACTGCAGGCGCCGGCGCGGACTGTGCCGGACAGCAGGAAAGAAACCGATTGGCCAGGCTGCAGGGACGCCCAGGTAAAGTAAAGCCGGGCCAAGGCTGCCAGCATTTTCCGCAGTCCAGTGAAAAGGCGGGGCAAGAAAGCTCTGGGGGCAGAGGATCGGATACCATGATCTGCTGCGCCTCATTTGGCCCGAGGTTGGTAACGGTTAAAGCGTAAATCAAAGGCCGGCAGGGCTGTGCGCACTGCGGTGCGCATTTATCCAGACGCAGATCGGTGCCCTCTGCAATGGCCAAATCGCTGGTGGAACAGTTGTTGGTTCGATCTGGATCCGGGGTAGGGCTGGAAACCTCGGCGGTGTTGGTCAGCGTCCCTTGGGCTGAATCGGACAGTTCGCCCCGCAGCAGCAGAGACTGGCTGCTGCCGCCGGACAGATCGCCTAACGGTGCGGTGCCGTCCCAGGGGATCCAGGTGCTGCCGCTGTCCAAGGAAAATTCCACACCGGACAGTTCCGGGGGCGTCGTATCGCTCAGCAGCACATCCCGGGCGGTATTGGGGCCGGCGTTGGCGATCAGGATGGTGTAAGTTACCAACTGGCCGGGCAGAACGGGGCCGTCAGGGCCGGTTTTTACCACAGACAGGTCGGCAGAAAAGACCACCGGTGTTTCTTGCGTATCGGTGTTGTTTGCAGGGTTCGGTCGGGGGTGTCGCTGGAAATAACGGCGGTATTTTTACCAGAGAACCCGCAGCCTGCGGAGCAGCCACTGCCCGGATTAAATGGGTTTGCGACAGCCCGGCGGCCAGCGTACCAGAGCCAGAGCACCGTTCCAGGGCGTCCAGGTGAGTCCGCCATCGGCCGAGTGCTCCCGCGTTGGACAGCCCGGCAGGGAGCCGATCGGTAAGAATCACATTTTGCGCATCTGCAGGCCCGGCGTTGACCGCCAGCAGGGTATAGGTAAGCAGATCCCCGGCGATGGAGGCGGGGCTTCCGGTTTTAACCAAAGACAGGTCTGCGGAGGGCTGAACGGGCGTTTGATCCGTGTCGGCATTGTTGGACGGATCCGGATCCGGGGTGCTGGAGGATACCACAGCGGTATTGCGCAGGATGTCGGTGGCCGAGGGACTCAGGATGCCCTGCAGCAGCAGTGTCTGCTCCTGGCCGGGAGAAACAACGCCCGCGGAATACGGATTGCTCCAGGGATTCCAGCTCTGGCCGTTGTCTGTGGAGAACTGGGGATTCAGCAGCACGCTGGGTACAGCGTCGCTCAGCAGCACTTCCTGGCTGTCGGAGGGGCCGGTGTTGCGGATCTGAATGGAATACTGAAAGAGCTGGCCGGGAATGGCGGGGAAGAGGCTCCCCTGCTTCACAACGGACAGATCGGCTGAGGGCGCCACATCCACCACGGCGCGGTCAGTGTTGTTGTCTGTTCGGATCCGGGGTGCTGGAAGAGACAGAGGCAGTGTTGGTCAGTGTGCCTGCTGGTGTGGAAGGGGACACCGTGCCGCGAATGGTGAGAACGATGGAGGCACCGCTCGGCAACGTCCGGGCCGGATAGGGGAACCCCAAGGAGCAAAGGACCGCCATTCACGGAGAACTCTGTCCCCAGCAGTGCCGCGGGCAGGTCGTCGCGCACCAGGACATCCTGGGCGGCGGACGGACCGGCGTTGGAAACGGTGATGGTATAGGTCAGCAGTTCGCCAGCTGTTACAAAGGGGCGGCAGGGCGGTTTTGGTCAGGGAAAGATCAGCGGCGGTATCCACCGGGATCCGGGCGGTATCGCTGTTGTTGTCGGATCCGGGTCCGTGTAAGCGAGGATACGGAAGCTGTGTTTTCAGAATGCCTTCGGCGTCTGAATGAACGGTTCCCCGCAGGAGGATCGAAAGGTTCTGCCCTGTGGCCAGAGTGCCCGAGATAGGCTGCCGGGCGGGGCCCAGCTCCCACCTCCGTCCAGGGAATACTCTGTCCCCAGCAGCGCACTCGGCAGTGTGTCGTCCAGCCTGGCATCCACCGCTGGGATCTGGTCCCAGGTTCCGAATGGTTACGGTATACGTCAGCAGCTGACCGTGGAGGACCGGGCTTGGCGTGCCGGTTTTGGTCAGGGTCAAGTCAGCGGCGGTATTGACCGGGGTGCGTTCGGTGAAAGAGTTGTTGTCCGGGTTCGGATCGGGTGTATCACTGGAAATGGTGGCTGTGTTGCGCAGCGTACCTGTGGCCGCCGGATCCGCTGTGCCCCGCAGGAATACTGTCCGGACGGAACCGGCGGGGAACGTGCCCAGCGCCAGGATTCCCGTCCAGGGCTGGAACGTGACCCCGTCAAGGAATAGCTCCCGCCGGAGAGCATATCAGGAAGCGGGTCGGACAGGACGGTGTTCTGCGCATCGGATGGGCCAAGATTGGACAGCTCCACCGTGTAGGTGAGCACGCCTCCCGCCGATACCGGGCTGGGAGAACCAGTTTTGCTAACAGACAGATCGGCGGACTGTTCAATGGGAATAGCCTCGCTGGAAGTGTTGTTGCCGGGGTCCGATCCGGTGTGTCGCTGGTGACGGCGGCGGTGTTTGGATCACTGCTGCGGCCGAGGCGGGAACCGTACCGCGGAGAAGGATTACTCTGGCTTCGCCGGGGGCAGGGTGCCGAGGGGAGGGAAGGCGTCCAGGGCTGCCAGCTGCCCCCATTGTCCAGTGACCATTCCAGATTGTTTAAAAGCGGAGGCTGCGGATCTTCCAGCACCACGCTTTACAGCTGGAAGGGCCGGCGTATTGGCCGCTGCCAGGGTATACGTCACCAGCTCGCCGGGGCGGGCGGGTTTGGGCGCGCCGGTTTTAACCAGCGACAGGTCGGCTTCCTCCCCAATGGGGACGTCGACGGTGTCCGTATTGTTGGACAGGTCCGGATCATAGGTGAGGAGGATACTGAGGCGGTATTGGAAATGGAGCCGGTGGCGGAGGGGTCAACATGCCCCGGAGCAGCACAGTGACACTGACCCCGGCTGGGATGTCCCAGCGGCTGCGAACCGGTCCAAGGCTGCCAGGTGGCGCCGCTGTTGAGGGAGTATTCCGGAACGAGAAGCTGCGCCGGCACTGCATCGATGAGCACGGCGTCCCGGGCGGTATCCGGACCGTTGTTGACATTTGGATGAAATAGGTCAGGGGCTGTCCTGCAGTGGCCGGTAACTGGCTCTGCGGTTTTGGATACCAGTAAAGTCGGCGGTAGGCAGCACCACAGAACGGGGACAAAATCGCCCCGTCGTTGAAGGAGGCAAAAAACGTAGTGGAAAAGGGAACGCCGCGGCGGTATTGCCGCTGTGGGTATACGGTAGACCGTTCCGTCATTGTTGGCAATGGCGTAGAGCGTGCCTGTGCTGTCGATGACCACTGCGCCGAAGGAGGCATTGGGGTTGGGAGCGGTGGTGGAAAGGGACGTAACCTGTCCGGTGGTGGGGGCGACGCGGGTCAGAACGCCGTCGCGCTGCACGCCGCCATACAAATTGCTGTCGGATGGGTCGTAGGCCCAGTCGCTGATATTGACCGCGGCGGACGAAGGGGCGTGCCGTAGTTGGCGGCCTGTTCGGCATAACCTGCCCGCGGATCCACCAGTTTCAAAAAGGTGGGGGACGAAGGGCGCAGATCCACGGTGTAGAAGCGTGCGGTGTTGTTGATATAGAGATAGAAAAAGCCGGCGGCGTCAAAGTACCGGTATTTATCCGGCCGCGGGTAATCCGGCGGGCCGGGTCAGCTTGATCAGAGTTTCCGTCAATACGGACCAGGTGTTGGTAGTCTGGTCGTAACCATAGAGGGAATCATCCAGCAGGCTGTATCCGATGGCGTTTACATCGTGAGCCGGGGACAGAAGGCCGTGCAGTGTGGATTGGCCGCTGACCAGATCGATATCATACCAACTGGTGGGGCGGCTGACAAACTGGATCATTTGAGCGGTGCAGGGCAGGGAGCATCCACTGCGTCATGCCCGAAATTTTGCCCGGGCAAGGACCTCGTTGCGTTCGATTTGGGCGGCAGTGACCGTGGTGGTCCCATGTGCGGGGGCTGTTGGAGTGAGCATAGCCTGCCGGTTGAGCAACCACGGTAGGCGGGCAGGCGTTGGGCGGGGCGCGGTTTCGCGCAGACTGTATAGGCGCCTGGCGCGGTGACGGAAAAGCCATAGCTGCCATTGGAGTCGGATTGGGTGGCAGAGCAGCTGCCGGAAGGCGTATATAACAGAACAAATACGCCGGGGATGCCGGGTTCTCCACGTCATACTGCCCGTTTTGATTTCGGTCGTCATAGACGATCCCGTTAATGATGGCTGGCATAACAGATATCTCCTTCCTGGAATTGGCGGTATAAAAATAGGTGTATACCGCCAATCCATATTATGTTTCGGCGGTGAAAAGGAGAGTGCCGGACAGGCCGCCTGCCGCTGAAAACAGGCGCTTTCTGCCCTTTGCCGTGGGATCGGCCGAATACATTACTGCAGCAGGCATTTCGGCAGAAAAAGTCGAAAAATGTGATATGATAAAAACAAGCGTGTGGCAAAGATCATGTGCCTGTGTTTCGCAAGCGTTGACGAAAATGCCGGGGGAGATTTGCTTCCTTGCCATCATTTTCCTGCATAAAACAGCAGAAAACAATGAGGGCTGGTGTGCTCGCGTAATGAGTTGCCCACGCTTTTACCCGAAGAAAAGGGGACGGATGTCCTTTTTTCAACATATTGAAAACGCGAAATAGGTTAGCTTACGATTTTAAAGGGATTCCCCGGAAGAAGCTGACTCATCTTTTTGTATTAAAGGATCGAAAACTGTTATCATATGTTTGAAGTTCCCAAACGGGCTGGCGGCACAAAGGGTGATCTGCGCGCTACAGGCGACAAGCACTGCGGCGATCTTTGGCGAAAGGCTGCAGGAGCACTGCCTGCGGTGCCGGGAGGGCAGGGGCTGTCTGTCAATATCGCGCATGCCTTTCAGCCGCCGCAGGGGCATCATCACCAATGCCCTATATCCATCGAAACAAGCGGTATGTATTCATAGAACCTGGAGAAATTTTTCGGCAGTATTCATTTCGGCCGTATCGAGTATTTTCAGAAAAACAATACTTTTCAAATGCCTGCAGAAGTGGCAACCATTCTGGCGCAGCTGTGCTGCTATCGGGAAACTCCCAGGGGTATCGCCTACGTCGCCGGTTCTTTCAATCTGATCTGTGAAATCCTGGACTTCCGGATTCTGAAAATCGCATAAGCACTATAAACTGGATTATACCCGTTATGCCGACGACCTGACCTTTTCCACCAATGACAAAACGTTCTGCAGCCGATATGACGCTTTTATCAGCAGCTGCGGAAGAGATCCGCCGCGCAGGGTTTGCGTCAACGAAAAAAAGACCCGGCTGGGTACCGGGATGCGCGGCAAACTGTAACTGGCCTGGTGGTTAACCGGAAATTAGCGTCGACCGCTTCTTTGCAGAGAAACCAGAGCGATGGCTCATACCCTGTACAAAACAGAAGGAGAATACCGGATACAGGGCGCTGCGGGTACGATATGGCGCAGCTGGGAGGACAGTTTGCCTTTATCAATCAGCTGGATCGGTACGAAAACAAACACAACCTTTCTAAACCAAAGAGATTTTAAGACGCTCAACGGGCGGGGAGACAATATCAAAATTTTATTCTACCGGTATTTTTTATGCCAATACCCACCCCCTGATTGTGACAGAGGAAAACGGATATTCTGTATCTGAAAGCCGCTCTGATGAACCTGCACCGGAGATATCCGGAACTGGTCGTCCGGCAGCCAGGAACGTTTGCTTTTCAAGGTGCGCTTTCTGCACCGGTCCAAGCGGCTGCGGTACTTTTTGATCTCAGCCTGGACGGCGCAGATGCAATGAAGAATCTTTATGAACTGTATACCGGCAAAGGGGCGCATTGAAGACGGCCTATTATCCTATTTCCTGGCGCTTTCCGGTAAAAAGCCGCAATGGCCTGTCATACTGTGTATGACAATGAGATCAACGACAAAACGCGGCCGATCAGCAAGCTACTTCATTCTATTGGGATGGGGAGGGAAAGAGCGCCTGAAAAAATCTTTGAAAGAGCAGTTGGTGGCGGGAGGGAATCTCTATCTCGTTACACACCCGCTGGCTGAGGGCAAATCGGTTTCCGAAATCGAAGATCTGTTTGCTGAGAGAACGCGCGCGGTGGTCATCGACGGACAGGGCCTCTCGCTGCGGGATGATTACAGCCCCCAGGTGTCTTATGGAAAGACGCCTTCTCCAAATATGTGCTGAGCCATTACCAGACCATCGATTTTGTGCGTTTTATTCCCCTGTTGGATCGGATTCGCGATGCCGTTGGAAACGCAGGCGGCGGAACAGAGCCGGAGGGGTTTGAGTGCATCCTGTGGCGGAACACGTAATATTGCAAAAGCGGCGGACTTTAGGAACGCCGCTTTTTGTTCTGCGGCGTGTAAGGTGGGACCGAATGGATACACTGAATACAAATGCACCGGCACTGCACGCCGGCGAAATGGAGGCGAGACATGAGAGCTTTTTTCAGCGTCACGCCGTTCTGCACATCTGGCTGCTCTGTGCGCTGCTGACCGCGGCGGCCTTTCACCTGGTAAAGGGAACCGGATGCTGATGAATGCGCTGGCGCATATGACTGGGCCGGTCAAAGAGATGGGC